>Ga0214543_1005819_pt1 | contig 22384 bp, 8 predicted proteins | sample CNSS2metaG_FD_160094 | JGI IMG/M metagenome (GOLD analysis project Ga0214543, IMG submission 160094) | Root nodule microbial communities from cowpea collected in UCLA plant growth center, Los Angeles, California, USA - CNSS2 | ecosystem: Host-associated > Plants > Roots > Nodule | place: USA... | reverse complement strand
ATCTCCTATACAGTCTGCATCAGAATCAATCCAACTATCAACCTCAACCCTTTCATCATCACAATCCCTTTCATTATCCAGCCCTTTATCAACTCCAACTTCTGCTTCAACTGTACCCAAATTCTCAACTCCAACTTCTACTTCACCTGTACCCACATTCTCAACTCCAACTTCTGCTTCACCTGTACCCAGATTCTCACCTCCAACTTCTGCTTCATCTGTACCCAGATTCTCACCTCCAACTTCTGCTTCATCTGTACCCAGATTCTCACCTCCAACTTCTTCTTCACCTGTGCCCACATTCTCACCTCCAACTTCTTCTTCACCTGTGCCCACATTCTTAACTCCCACTTCTTCTTCACCACACCTCCTTAAACTGTCAACCACTTCACCTTCATCTGATCCAATTTCAGTGTCTTCGTTCCTAGCATCATCAACTGGAGCAGAAGTTACATCTTCAGGTGGAGCAGACCAGACTACAATCTCAGTTCCTAGTACCTCAAATTCACTAACAGCATGACTGTTTTCTCCACTCTCTACAGGTCTCCCATCATCTCCTTCAGGTTCCACTATATTATCATCTACCTGGGCCTCATCAACTCCATGCACAACAAACATATGCACTTCACCGTAATGTCTTGCGATATGAAGCATATTAAGTGCACCCCTGTCATCATTCAAAGGGTGCAACAACATCTCCACACAATAACATAATCCCTTTACGCTATGATACCCCATTTCCTTAAGAGACCCCAATATTTCGAAATAACTCCAGTGGTCAGGATCGCATGACCAATGAGTAGTTTCTCCACCAACATACTTACACCACTCATTTTTAGCAAATTCACCACGGTGGTGGACCACAACCTCAAACCTTTCATCAGACATTGGAAACACAAAAAAACCCACAAAAAACCTGCAAATGGTAAACAATGTTTAAATGGGGGGAACAAATACGCTTTCTATAACCGACAAACCGACAAACCGACAAGTAACCATGAAACCCACCCACCACAGATAGCGACAACAGAAGCAATTAAAAATGGTGGGTCACCAGCGAAAACAATAAACAATGCAGCACCGATTATACAAAACCCTAATCATTAACACTAAACCCAATCAATTCTGACAATCAGTAATAACCTAAAGCACGACATACCTTCACGATGATCGCTTTTCCCTCCGCAGCGATTGAGCAAAGATGAGCGACGAAATTGGATGCCAGAATCCCTAATGCGAGCCCCAAATCCACAAGTTCAAAGAGCGAGGACGAAATCCCTAATTGGACCCCCAAATCCACAATTTCAAAGTGCGACGACGAAATCCCTAAACCTAAACCCAATTTAATCAGAGATTAACCCTAAACAAATCCACATTTTCAATTAAATGGTCAGCATAGTGCAAACGGACACGTCACTAAACAGTATCCACGTCACACATAATCACCACGCTGGCACTGTTCTGTTAACTATTTAGACGGAGTTAACGAAAAGGAGTTCATTGAAACAAAATTACAAAAAGTAGGACCAAATTGAAAACATTTTCAAAAGTAGGACCAAAGTGAAAAAAATCGTCCTAAACTAAGATCAAAAGACCATTTAAGCCTTTAAAAAATTGGGGTACTAAATTGAACCAAAAATTTAAATTGGGGTACTAAATTGAAAACAACTATTACACTGCCACATGTCATGCTTGTAAGCTGCCACGTGGCACGATGATAAACTGACACGTGGCAGTTTTTTAAATTTTTTGAAAAAAACATTAAAAAAAAATAAAAATTTCATGGCTTGACACGTGTCCTGTACAGACACGGTGTTAACTCCAACTTAACGGAGATGACCAAATTGAACCTCTTTAGAAAATTGGAGTACCAAATTGAACATTCCTAAAGTTCGGGTACCACATTGAACTTTCCGAAAAAGTTTGGGTACCAAATGTGTATTTATACCTAAAAATAATTAACAGATTTTATAATTACTAATTAATTTACCTATTATAATTGTTGTGCATTTATTGATTTAATCTCATATAATAAAAGAACTAATCCTCATAGAAAGTGCAGAGTTAATTTAATTCTTTAAAATATTAAATGTCAAATTAAATAGTATGTAAAACAACATGACACAACTCCATCATCTTTTTCTTTCAAAAACTAAAAGATGAAGTTGATTGAGGAAGAAGATGAAGTTGATTGTGGTTGAGATTAGTGTTCGGTGTGTTGGATTTTCATAGTCTTAAGGGTGTAGCAAAAAAGTTCCTATTCTCGTTGGATTTTATTTTAATCGATTGAGATTAAATGAAGATTAAGAGCATAGAAAAAATACAATTTATTTTTTATTGAATTTTAGTTTTACTTCAATTAAAATTTCATTCATGAGCTTTAATTAAATTTTATTTAATTGAAATTCATTCACTAAAATGAATGTTGAGTAATTACCACCGACTAAGATAAACTTTTAATTGTATTAAATTTTAATTAAATTGAAATCAACAAAAAAAATTAAATTTTTACTATTTACTTTTAATTGGAAAGTATTGCAACTGATAATTTAAATAAAATTTATTTATTTCAAGTGTATTTACGATTTTGTAAGATTATACGTAGAATTTAATTGGTAAATACTATGTAGGATCTTACTATTTAAATCTCTCGATTTGAACTAAAATAGAACCACACACATATCAAAGAGGATGAAATTACTGAAATATGTACATAAAACAAAAGATGTTTGAGACTCTCAAAACAAACATCCTCAGTGAAGATTGATTCTGAGAAACAGAAAAGAAGGTTAGCATGAAGATGGAAGGATAGATAACCTGTCAGGTTTCAAGTGACCATTTTGATGTTCAGGCCCTTCCTTTCCGACCCCAGATATGTACACCTGCATCTCACATTGAGTAACCAATTCAAAAATGCACGTGTCTCCAAAATTTATGTCATTGTCACGAACAAAGGCCATCCAACCCCCACAGAAGGTATGAACTGTTCGCCCTTTTGCATCTGGAACAGAGTTCACAGTCCAACATTCACCTCTTGAATTACGAAGTATGACTTCAGTTTTGTAAGTTGGGAGATGTGCAGCTGAGAACTGGTATGGGATTTTCTACAATGTAACACCAATTAAATAACTTAACATTCATATTATATATATATATATATATATATATATATATATATATAGAGAGAGAGAGAGAGAGAGATAAATAAAATGTAAATATGGATACTAAATGGTTGTGCATAACTCACCAGAGTGTATGAGCCACTGACATTGAACATTTTCATGATTTTAACAAAACTGGGAAAAGGGGAACTAAAAGCTTGAGCTACTCTTTGTTCATCGAGTGCAAACAACATTCTCAAACCAGATTTAGCCTGTGAGCTAAGTTCATCTTCAACCCGATGTCTCCTAGGATTAGCTGTCATTGTTTAGAGTTTAAAACATAAGTCATAATTTGGAAGTTACAAACCTTAATAGAAGGAAAGTATTCAATGTTTATTCTTTAAATAGTAAAGTGAAACAATTCCAATTCTCAAGGAATTGAGTTATGCTGTTTTCCTTTTTATTTTCTGAAAAATGAAAGAATTTCATAGAAATTTGTTGCAAAATAAGATATAAATCGAAATGGAATTAGAATGTGAGTGGATCACAAATTGGGCAAACAAAGAAAAAACTTACCCAACTTTTTATGGGCAGCTTTGGACTGAGAGCACAGGCCCATCTTCTTAGAAGTATTTGAAGCTCTGCCAGATTTCTTAAGGTCAATGGATAAAACAGTTTCTTGACCAATCTTGGGCCATTTTTTATCTGATAGATCAACTTTTCTTATGGACTTTGAGTTTACTTTAGCATTCATTGGCATATATCTGGTAGTTCCAGCATGTCCTGCATTCGCTCTTCCAACCTGGTCGTCTAGATCATCTTTTCCAACCCCAGCAATGTGAACACGTAATTCACACTCTTGCACAAGCTCAAAAATACAGATATCTCCAATCTTAATGTTATTACCACGAACGAAAGCCATCCATCCTCCACAAAGTGTGTGACTAGTATGCACTCTAGTTGTTGGCACAGAATTAACAGTCCAATGCTCTCCTTTCAAATTATGAAGAATAATCTTTATCTTGCAATTGGGAAGGTGTGCCATTGAAAACTGATATGGGATATTCTGCATTACAATATTTGTAAAACAGCATCAGCAAGAAATTGATCCGCGTACACACGCAGGGAGAAGCAAAAATAACTACTTCAAGGTTAATGGCAGGCACAGTGAATAAGAAAATAGATAATGCTAGGTGTGGGAAAATCACTCCAAGATGCATTTAAGTGCAAGGAAAATAATAGTTCCAATCGACCAAGGTTGACATTCACTAATTCGGATTTGTATGGATGAAAATTTCAATGAGGGCATCTTTTAATAATATACATCTGAAATGCTTTTCATCCTATGTTTATGAATGATGAAGGACTTTCAAGGAAAAAAGATAATATATATCAGTTCAATTTCTCAAGCCAATGAAGCACCACGAAAGTAACTTAACAGTTAGTGTAGAGTCATAAAACAACACTATTTGGAAACTAACAACTCACCAGAGTATATGAACCACTGACATTGAAGCTTTTCATGATTCTAACAAAATACGGAAAATTGGAAGTAAAAGACTGAGCAACTTTTTTCTCATCTTGTGCTGATACATTTGATAATGAAACTCCACCAAGAAAATAATGACCATCTTCCTTTCCACTTCTGTACAGGATGGCAGCCCCTGCATTGCATTGAACAATTCCAGCGATCATGAGTTTATGACTTTGTCAATATACTGTATTTTAGACGGCATTTTCACATATCAAACTTAAAGGAACAAGTACTAAAGAAAAGTATACTGTTGCATATAATTAATGATTTTAATGAAAAATAAGTTTTTTTAGACGGGCATAGAAACTCATTTTGTGTGAGAAACAGAATTTGATCAAATTAACTGTACCTTCATTTCGATTGTCCATGTGAAAAGGCACAAGGTTATTACTAGCCAAACAAGCTTTAGAGGTTTCTTCAGTTTCTCTGAACATTCTAATCGGTCTTACTACCTCATACCGCAATAGTTCTTTACCAACAAACCCTGGTTCAAGTTCCCGGTTGTCATATTTACAACCTCTCCTTTTCTTTGCAACACCATCAAATGCAATATCCAAAGAAGAACTCTCCTTCGCGTCTCTTTTCTGTCCAACAATTTCCTCAAAGTCACTCGAACTTTGACTACATTCAGACGTAAATGCTGCCTCTTTCTCACATGCATCCTTATCAAATACTTGGACAGTAAAATGCAAGTGACCTTCGTATCTGAAAACCAAGAGGTCACCACATTCTAGACTATGATCCACCACAAATGACGACCATCCGTGATGGAAGAAAAGATCATTGTCCTGCTTAAGTAATTGCACTGTCCATACATTTCCACTGGGACCAGTCAATGAAAATGAGCCGTGCGTCCTTCCCTCCATCCGACACACAAATCCATCTGGAATTTTCTGCATAAAAAATAACTTACTTTTAAACAAAAATATTCCAACAAGCAATTTATCATAAACATTATTCAAGAGCGACATCAAATATTTCTCAAGCCCTCTTTAAGACACGGCAACCCTAGAACATGAATAGGATAATCCAACTAAGAGTGTTGTGAAAAATAAAATTACCGTTGTCGTTCTTCTAGACAACTGATAACAAACAGTGCCTTTCAGGACAAAAAAGTTAAGAACTTTATGTTATCCAGAATTTTCTTTAAAGAAAAAGCACAGTTGTTCCTATTTAAACACACTTTAGCTTGTTATTGTTGCAGCAGCAGAATGATGCTTATTCATAATACATTGTGCAGAAAAGGAAAACTAGTACCATAGGTTGTAAAACCTAAGTTTCAGATTGAATCTCCTGGTTTCATTCAGAAGGGTAGTTAAATATATTAGTTTGAGAACAGGAAGCTAGGTCTACGGACACAGCAGAGAGTGAGAAAGATAGAGAGAGAAATCGGAGAGTTACCAGTCTGTGAGAGCTGAAGGCAGAGGAATAAACCTCATAAAAATGAGGCTTTCTCAAATTTAACTTCCCCCCACAGTCACACCCCATCAATCAAACCCTATTCCTCTCTTTCTCTCTCGATTTTGATTCTGACAACGAAGTTTGAGTAATGCGTTGGCACTTCTCAACATCAACAACCCCAAAGCCTCTGATTTTACTCTTATTTCGTTTTCTGGATAATCACTTGGTCCTGATCATCGCCAAATCGCACATCAAAAGTGAGAGAAATGTGAGCAATTAACGAAATTGAAAAACAATCAAAATAATAATAATGATAAAGAAAAGAAAGAGAGGGAGTGAGAAGAAGGTACCTTTGGGTAGAGTAGAAGTTGTGATCTGTGGAACAAGCTTGGTGTGAAATTTGTAATGTTAATTTCTCTCTTCTTTGTCGTTTTCCTTTGGGTCTCATTCTATGCTTCTGCAACAAATTGAGTTTATCATGTCACGTGGGCGCGTGCAAATTTACATCCATGGGAACGACGCCGTCTCTGTTGGCCAAAGGGCGTGAGACCTTGATTCTCAATCGAGCGGAGTGCGAGTAAGATAGTTATGATGTGCTATTATACACTTTTTTATATATATTTTTTTAATGTTGTTTCTTTTGTCATTTAACTAGCACATATCCAGATAATTTTTGTTTGTTTTATATTTATATATTATAAATAAATATTTTAATTAATGATTTATTAATTATTTAATTTTGTTATAAAAATATTTCAAAAGAATCATAGTGGCCACTCTTAACTAACATACAAAGCATTATCAAGACAAAAGAGTCATAAACACATCATATTAGAAATTAAATGAAAAAACATGAGTTGAAAAAGAATTGAACATGAATGTGTGCACTTTTTTTTGAAGTTGTTATCTATTTTTTCAAGTTATTATTTATTAATACAATATCGATAGATGATAAATTTAAAAAATATATATTTAAAAATAAAGTATATTTGTAAAGGGAATAGTAAGAATTAATTGTTTTTTTCTTATGAAAAAGTATGCATTATAAATATCATACAGCTAGTATTTTTATCGTACACCAAAATTATTTCAATTTAATAAAAAAAAATATTTGTCATCATCCAATTTTATCCAGATAAATAAATTATATTTTTAAAAACTAAAAAATAAAAAATAAATAAAAATGGTTGAAATAGAATTTATAAAAAGAAAATTAAAACTTTAAAAGGACATTAATTGGTTAAGTTAATTGGAATTTAAAATAGAATAAAAAAATAATTTTGGTCTATCTTTTCCCCCAACTTTTTTAAAAAAGAAGTTAACTCATTTTCATCCACGGACCCTATTTTTCTATTCACACCACCCATTTTTCTAAGCCAATTTATTTTTTCTTCAACACACACCCCAGTATTTTTCTATTACACTTCCTTTTCCACCAACATTTTTTATCCATTACCAACCTGCTACTTGGCAACCCTTTTCTACCTCTACCAATTAACCTCACTCACCACACACCTCGTTGGGAATAAATCCATAAGAGGCAATGATTGGAGTGATCGATATAGCTGCATAATTATGACAAAAGAAATTATCAAAGAAATATATTATGTGAAAAAAAAAATAAGGGACATTCACCCTCAATAAAAGATTATTGAGAATAGTCTAAATGTAAATCAAAAGTCTCACATTTAATATAATAAACAAAGTTAAATATTATATAAAAATATTGAGTCATAACATTATTATCTTCAAGTTTTGAGAATAAAATTAGTGTTAAATACCTAATATCATATAGTCATATAAAAGTTTTTGTATGAGTATAACTAAACCATATAAAATATAAGGTTAAAATATTTCGTTGGTCATCGTTTTTTATCAAAATCTCAATTTGGTCCTCATATTTTTATTAGTATAAATTAGGTCGACATTTTTGTAAATTAGTATCAATTAGGTCATTTCTGTTAGCATAGAACTAATACCGTTAAGTAGGTACCACGTGTCAGCTCTTCGTTTTTTTATTTCTTTTTTGAATTTTTTTAAGTTTTTAAAATATTTTAAAAAAAAGTTATGCCACGTTTGTAGTGTGTCACGTGTCAATCTAATATGGTGACACGTGTCAAATTATTGTATGAATCTCAATTTGGTCCTCATATTTATTAATTTGATTTGATTTTAGTCCCAAATTTAAAAAAAAATTAATTTCATGTGCTACAAATTTAGACCAAATTTAATTTTTATATAAATGTAATGATGATACTTTTATTACATTATATTTCATTTACATATTTTTAACAATATTTAATTTATTTAAATTTATATTTTACATTAAACTTTATTTAAATTTTATTTTAAAATTATAAATATATAGATTAATAAATTTATATTCGAAATATTTGTATAACATTCTATATGAACAATATTTTAGAGTTGGCTTAAAATAAAAATTTAATAAATTCAAATGTAAAATTTTAAAACAATTTTATAACAAATTAAAATAAAAATATTTAAAATTTTAATATTAAATACAATTAATATTATTAAAATATTTAATAAAAATATCAATTTTAATAAAAATAATCATAACATTATATAAAAGTAAAATTTGATATAAATTTGGAGTGCCTGAAATTGAAATTTTTTTAAAAATATTGGGACTCAAATCAAATAAAATTAACAAAATATGAGGACCAAATTGAGATTTATACAATATTTTGATACGTGTCACCAATATTACATTTACGCGTGGTACATTACATATATGAGACATGACATAAATATTTTTTAATAAAAAATTAAAAAAAAATTAAAAAAATTAAAAAAATTAAAAAAATTAAAAACAAATGAAGAGCTGATACGTGATACTGGATGAGTTTTATAATAACCTAATCGATATTAATTTATAAAAATATTAACCTAATTAAAATTAATAAAATACGAGAATCAAATATTTTGGTAAAAAACGATGACGAATCTAAGTATTTTAAACAAAATATAAACCCATCTCAGATACTTACGCGGGAGACACTTCGAGACCTAAACCTCCTCACTGACCACTGATCACTTTCTTTTTTTTCTTTTGAAAGCTGCTTCCAGCAACAGCGTCAACGGAGACCCAATCACCATCATCTAGGAATCACTACGCCAACGTTTTCCAAAGCTCATTTCTGTGTCGCTACAAGGTTGTCTCCTTGCAGTCTCGGCTCACCAGTGATTGGAGTTTGCAACCTTCTCTGTGTCATCCATTTCTAGAGTTAGAAAGGTGAACCAATGGTTTCTCATTCACAGTAATCACCCCATATGATGCCATTTCCTCTTTCTTTTCTTTTTCTTTTCTTTTTGGATTCATGGTTGGAATGATTGGGTCTGATTTGGGTCCTGATAATATTCTTGTTTTTTCCACTGATTTCCCTTTCGATATGGGTTTGAATTGTTGACGCCTTGTATGTGCCTATGGCGCTTGGGGCAGAGGCGATTCTGGGTTTGTCTATGAATGCGATGTTCATGTTTGGTGATTGAGGTTTTCTTGTTTTCTTAAGAAACTCTGTTTGGGTCAGGTCATCTGTTAATTCTATAATTGTCGGTGAAATTATGTAGTCTGATAGATGGTTTGATTTTATATGGATTCTTGGAGGTTTTGTATAAATGTGTAACAATAGATAATGGCCAGATCAGTGAAATGTGTAGTTGAGTTTGTTTTGTTTCTTGTTCCGGATTTTTGATTCGTATTGGATTGAGTGTGTGAGTTTACTGTGATCATAGTTGATGCATTTCTCTGCCGTTGCCCAGGATTATGATAATGTCTATTTTGTATTTAATTTGTTGCATTGCTCCTTATGCCTCTCTGCTTTATTACTGTGGTTTTACATAGTTTTCTAAAATAAATTATAATAACAAATAAACTATAGTGACTCTCAAAATTATATTTTATTTTAAAGTATTTTTTATTTTTATCGAGATAGGGATCCTAGGCCATTTAGGTTGCGACAACCATCTAACAAAAGATGCACCATAAACTATTAAAAAAGCTTACATATCCTTTGTATAATTTTTCATAAAAACACACAGAAATAATTAATTTTAAAATTACATGACATAATTTGAAGATGTAAATTGTAAATTTAATATTCATAAAACACACATAAATAAATAATGAATTTTTATTTTATTTTTCATTATTATTTTCCGTATAAGTGGCACTCACGCCATCTAATTCATTAAAAAAAAATCAACTAACACGCTTCTCACGGGTTTTGTTAACATCATCCAAATTCATTAACTCATTTATTTGCATTTTACTAAACTTAATTTGTTTCTTAGCACTGCAATCGATCAGAAAACCCAAACACTGAACCACAAAGTGGAAATGAAGCGATTTTTTTTTTTCTTTTTTATATTTTACTCTTTTTTGCGTTTGATATTTGGTATGTTCATGTTTTGTAGTAGTGTGTGGTGTATGGCCTACAGTGATGTGGTGAATTTGTTTTTGGCCATTGCGGTTTGGTGTACTGCTTACATTGCTGTTGCAGTTCTCGCTTCCTTTCAAGCAGTCAATTACCTCTGTACTTTCTGAAACCTCCTTGCAGTTTCATAAGGTTACCATGGGTTATGCACAACTTGTGATAGGTCCTGCTGGTAGTGGCAAGGTAACTCTATTGCTTTCACAAAATTTGCTGAGTTAAACCACATACCAAGGTTTTAAATATGCTATTTAGCAATAATGCAATTATCTGTGTGTCTTGTTTTTGTGCAATCAGTCTACCTATTGCTCGAGTTTGTATGAACACTGTGTGGCTTCGCGGAGAACGATTCATGTTGTGAACCTTGATCCTGCTGCTGAAAATTTTGACTATCCTGTTGCAATGGGTAAATAAAGTGTTATTATGTGGTTATTTCTTTTGAGGGTTTGGATTTTTGTTATCCTTGGAGCTTTACTTTTCTGGGCTGCGATGCTGGCAGATATTAGGGAACTCATTTCTCTGGATGATGTTATGGAGGAACTTGGATTGGGTCCTAATGGTGGCCTTGTTTACTGCATGGAGTATCCTTTTTCCTCAATTATGTTTAGCAGTATAGTTTCTCTCCATGAGTACCCATGTTAGCTTTTTGCTGTTTTAAAATTTTGATTTTGATTTAAAATTTGGTTGCCTTAATAATTATATTTAGGCACCTTGAGGATAACCTGGATGATTGGCTCACGGAGGAATTGGACAATTATTTAGATGATGATTACTTGGTTTTTGATTGCCCTGGTATTCACGATCTCTTCTCTGCCTCTATTGTTATTTATTTATGTTTTAGTAGCGAAAGTTTGATGTTTGAAGTTTTTGGAGGATATTGTGATTATGAGGTGGTGATAATATTGTTATAGTTATAAAATGCAATAACATATATGGAAGGCTAGAAATCAGAAGGGGTGGTATAATGAACTATAGTTTTGTTCTTTTAAAACAGATCGGTAGTATGGCCGTTTCTGTAATGTTGAAGTCTATATTACGATTGTTTATCATGATTTTTGGTTGGCTTGACAAGTTGTGATAAATCAGCTTTGCCTTGTGATGTTTTGCAGGTCAGATAGAACTTTATTCACATGTTCCAGTGCTTAAGAATTTTGTGGAACATCTGAAACGGAAAAATTTTACTGTTTGTGCTGTTTACTTACTTGATTCCCAGGTTTGTGGTAGTTTGCTGAAATCATATTTTCTTTTAAGCTTTTGGATTTCTCGTATTTCTTTAGGCTTCTAGCTGTTGTTTATTTGTACTATCGTGTTTGTTGACTGGTGGTGATTGTAAATTGTTTCCAGTTCATGACAGATGTGACCAAATTTATAAGTGGATGCATGGCATGCCTTTCTGCAATGGTTCAACTTGAACTACCTCATGTTAATATCCTCTCAAAGATGGACCTTGTGACTAACAAGAAAGATCTTGATGAGTAATCACTGTCACTGAATTTTCTTTCCCAAATTTGTTTTCATATTTTCGTTCATTCAAGTTTTAATATACTTTTACTCTTAGTTTTTTGGATCCAGAGCCCACCTTTTTACTGTCTGAATTGAATCAACGGATGGGTCCTCGGTATGCAAAGTTGAATAAAGCTTTGATTGAATTGGTAGGTCGTCTATGATTTTATGGAAGTTATGTCATTTTCCTCCTTTCCCAATAATATTATAAGTTAATATAATGTGTACATGTTGGTTTTCAATGTTAAACCGTTTATTAATGTCTGGGTTATATACCATGTCATGTTATATTTTCACAATTTGATAACAAGTTACACTTCCATCATATGCGTGCTGGTTTTGTGTAGAATGTTGGACTACTTCCAAGGAACATAGAATATAGATAACTATATTATTAGAATTGCTATAGAATGAAGTATAGTGGATTTTTGTAGACGACAGTGTCAATTCTAAATAAGCAACCATGAATTGTCATTGAATTTCTGGGCAATATTATTGAACTGATGTTCCTTTTCTAAATATCATATTTTTTCTGAGTGCAATCATACTCATGAGGTTCAGATAGGCCACCTCAGTTTTTTTAACTATTTCCTCTTTCTGAACAGGTTAATAACTATAGCATGGTGAGTTTTATACCACTAGACTTGAGGAAGGAAAAAAGGTATGTTTCTCTCTTTTCCTTGCATATCCTAGCTACGGTTCATTTCTTGAATAATCTTATATCTATATAGTTGGCATATAGCGGATATAATTGTGCATCATAGACTGCTATTGGATATCTACCATGGGTGTGATGCTGAAATATTAAATCTGAATGGTATGAACTGAAACAGGTGTAAATTATTTCTGTGGTAAAAAGAAAAAAGATAGAATAACATAAATTAAACTATTATAGTTGAAGATAACACCAAGATGGTCCTAGTTTATACCTGATTTCCTATTTTTTTATACTTTTTGTTGGATTCTTGTATCTACAGTATACAATATGTACTGGGCCAAATTGACAACTGCATCCAGTATGGAGAAGATGCAGATGTGAAGGTTAAGGATTTTGATCCTGAGGAAGATGAGTAGCAAATGCATGTTTTTTTGTATTTTGTTTTACATGAACATGATGGTGAATGAAGCTCACTTACATTGTTAATACACTGCCTCATTGGAAAGTTTGAGGTTGTTGTTTGGTTGTAACATGAAAAGTATTTGGTTACCACTACTTCAGATATAGCTTTCTATAAAAAAAAGGTGTGTCAAAGTAGACAATTAGGGATGACAATGGTTATAATTTGGATAAGGTATATATGAAAATAACAATTTTAATCTCATGTTTTAAGTCAATAGACATTTATCAATTTAAAACAATACTACAAAGGTGCACTGCTGAATGTATTCATACATGTGTTTGTTAACAATTTTGGGATATTCTTTCTGCTTAATGTTAATACTATGATACACCACAGTTGGATTAATCTTCAAGAAGTAATTGGATTTAATAATTAGTCTTTATTTTAAGCTAATATAGGTGTCTTTAGTGAACTGAGTAAAAAGTTAGAAGCATATTTTTGTTTCTTTTACTTTTGTGTCTGAAAATATAGAGATAAATTTTGATAGTTTTTTGTTAGAACGACACATGATAGAAATTATATTTTCAAAACTTTTAAAAATTCATGATGAGAAAACTATCAAAAGATGGTAAAAAAATGAATAAAAAATCAGGGGTAACAGACATATTGAACTTAATTTATTTTGTTAAATAAACAAAAACACTACCTTACATTTTAATAGAATACTTCTGTTTTTCTAATATATTGAAGCATATTGTAATCTCATTTCAAATTATTTTATTTTTCTAAATATTTTTGTTTAAATTAAATAATTCAATTAAATTATAGTTTTCTCTTTTAAGATAAAGCATTGCAATTATTAGAGATGTAAAATGTTATTTCCATGTCAAACAATTATTAATAATTAAAAAATTTTAATATTGAAGATTGTTTTTAATCAATTTTGTATATGGAATCACTACACAAATAAAACTACATACACGTATACGCTTAAAAAACTGATTAAGAATTTAACTATAAGTGAACTAGGGAATCAATATGGTGAATTTTACTCAGACTTTTAATTATCTTTTGGTATTAAATATATTTTTACACTAGTCAAATAAATAGATTTGTATTTATAGTCATTATCTCTAAATTTGTTTCAATTTTAATAAAAAAATACTTGTATTAGTTAAGATTTATACTCAAATTTTGTAAAGTATGCGTAAAAGTAATATATATAAAGAAAAAAAAATCATATTTTCTGTTGAATTTGTTTGTGTAATTTTTATCGAATAATAAAATATACTGATGCATATAATTTTTTAATATAATTTAAATGTCAAAATTAATAATTTAAAAAAATATAATATAGGAACAACACAAAAAAAAAAAATAAACTTCCAACAAAGAATCTAAATTCAAAAAAAAAATTTAAATATATAATAGGAATGAATCAGGAATGAAAATTTATTTAAAAAACCATATACTAGGTCTCAGAAATTCAATTCAACTTCATCCTCAGCAGTTCCCAACACGACATCACGACACCTCTGCTTTCATCGGAGATCGGAGTTACCCAACGTTTGGCATCGAGGATGATCAAAGCTCGTTTCCCTTTCCCCTTCTTCATCATACTTCTCCTTCAATTCACAGCTTTTGCATCTTCTTCCAACCTCACCCTCATTCTCCAGGTACTCTCTCTCTCTCTCACACACACACACACTCCACTTTTTCATTCTCCAATTTCTGAATTCGCTTATTCACTTTCACGATTCGTGGAAACCAAGGATGTTCTGAGGGCGGTGTCGGCGAAACAGAAGTGGGATTCGAACGACGTGAGAGTGGCCAATTTGGATGTTGCAAAGGTCAGATTCGGAACTTCCCGGAGCTACGAGTTCCGAATCGGATTCGGCACTGGTAACTTCACCCTCAAATTTGCCGACAAAGTTGCCACGTGGAACAAGTTCAGAACACCCTTTCCCGATTTACCCTCTCTCGTTCATCGTCTCGGTTCCTTCCCATTCCTTCCCACACTCAAATTAGAAGGTCCCTTTTCATTACGTGTTGATGCCCTTCATCACCTTTCTCTATCCCTTCCCGTAAGTAATTTTTTTTCCTCTTTTTCAGTTCAGATCTCAGTATGCTACGTCCTAAAGTTTTCTTCTTTCATTTGGAACTTGTAGTTTGTTTTACTCTGATTGCTGAAACTCTTATCCACGAACAAACAAAAAACTTACGCATGAAAAGTACTGAGAGGAGTAATATCAGCCGTATTGTTAAAATAGATGATTAATATTAAAATTAGTTATAACAATCTTGACCCATCTAAGTATGGACATATGGTCAAGATTCACTTCAATCACCATTCATGTATCCACTTCAGTGTTTTTTTTTTTTTTTGCTAACAGCCTAACATAAAATCTTTCGTCTGTAGCTAGTCATGTCTCAAAAGTTGAAGATATTTTACTATTATTTTTGTTTTATGTAGTTCTGCACTTAGTTCAGTTGGCAAATTTGATGATTATCCTGCTATTGTTAAATGATTTTTTTTTTCTGAGCAATATATGATATGTTCTAGTTAATTCCTATGAATAACGAGTGGTATTGATATTTCAATAAAATCTGAGTCCTGTCTCTGTCTGGCAGATGAATGTTTCGTACACTGGTTTGAAACAAATCCTTGTTGGTGAGGGTATTACAGTAGAAGTTAAAGGAGCTCAAGAAATCTCTCTTTTTTACTCTTCTGATATCGATCTACCAATGAATGGAAGTGCCATTTGTAGTGGAGGGAAGAGTGACATTTGGCCCTTTCTGCATTCAACTTGCATGGCTCTGATTCCTATTCGCATATCAGGGTCTGCATCTTTGGTTGCTTATAGAGCTCGAAATCCTTATGCACACATAGCAACTACATTGATTTCAGAGGATGTGATTGAGCTGCTTCCAGAAAAATGTTACCATGGTCGTATGTTTAAAAAGCGAGCATGTCCAATTGATTCCTTAAGTTTGAAATTAAGTATGTTGGAGAAAGTTTTGAGGAGTCTTCTTGGTCGTAACATACTTCAAGGTCAGCTTTTTGGCCTTCTCAAAGCAAATATTAAAGCATCAGCTGTTGTAAAGTTCCACATAGAATTAGAAAGAGACATAAGGAATAATGTCACTCTTAATCGTACGATTCCTGATTGGAGAACAAAGCCTGGTTTTGAAAGGTTTTTGTTTGAGATACTGGCCAGAGTTGAGGAAAACAGGCTCAAGCCTCTTTTAATCACGAAGGTAAAACCTTTTACTGGATCTGTTTCGGTTTCGTGGGCCAATTTGATGTCGAATATGTCATATACAAAGTTGAGACCCGTTTTTCTTCCTCCAGAACCTCTTACACTGGATGTGAAATGGTAGGAGAAACCAAGTTATGATATCTTTTTTAACGAGTTTCTAGATCATGTTTGTAGATTCTTCTGCTGATCTTGTTATATGCAAGAGTTCACCAATTCTTGTAAAATATTACACTCATGATTGGTCCTGTAAATACCAACATAGGATAGGAGAAAGAAGTGATTTTACACAATTTATACAGTCTTCCATTATATGAACTTAATTCTTTAATTGGTACCTCTGATGAAGCAGTCTGGACTAAGGTGGTGTGCTACACTGCTTATGCTAAGTGGCTGCGCTTCTAATGTGCTTTATGCAGGATTATAAATATAATCTGCAAAAACTTAGTTATCCTTAGTGTAAATGTCACTGTTGACATAATGAAATTTTTAGGAAAGTCTTGTAACCATGGATTTTGGTCTTGTGCTTTTTTTCTCTCCCTGGGTCTTTACGTCTGATCTAAGAACTTCATAGTATCTTTCCCGGTTGGCTCGAACACAATGAACAGTACATAAAAACCTTAAAATAGACCCAAATTCAATGGCACGAGCAGTTGCAATTATGCACCTTCAATACCAGCATGATTACCTTCTAATGACACAGCTCAATTTCTGAAATTTTAGTTCCCAGATTTGGGAATACTATACAATCCATACCATTCAAGTTGACCTCTATTCAACTTCGTACTTGCCACCCACCCTTTACTGATCTTGTTGATCATTGTTTGGTAATTTAATGACACTATCTAAGGGATTGCTATGCTTAGTGACTTCATCCCTGCAAGAATCTGCATTAACAAAGCTCCAAAACACCAACCAAGTATACCATAATGGAAATCCAACATTTCTTAACATTTTGAGTCATTTGTGATAGAGTCATTAGACTTAAAGGTTAGAACACTCTCAGAATGCAAAAAACCATGCTCGAGTCTCTATAGCCCCTCTAATTGTCATGAAAATAGCCGAATGATCCAGATATGCTCCAATCTGCTGAAGATGTGAAATTTTATCAGTAATTCCTATCATTCTTCTCAGAGAGAATAAAAGTGGTTATACAAAGGATTAGGAACTAAAAAGCCTAACCTAAATTGGATCTCTGATAGAAACTAAGAATGAATTGAATAACTAGGTATGCATTATTTGATGGATGATGCAGTAAAACTGTGATGAGCGTATAGCTCTATAGCAACAAAGTAACTCCAGAGTCACAGACTCCTCCAGAGAGTAACTCTCCTCTCAAAACAGGCCAACAATCCCCGATCTTCAGGCCCATATTTTGGGCCTAACTACCCCATCTATAGTCGTTCCATGTTGAGTACAACAATTCCCCATCTTCAGGCCCATATTTTGGGCCTAACTACCCCCATCTATTGTCTTTCCTTGTTGAGTAACAGGCCCATGCTCACTTCTCAACGTATGGCCCCTGTTAGAAGTTCTATCAATGTCTGCCAAGTCCAAATGCTTCAAAGGACTCAAAAAGCAAACATTGACCAAAATAAATACTGAGAAGTTCTTTTTATACTCAACCACCTTAAGTAAACAAAAGGTATGACTCAGATAAATGGAACATGAAATTAAAACAAACCCCTTGATGTTGGGTTCTTAGTTTATTGGTTCTGTTACATAGGTTTGGACTGAGCAGAAGGTGTTCACAAATATGTTGTTAAGTACCATTTGAGGCTAGAGAATTACTAATTAAAAGAAATATGAATCTGGGTTGTACTATTTATTAAAAAGAAGTAATAGGACAAACAACAGGTTTGGATACTTCAATATCCACACAATGCAGTTAATGTATATATTTTTATACAAAATTATAATGCATTTTGAAAATTTTGTATAAAATATATATTATTGATTTCCAGACATAATAATAATGTGTCCATGCATATAAGCAGAGTTGTGAGTATGGATGCCACTGCTGGTACATAACTGTACGTACCACCCAAACTTCAATCCCATACTTAAAACTCATCCAAACAACCAAATAATAAGGTATGACTGAAAGCAGCTAATTGGGGCCCTTCATCAAACTGGTCTGAATGAAATTAAAAATAAAAATAAAATTAGAGTGTGTTTCTTAAATAGGTCTTACTTTATACATAGAGTAATAGTTTTATAGACATAGTAATAGTGAACTATTTTTTTAGCATCTTTGCATGTACTTCAGATGTGAGAAAAGTCTAAATTGTTTATGAGTCTGAAAGATTTTTAATTGTATAATAATCTGAAAAGTTATTTTGAAATGTGCAATCTAAAATTCTCTCCTTATACCTCAGAAAATGTTCTACCAATGATCTTTGAAGATGTTCTAACACTGATCCTTTAAAATTGTATCTAAGTCACACTATTTGATAATTTGTGTGGTGTTTGGTTGAATTCAAACTCTGAATTCAGATCAGAGATGTGTAATAAAGAAATGAGAAATAGCAGTGAATGGTTAAGGTCGGTGGCTATATCTTATGGCAATAACATTGCAAATCTCAAAATAATAAAAAATTGAAGAGAGTATATAGTGATTTGGTAGTACACAGATAACTGGGTATGAATGAAGCATTTCCAAGGATCACATGGCTCATACGTGATCTTTCATATTTTAAATCCTTCACAGACTGTTTCTGTCTCATTTCACTTCCTTCTCTGTCCTCATTCTGCTAATCAAATTACTATTGCATGTGCATGCTCTTCTCTTCTGATTTTAACTGTTATATAGGATTTTCTGTAAACTGCACAACTCTGAGCAGTAAAAAGTAATTCAAAATCAATGATTTTGAATTATATTCAACCTGATATTACACCTAACATTCACATTTTTGACCACTCATTTTTGTAAGCTTTATAAACATGTTTGGTACAAGGTGAATGTAAAACTTCTAAAATAGAACACACACACACACATATATATATATATAATATTGAGAGATATGATGGAATAACTATAAGAAAATAAGTTTTAGTATAATTTAATAATTTAGGTCTAAATTAATTTCACAATTAGTTTCTGGTGTGAGAATTATTTCTCACTTATATACTTTTTTATATTTTTCTTATTTAATCAATTTAAAATGTAGTTTTTTCTCAGTATATTAATGAAGACTTTAATAGTAATAATTTAGAATTGTTCAGTATTCATTGAGATGATTATTTGAATTTGTGTTTATTAATTAAATTGAAAATAAATATACTATTTTATCATGTCACTAACATTCCATAACAATATTGTGGCAAAAAAATGTTAAAATAAATTGTAATATTATAGAGATGATATAATTGAAATATATATTGTGTTGCTAAACTTGTTCTTGCCTTCGATTTCAACTATCTTATGTTTTCTTTTTTATATTTTGGATTGATATTCAGGTTCACATCTAATTGTAATTATTTTTATATAACTATCTTTATTCTACATTATTTGAAAATTATTGTAAATTACGATCAAAAATTTGTTAAATATAAAATATATTGATTAAAGTGTACGAAGGGTGGATTTTCTTAGTGAGGATAAGTTAGACCTTTTAAATGATGACACACTCATATACAAATCAAATAAATTGTCATGAATAAAATGTTTTTATAAGAAAATGCATTGTCCATCTATCACTACAACATAAAGAAGATATTACTTCTGATAAACATAAAATACAAAAAAAAAAACATATTTATTTAAATGATTATATTGTAGAAAATAAAATTTAGAATATTAAATAAATATTCAAATAAAAGGTAATCCCAATATAAAGAAAGGATGAAAATTTTAATGAAAATAACATTAAATCTGAGTCATACACAAAAAAGTGTCTTGTAATTATTTTAATATTAAGCATTTGGGGGATAATGTTAATAATAAAAAATAAACCTTAAATGCTAACAGCAGAGGAATATGTGACCAATTGTTACACCTTATCCTAATTTTTAAATATTAAAGTGGAAGTGACAAAATTATAAAGTAAAATATAAGAATAATACCTATTTATTCTAAGGATTTTATTTATAAGTTATCAGCTTTTTGTAAGATCTTATCACTGTATTCAAATAAAACTCAAAGTTATTATTTTTGCTTAAACAAGTTAATCTAATCATATAATTTGGATGGACACTTAATCATGAATATGGACAAAGTAGTTCATTATCGAGAAATTGAAGATCTTGGGTTGTACATGTGGGAGAAGATTATAAGAGAAAAAAATTTCACAAAAAGAAAAAGAGATAAGATAAGAGAATGATTAAAGTTGCACGAATGATGTATGATGAAATGTTCTTTTGTGAATTCTTACATCATATTATATCATACTTTCATTGATTGCTGTTTTTTCATTTAGATGTGAAAAGCTTTTGAGATCAAATCTTTTGAAAAAGTGCTTTTAATTATTTATATTGTATTAATGCGTGGTTCAATTTATTTGTTTATTTATATTAAAATCTTGATTAAGATTCCAATTAGTGGATTAATAGGACAAAACTCATATAATTAGCATCAACTACACTTATTCTTACTTTGAAAAGTAAGGCACAACTAAAAAAGTTTAATTAAGAGGTTGGTAATCAAAATATTAAAATCTAATTATTTATTAAAAAATAAAAAATATTTGGATGCAATATTTATAAGATTAGTAAAGTAAAATTTAAAAAAAAGATTATAGTATGAAAAACTTTTCTTAAAATACTTACCAGAAATAAAAGTTTTGGTTTTTAGAGAATATTGTAAAAAAGAAAAAGAAATATTTACATCAAGACTATAATCATTATTACTTGGGTGAGGTTGCTTTAGTGCGTACATTAATCATTGAAAGTTGAATAAATCAGAATATATAAAAATTATTACTTTGGTAGATAGCCTTTAATTAACTCAAAAGTTTCATGACATGCAAAAATGGAATGATGAATAAAAATGAACATGAAAATAAAAATGTAAATTGGATAAATAATTTTTGTGAGTAGTACTTTTTTACTCTCATTTTTAGATTATTTATTAATTTTATAAGATTAAAAAATAACTAACTATGATGATTTATGACTAATTATGAATATTCTAATTATTTATAAAAATACTTTAAAACATATAGAATAGTAAACAGTTGTATTCTATTTTGACCTACAAGTGAATATTACTTTCAACTCTCACAATCAGTAATTTACATAAACAAACTACAATGCAACAAAAAAAGTTCTTCTCACAAGTTACTCTAAATCACTTAAAGGAAAAATAAAAAATAAAAAATCATGATGACATGTTTTACATAACTTTTTTAGTGATGCCAAATAAATTTGTATAATATTTTTAAAACATTTAATAATATTATATTTTTTTAATAGTGTGAGTAATTTTTAAATATTTTTTTTCACTCAATTAGGAATTATAATTATAAGTATTTGTGTGTATGTATAAATAATCACTAAAAAAATTTAATGTACACTATTATGAATTATATATTATATTAACTACAGCACGATAACTTTATATAAATTTTTAATTGGAATAAAAATATATATAATTTGGTGTCAATTTTAATAAATAGATAATCAAATAACCCCTATTATGATATTTTAAAAATATATTTTAAACTGACACAAAAAAAGAAAAAATACATTCTGTGTTATTTTGATGCATGCTAATGATATATTAAAAAATATTAAATTATTCTAATATTTTATAATTAACATGGTATACATGGTATGATATGAAGATAGTAAAGGATGTTTTTCATAATGCATTGCCGCACTATATTGCTACTTTGAATTCCAAGTAAATGAGGTAAATTTATTTTTATATTAAGATATGTTATATACATATAATAGTATTTTATAGTCTGCACTCATTTGTTTATTTTATCAAGCTCTATAACTGTACATGAATTATATATATATATATATATATATATATATATATATATATATATATATATATATATATATATAAATTTTTTATATTTTTTTATTATATTTTATATATATATATAAAAAAAAATAAAAA
>Ga0214543_1005816_pt1 | contig 22389 bp, 9 predicted proteins | sample CNSS2metaG_FD_160094 | JGI IMG/M metagenome (GOLD analysis project Ga0214543, IMG submission 160094) | Root nodule microbial communities from cowpea collected in UCLA plant growth center, Los Angeles, California, USA - CNSS2 | ecosystem: Host-associated > Plants > Roots > Nodule | place: USA... | reverse complement strand
TAATTCAAAACTTGGAAGCATGTGACTGAAACTTAGATTTAGGGAGAATCAATATGAAATGAACACAAATTTAAAGTATAAGTGCCAGAGTTTGTTATGAATCTTTACTGAATTTTGGCACTTATCATTAGTGTCACGTGGCATTGCAATGCCACGTGTCAGTATCACTATCAGATGTCATTGTGTTGATTTTGATTTAGTCCCCATTTATGTTTTTTCGTTTCCATTTAGTACCTACTTATGTGTATTTGATTCAATTTTGACCTAATATTTTTTAATAATTAAAATATTTTTTTATAAATTAAAAGTAATTAAGTATAAAAGTTTTACAAAAATTAAGTATTTGATATTTATATTAAAATTTAGTGGTAAAAATCATTTTATTAAGTCATTTTTAATAATAAAAAAAATTAGTATAACATTCATACCAATAGAAATTTTGATTTAAAATTAGTAAGAGACAATATTGTTCTATTTTGAAAAAAAAAATAAAAATTAACAAAACATGAGTACTTAATGAAAAAGTAATTAATATAGTAATATGCTAAAAAGTCATTTTTAATAAAAAATATTAGTATAACATTTATACAAATAATAAATTTGGTCTGAAATTAAGAGAAACATTATAAATATTAGTACTTAATTTTGTAAAAATATTTATACTTAATTATTTTTAATCTTATAAAAAATGGATTACAAAAATATTTTAATTGTTAAAAAAAATTGGGACAAAATTGAATCTGATATACATATTTAGATACTAAATTGAAACAAAAAGACATATATGGAGACTAAATCGAAATCAACACAATGACATCTGATACTGACACATGGCATTACAATGCCACGTAGCACTAACAATGCCACGTGTCACACACAAAGACTTGACATGTGGCATTTTTTTTTAAATTTAAAAAAAAATTAAAAAATTAAAAAAAAAATTTAAATTTAAAAAAAAAATCAAAAAAATCACAGATTGACACGTGGCACGTTGAGGATGTTAGTCAACTCTATATAAAAAGGACCTAATTGAAGCAATTTTCAAAAATTAGGATGCAATTGACACTTTTATAAAATCGGATACCTATTTGACCCGGTAGACCCGAACTGGGTACTAGGAATTATACCAAAATGTTTTTTATTGACTTACTATAGTTCTTTCAAATTTTAGTTTCATTTCAAATAGCTCTTTTCAAAATTTTAAAGCCTTGTGTGGATGTGGGTGGACAAAATGAAAAGGTGCTGATTCAAATTTCTAAACGCATTTGCTGGCTCGATCGTTTGGTGTTCCCTTAGACAATTGACCAAAGCAAAAGTTGATTACACAGAGTTCCGAATCTGATCACAAGCTCAAAAAACATCAATAACGTACCGGTTCTTATTCATATTTCAGAAGACCAATCGCTGAAAAATATATTTTGGGGGAACGATGAATAATTCATCACCGGCTCATTCTTCGCTATCGACGACGGCGGTTGTAGGTGGTGGTGGAGGAGGCGGCGGCAGCAACGCCACTGTATCCGTTGATGACTTTATTATTCCCAGTGATCCTATGTCATCGCTTGAGCGTAAAGACGAAGCTGTGTCAGGTGGGCTTTATCCAATCTACTTCCTTTGTTGTGTTCTTCATTCAAAATTGAAGCTTTGCGGTTATTTCGCCATTGTTATAAATATCATACCCGTTAGCTATTAGGGTGAATTTCATCGACTGGTCCCTTTCTGACTATTTTATTTTAATATGATTTCTTTTCAGTGTCTTTAATCTCAAGTTTACTTCCTTCTTCTTTGCTGTACTTATTTAGCATTGCAATTACTGAGATTCTATCAATTATTGTTTACAGCGAATGATTTTGGCGTTCGGTATTTATTATTAATTTATTGTTTTATGTTCTCCTTTGGGATTTCTCGGGTTTGAATTAACACGTGGTCTTAAATTACATTTTGGCTAGGACTCATATCAGTCAGTCCTATGTTCATTCACCATGTACTGGTTTTGAAAAGAAGGAAGGGGAAAGATAAAACTTTGGTTTACATGGAGTGCAATATCTTTCCGTGTATTTTTGGATCAAAATTAAATGTATTCTTCCTGAACTTGCCCATGAGGTATTCATTTTGACATTCTGCATTCTTATTTCACAGTTTTAAAATCAGATCTCATGGCTGCACTTGACAAGGAGGTTAAATCGTTGGTTGAAGATAACTGGAAGTTTGAAGGGCCTCGTTCGCGGATTCATCTTGTATCACATCGAGGTTGCTTGCTTATCGATATCTTAATAGTTTTGTAATGATATTTTATGTGTTTCTTAGAATATTTTAGAACAATATTTAGGTACTTTTTTGTTCTGTTGATTAAAACATAAAATGAGACCACCATAAAAATCTTAGTTTATCCTTGCATTTAGTCGATTGATGCTACCCACTTTCGTCGATGGTTTTGATGCTCACATCCTTGATTTCGTGGTGTTAAATTTCAGTACTGATGTGTATTTTCTTGTGATACGTATGCAGTTATGCATTTGGCATAGCAAGGGCAGCCTAGTGCTCTACTCAAGGTTCCCCACCTAGTTAGCTTAGGGAGAGTAGATGTGATATGTTGTTTAGTCTTAATCCAATCGGGGAGGCTCTTTCCATGATCTAAACCTGTGACCTCTATGTCACAAGGTAGCAACCTCACTGTTTTGCTTAGAAAATGTATATTATGATATTATCTGAATCCTAAATCACATTTATATTCATCAACTCGTATTTTTCACAACCTGTATGGGTTTTGGCTTATGTTTCTATGCTGTTGTGTACTTCACTATACTTTGATGAACATATGAACAAACAGAAGTCGACAGAGTGCCTTTGGCTCTACTAACTAAGCGCATATTTGGGTTAACGTTGGGAAACCTGGTTTTGGAGTAATTTCCATTTTGAAAATTGAGTTTGCAACAAATAACCAAGTTTTGCTTTTATGAAACTTGGTCTCAGGCAAAATTTCTCTGTGCAAATGTACTTTTGAGGAAAACTAAGCGCCTCAAAAATTTGAGTTAACTCTCCAAACTGAGTATGGAGCACCGCAAAGTGGAATCCAAAGATACCCTAGTATATTTATTATATGATATAATAATAAATTTTTGAAAACATTTACTTTATTGGTACAAGGTTGAAATCTGGTATTCTGGTTTGGTCATGCCACAATGGATTTCTGATGACTGTCTATATGTGCAGTGATTTTTACTTTAAACTCATCTGTTCATATCAAAGTCCATGTGACAGTTTTTTAATGGGGACTGATGATAACTATCATGATTCTTGAGTAATAGTCACTAACCATGTGACTTAGGAGCAGTAATGAGCAGAAGTTAGGACCTATAAGCAGTATGGTATTATTAGAATATTTGATAGAAAATAGCTTGTCCTGTGTAAGATCTTTTATCGGTAATTATTAAGTAAAAAGAGAATGTCACAGAATATTGTGGAATAACTGATACTAGTGCAGTATCTAGCTTTGAGAGACCAAAAGGAAGGAAAGGAAAGGAACAAAAGGTTTACTAGGTATTTTGAGAGACCAAAAGTCTATTTCCACAATTCTCTTCCTTCCTTCTCATGGCATCTCTCCCAAACTTATATTCCCCCCCATGCAATCCACAACAGAATTAATATTTTCTCACTCACTCACTCTTTGTTTCGTGTATACCTTGTATATTACGAGATTCTATTGTTTACGTTACCATTTACTCCTTTACTATTTGGTCCTAACATCCTGCATTACTTGTTCTGTATTTGTTCTGCGTTACAATTTGAAGCTCCCTTGATTCAGTTATTCATACAAAAATAACTGATGGAAGTTATGTATTAGGGTGCAGTTGATAGAAGGGTATGTAAATAAGAAAGGAATATTGTTATATCTAGTTTACGATCAGAATCTTCTATACAGGAGGAGACTTTTATCTCTAGAACAACACCTGTACGTGATTTCTGTGTTTTGAATTATATTTTACTAGTTCATGCTTTTCAATCGGTGTTCTAAACTTTCAACTTTGGTTTGCATGCTTACCATAACATTTCATTTGCTGATTTGTTTGACATAAGTAGAATGACATGTAGCCAATAATAGCTCATTTTATGGTCCTCGTATCATGGTTTGTCCTGTTGAGTATCCGGTTCCTTTTAATGTCATAGAAAGGAGACGAATGTATCCCTTTTTCAGTTTTGCATTGGAAGCCCGAGTCCGAGGCACTACTTAGGCTTTGTTTGTGCTGAACATTGTTTTGCAGGTGGTCATCTCTATAGGCCCACAGAAGTTTCAAAGAATTGGAATTTGACTCCCCCAAAGTAGTTGGAACACTCACCTCAAAGCTCTGTTCCTCTATTCTGAATTGATTATGGTTGTGATCTGCAGACAGATACAAATTATTACGCCATGTTTCTTTTCCACCTGAAAACACAGCTGTGACTCTACATCTTCAGACTCTGGAAGAGCACGATTATTGCAAAGGAAGGTTCCTTCTGTGCAAGATTATCTCTGTCACATTTTGTGTTAGTCTTTCTAGTCTGGATTCAGAAAGCTGGTGTTTTTAATATTTATATGGTATCATTGTTCTAATTTTGAGTGATCAATTATTAATTGCAGTTGATTGTTGCAAAACTGGAGGTATTTTAATGTATAAGCTAACGAGTGGTTAACGAATTCACCCGGGTTGTTTGTGCGTGGACACAAAAACAACAGTTCGGACTCATTTTTCCTCCTGTTTTTTATTATTGAAAGTAATTGGCGATACTTTATTTCAAAATTTCGGTAAAATTGACGACTAAAATCATCCCTTAACAACTGTATTGTAATAATATGATAATATAAAGAAATTATTTATAAGTAAAATAACTTTTTCATTTAATTATGGTTTAAGTAAATTTGTTAATCATTTATATTTTTATTTTTTAAGATATCTTATACCATATTTTTATTTAATAATATTTTTTTAATGTCTTAACATGCTAAGACCTTGGCTAAAAGTTGTAATCCTGAACATCCAAAGCAATTACTTCTTCAATTCATCGTCCAAAGAACATGATTTATTTGCAAACAGTATAATTTCCACAATTGTTGCCAGTAATAAGTTTCTAATGTTATTGACATTTAATTTCTAACTTCAACCCAAAAAAAGATTATTCCTGACCCCCTCAAAATTCCAAAACTTGAACCCTATCTGTGAGCCCTAATTATTTTGTGATGTCTACAAATGACAAAAGTCAAGACTAAGCTAAAAGTTACAAACAAGAATCAGAATGTAATAAACTTAACCCCCCAGAGCATATAATCACCAATCTCTTTATCCTAAGAGCAACAATTTTTTTAACTCACAAAAGGGTGATGCAGAAGTTCTAACACTGTTGCTCTCTTCCTCCAATTCTTCTCAAGACACCTCCTCACAAAATTTTGAAACTCTGGTGATGCTTTTTCTGGCATCTCCAACTTCTCACCAAAGCAAATTGCACACATCAAAGTTGCCCAATCTGGTCTTTGCCCTGCACCAATCAATGGAAAATAACCCAAAAGACATTCCAACATTACTACTCCCATTGACCACACATCTCCTGAAAACTCATCTGCATTTTCACCACCCCATCTTTCTGGATCAATCCTTTCTGGACTCATGTAAGCACAAGTTCCTGCATCATTCTCATTTCCTTCAAACCTACCCTCCACCACATGACTCACTCCAAAATCTGCAATCTTTACCTCCCCTTTACCATTAATAAGTAAATTTGATGGTTTAATATCTCTATGCACAATGTTCATGCCATGTAAATAACCAAGTCCTTCCAAAACACGCCTTGCCAACACTGATATAACCTTCTCCGACAGTATACGATGTTGTCTCAACACATCATTCAACGACCCTCCTTCCATGTATTCCATAACAAAGCTAATGTCACCTCCTTTGTCTCCATCATTATTACTGTTACCACTATCAAAAACTGCATGACACTTTACTATATACGGTGAATCCACTCGTTTTAGAATCTCAGCCTCCACGGGTTGGCGAATGCCATTCAAACGTAGCACTTTCAAGGCATAGAAAGAGCAAGTTTTGGTGTGATAAACTTTGTAGACTGTGCCACCATTGCCATGGCCAAGAACTTCTCGCTTCTCAAGATCCGAAAGGTCCTTGATAATGCTTGGAGAAGAGTGTACATGGGAGGAAGAAGAAGATGGGGATGTGAGTACTGGTACGTGAATTTGGTGAGGAGAATCTGAATTTGAATTTGAATCTGAATTTGATGATGGAATTGAAAGAGATTTTGGTAATGAAAGGCTCAGAGCTTGTTTGTGTCTCCTCTCTCTGATAACCAATGTCATTTACCTGGTTCACACTTGAAAACACTCTCTCAGCCTAAACAAAGCAAAAGTAAAAATGGGGTTTAAAGAATGGAAGAAAGGGAAATTTTTCCATAAAAGAAAGCCACGTGCTTGACTGTAAATTTTGGCTTACAAGAGTGATGACAAGTGTTACCGAAATGAATGGACAGGTGAGGTTTTGGTGGTGATATATCAGAACTTATCTATCACTGCATGGTTGTGATAATTGTTGTTTATTTATCTTTTTTAACAATTTACTTTAATTCAGTTAGGTTCCAAATTTAGTTAAAATCTCAAATTTCATGGTTCTGGTTAAACGTGTGCATCTCTAACCCTGCGGTGTTTGTTAAAGTTTGGATGAACCTAACTATAGTGTGTAAGTTGGAGAAATCATTACAAAGGAATGATGGTGCCATTGTGGAGAATGGATCCAATTAGATAAGATTTTTGGGATCAAAACCCTAACTTCAAGGCCAAACCAAATAACATTCTGGTTTTCACTCACCATTTCCAAATTCTTCACCTTTCATTTGATGTGAGTGTGCAAACTGGAACTTCGATGAATAATAGTTGCAGATAAATTTTTTTATGAAGGTAATTAATATTTGCTCACTCATAATAACAATATATAACACACTGTCTTTGTACATGAAGGAGCAAAAACATTTTTTCAAGGCACCTCTTCGAAAACGTTTTATTAAAAAATAAAAAAAAATGAGGATAGAGACTTATCATGAAGTGAATTTATAATTTTCTGTAATTTTAATAAAATTTCAGTCAAAGAGTATGTTGTTGGCATTTTTTTTTTCTTACTATGCATAATTTCGAAAGGTAAAAGTTACATTTAATAACTTATTAAATTAAGATATCAGTACAAATCTTAAGTTGTTGATGTAAAAGATATTAAACTGTACATGAAAACATGAAAAAAGGTCAACTAAACTTTTTTAGCTAAATTGTTCGACTTATATAGGTAATTGATAAAACATATAGACATGCAAATGCAATCTTAACTCTCTTTTTTAATAAAAAAGTATTATTGCTGGGCATGAAAGACATGTGGTGTGAACTTGATGATCATAGTCATATGTACAAAACACTCATCCCAAATAGTCCTAGGACTAAGATTTTTTAACAACTAAAATTTAACAATTTTCTATTATGTAAAATAATATTTTTTAAATAATTTTTTACTTTTTTATATTTCAAAATCATTTAAAAAAATATCACATTATATTAAACAATAAAAAAAATTATTAAAATTTAGTTATCAAAATATTATTATCTATATTAGTTCATCAAACTTATATATATATATATATATATATATATATATATATATATATATATATATATATATTATACCTCTACATAGAATTACATGCACCACAATTAATATACTCTCAAAGTAATCTTTTTTACGCTACATGCATTTGATAGTGTTTTTGAAACCAAGTTTTAAAGGAAGACGCACAGAAACTAAAATGTTGCATTATTTGATAATTAGAAAGAAACAAACATGTCCGTCCTGTGTTGACTCACTTTTGAATTGAGGAGAGCCTCTCATAGAGTTAGAAGAAATCTCTTTCTAAAAAGGACAGCATGTGTTTAATTTTATCAACAATAGAATCAAAATATTTCGCCTCAAGAGCCCCTATTAATTATTATAAAATTGATAGAAATTCTTATATATTTTTATAATATCCATCTTAACAAGTTATATTATCTCCCTCTAGTATTATAAGACACTTTGAATAATATTACATAGAAAAGAAAATCAATCTTTCATCTTTTTTTTTTACTAATCTTCTAGTTTTACTTTTATTAATTATTAATAAATTAATTAGTTGTAACACATAATAGGAAGGCACATATAATCATATATTTAATAGGAATAAATCAATAAAATAAAATAGTTACATTTATTGAAATTGTAAGATGTTTATGTAAAAGACGATTTTTTTTTTCAAAGCATGCGTTATAAAAGTGACCCCAGAAAGTATTTGATATTGGTGACCAGATAATAAATTTTTTTTACCGTAGAACATGTGATCCCTGATAAAAAAAAAATATTTATTATTCTTTGTACATTACACTCTTGAATAGAACATTTTTGTTTAATTCCTATTAGTTGATAAAAAAAAAGTGTAAATCTTGAATAGAACATGTTTGCTTAATTCCTATTAGTTGATAATAATAAAAAAGTGTAAAAGATTCTAATAGGAAAAAAGAGTAAAATATATTAATCCAATGTTACCATTATTTATCATGTTAAACGACTAAACATGTATATTTCCGCTTATACGATATAATTGGTAATAATGAAATGAAAGGGAATGCATTCCTTCCTTTCTTCTTTATGCACTTCAAGACACTTTAAATAAATGAATACGAATGGAACCAAAACCACTACAGAATTGTTTGAATATTGTATTAAGTGATAAAAATAGTTTTTCTTAAAGTGAAAAAAAAAATGACAAGTAAATTAACAAATAAAAAAAATATTTTCTAATAAATTTCGGTGTAGACACTTGCAAAAAAAATCAATGTTTATCTATAAACTAAAACTAGTACTAAAGTGTAAAAAATCTCAATTCAATTACATGATTATTAACTCTGTTGAACTAATTGTAGATTTAGTATGGACAACCTTATTTTTGTTTTTAAAATAAACTTTAATCCAAATGTGCCATCATCTCAATCATACTCCTTTTATGAGTCATCCTATCATAAACTATTTCTTCTATTTCTTCTAATGATGCTGACTAATGTCTTTAAATTTCATTCCTCCTACTTTTCATCAGTTGAAACATATCCATAGAGGACAAAATAAGAATGACCTACAAACAAATGACCAACAACTTAGTATCGTACCATTGCCCTCAACTACCGTGAATTTTTTCAGTGCATTTTTCAGACATATCGAGCAATCTTTATCAACGTCTTTTTTTATCTCATTTTCCTCTTTGCCAAATAAAAACGAGAACAAAAAATGAAAAAAGAACTGCAATTGAATTCACATAACTCAACCTCACACAATGCCTATAACATTGGAAAAACTGATCAGGTAACCACAAACACTCCCCAAGTAGTCCAGGACAAGCCCATAAGATCGTAAGTTGTTTTCAAGCCCAAGTCAAATGAAAAATCAATGTAAGTGCAAATATGAGATAGTTCGATTTTGCCTTAAATGCACGACAAACTAAATCCATAGACGACCAAACGAGGAACATGGACTTTCAGTGACCAAGTGGGAGTGTAATTATATATAATATAGACATCACTACAGTCGTGTATTGTTTGGGTCAGGCCTTGGACAAAATGAAAGATTAATAATATAAATTTCATAGATAATCAAACTCGTTTTGTATCAGAAGAAAGAAGACCCATCTGCTCTGTAAGGTGATCCATACGTTGAGTTTTGCTCCATCCATTTTCCGTTGGCTGGACCTCATTCCCGTTGGGTACATCGGCAATATTGGTGTCGATATCCTCTGGAACTGGAGTTTGCAAAATTTCATCCCAAATAGAAGGATTTCCTAAGAAATCATCAATGTTATCAGGTGAAATGACCTCAAAATCAATGGGAAATGACCCGGCAGCGCCCAATGAAGGATCCATAAATCCCTCATCCGATTCAGTTGCCATATAATTTTCTTCGGGAATATCAAGCATATTTCCTGTCACCATCTCTGTTATTGGAGGAAGATCAGGGATCACCACATTTGCTTGAGAAACGGGGATTGAAGGCGCACCATGTCCTCCATCCTCTGTAACATTTTCAGAAGCTAATGCTTGTGCTACAGACGGAATTTCAGGTTTAACAGTTGGGAGGACATGCCCTTGGGTCCCAGTAGCAGCTGGAACGTGTGAAGACTGCACCGAAGCTGGAGATACCTCCTTAAGAGTGACTCCGGAAGTCCAGCCTGAAGAGCCACTACTGTCCATTCCACTGGAAGATGATGAAGCATCACCAATGATGTACTCCTCGGGGTTTTTATTGAAAGACTCTACATGAGAAGTATCCCATTTCATGATCTGCTTAAGCATGGCTTTTGCAGCTTCATTCACCAGAGGTTGATATTTAACAATTTGTCCATCTGGAGTAGCAGCACTCACTGTTTCTGCGATACCTTCCTGCTTGAGCCTACGCTTTTTGTTGACTTCAGTTATGCGCCTATTGCTCTCATTTTGTTGTTGTACAAACTGAGCAAAGAATCCAGGGCTCTGGACAGCTTTCGCAAGGAATGACATCATTTGCTGCTGTCGTTGCTCCATTCCCTGAAGGCGCTGAACCATTGTTTGCAACTGGTTATCAGTGGTCTGTTGCTGCTGCCTCAATCTCACTAGCTCTTGCATGAGCACATTCTTATCTCTTTTAAGCCTCTCAACCTCTTCCTCAAGCCCAAACTTTCCGACTTCAACACATGCCCCTACTGATGAACTCTGTCCATTGGGTTGCTGAGCCTGTTGATGATTTTGACCATGGGCAGGTTTTCTTCGTGTTATATTCCTAAGCAAGTGCTTTTGACCCCTCAAAAAACCCTCATTTGCAAATTCCCAACGATCTGGATCGACCTTTCTGAAACCCTGAATTATGATAATGAATTGATGATGAGGATGTTGTTAGAGAGGGAAAAAGACAGGACATATATCAACACACTCCACAAAAGCACAGAACTTGATTGTTATATAAAACAGTAAAGTATGCATAGCTAAACCTAAAAAATAGATTCAGATGATAAGCACATTCAACAACAATATAGCACAAGGATGCAAGAAAGTCTAACCATAAAAAAAAAAAAATATAACTTCAAATATGATCATGTGAATTTCCTCCACAAGAGCAACTGGAACCAACCTTGAAATAAAAGCTGAAATGTTATATCCTACACTCTCAACCCAGGTTCAGTGAGGGAATAATCTAGATGTAGATTCTTTTTATTAATCCCACAACAGATATACACCACTTTTACAACCAAAAAGTCTACCACTTATTTACTCCATTAGGCTGGGGCAGTCTCATGTACAGAACTTATTTTAAACAGTTAGTACTTAACTCATTTAAGGTCAATTCATGTCTGCAATAAGAAGCAATGGAACTCGTATATCAACAACTTTAACCTTTTCAAGAATTCTGCAGGAATTAAATATGATAAAGCTAATCTCCACCAAAAAGAATTAATTATTTATGTGAAACAGATCAGGAATCTCAAGAAAGGAACTAAACTAAAATGAAATTCACATTCCTTTTCCAATGAAGTTCAGAAGATCTTTAAGTAGTGGCAATAACCAAATACACTGGCAGGTAGCCAGCTACGTTAACGGGAAAACCAGAAAGAACTTACGGCAACACTGATTCAAGCCTCATTAGTGTTTTGATACTATCAACTATGCTTAACTCGGCAATGGACTACATAGCACTATCCTCGTATTATAAGAAATTTGCTAGTAGTTTAACAGTAATATCCTTGATCATATACACACAGAGGTACTAAAATGAAATGTCCACAATATAACCAAATGTTGAAATTAACAAAAAATATCTGCATATTCTTGTATACTCAACTTTTTCTATGATAATAAGCCTCACAAAAAGCAAGAGGAATACAACTTTTTAATAGTTCATGCTAAGTTGAATTTCCTAAAGTTCGAAAATGTTTTTTAACATAATATTCACTTGGAAATATTGACTAAAGTATCCAAGTCTCATAGTAGTGTCAACAAAAGTGCCTGAGCAGACAATTTATTTTTTATTTTTTTTTGTAATTGGGCACCAATTTAGGAGTGTTTAACATTTAGAACATATCGAAAAACTGTGACAGTTCAATCAAGTGGTGTATTTGTTCCTCATATGAATAAACACACAGACCTACCTCTATGACAACTGATAAAATCCACAATCAATTATCAAGCAGGCCTGCCTTGTTATTTACCAATCCTAATCCTTTGGTCATCTTTATGATTCTTCCCATAAAAATTGAATTGATAGCTGCACTATAACATAAACACAGCCTCTGCCAACAAAGGGCTAATGTAATTGAATAAAAAAAAAAACAGCAAACCATGGTACGATATGTCGATATCATCACAACTTTAAGCAAGAATCTTTTCGTAGACCTCCAATTCTCTTCACACAATACGTGACACCTGATATACAATTTATCACTAAACTAGTAACAATAAAGTAGCTGATAAACCTGAGAACAGCTTTGTCGGTCTATTTTCATCTTCTGCTTCATCTATTTACTGAGACAAGGAGGATAAGATCTCAAAAACCGTTGTCATTATTTTCATACACATAAACAAAATCACAAATCCTTATCCCACCATAGCCCTCCTCCATATGTTATATAGCAGACAAATAGTTAAAAATCATCAAACTTATGAATCATACTAATAATACACAGCACAACATCATCGAAATCAACCAGCTACTATTAGCAGAGTGGAGTGAACAAAAAGAGAAGGAGAAAAAAAGAAGAAGGGAGAAACACACATAAGTGTTTAACTGTCTAACGAAGCTGGAGAAGTTGTTGTGTTTGAAGTATTTGGGCAAAAGGTCCCTGGCAAATTCGGGTGGGTCCCACACGATGAAGCTGTTGTTGGTTGCACTCCATGACACGATCGCGTCGGTGGAAGGGTCTTCCACCATGTCGTAAGTCTTGCTCAGAAAAGGCGGCGGCGCGTTGGCGTTTGGAATCGACGCCGCCGGAGCAGAGCCACCGTTATCCATGTCGTGAAATTGAATTTAAGTTGAAAAGGGGAAAAGAGGGTAATTAGGGAAATATGCGTGGCATTGTTGGAAAAAAAGAAACCCTAAGTTGTTGGAGAAGAAAGAGGAATTGAATTAATTAGATTTGAGAATGCGAAGAAAAGAAAAAGGAGTGGGTTTGAAGGGAAACAGGAAATGGATTGAATAAAGGACTTTGCGTCCTCCAATTACTCATTATGTACCCTCCCAACATACCTACATCATATTTATACATTCAAATGTTTCGTGCTCCTGCTACACAAATAATAGCACTGTCTTTTAATATATTATAACAATAATAATAATAATAATAATAATTAAATTTTACTAAATGAAAAGGCATAACCCTCTAAGAACCTTTGTATTGTATGTAATGTAATTTTTCGAGAAATTTTTCTCAAAATTGAGTATAAGTTGATCTTATAGAATCATACGCATACATTGTTTTATTTGTCTTCCTATTCATATACCTTTGTGGTCTCTTGTGGAAATGTTTTGAAAAACATGGTCTTTATCATAAGATGACCCCTAATTATTTGTTATATTCATCAAAACATTCTTTAATTGCTCAATAATTTTATCTCCTAAAGATAGGAAAATATTCTTAACAAAACTTTAAGTGCAGATTTTTGTACTTATAATCCTCAAGTAATGTTATTTTACACAACACTAAGTAGAATTGTTTCTCTTCGTAAATATTCAAATTTTTTATTAGTGTAGGAGAAGCTAATTTTAATTTTTATGTTAGACTTAACTCTAGTTAAGTAAAGATAGATGAGTTAATTTGGTAGAAAGATAATACAACAATGATGTCTCAATTAATGGTGAAAAAAAAATCAAATTTTGAGATCCAATCTAAATAAATCAAGTATATATTAAATTTAAGTCCATTTAAATAGATTTATTACAAATTAAAATTCTTACTTTTTGATTATAAATCTAACATGTTTAATTGAATTTAGGTCGGATATTATTAAAATTTTAAAAATCTAAAATCAATATGTATTTAAGTCAAATCAAGACAGTTAAAGAGCAGATCAAATTAAGTGGACATTTGGTTGAGTTGAATGTTTATCAAGTTGGTCAAACTAAAGATTGAGACAAGTCACTTTCAGCTCAAGGTCGATCGAGTCAACCAAAGTCATCTTGGATCGAAGGTTAAGCCCAGTTGTTTCGGGCCGAAAGTTAAGTTCAGTTGTCTCGGGTTGAATGTTGAGCCTAATCGTCTCGAGCCAAAGGTTGATCAAGTCGACCTAGGTTAAAGGTTAGGTCAAGTCATCCTAGGCCTAAGGTCGATCAAGTTAACTTGGTCAAAGGTCAACCAAGTCAGCAAAGGTCGAAGGTCGACCCAAATCAGTCCAAGCCAAAGGTCAAACAAAGTTGACCCAATTGAAGGTCAACATAGTTGCTCTGACAGAAGGTCAACCAATCTGATCCAATCGAAGGTTAGTTGAGTCAACTTTGATCGAACATTAGGCTGAGCCCTAATCGAAGGTCGAATCAAGTGTCAATCCAGAATGAAAGTCCAGCTGAGTTGGTCTTGGGCCAAGTCAAGTTAGTCAGGGAAAAAGGTCTTGTCAAGTTGACTTAGTCAAAGATTCAGTTAAGTTAGCCCGACCAAAGGTCAATCAAGTTGACCTTGGTCGAGTCGACCTTGATTGAAGATTAGTGTAAGTTAATCTCGGTCAAAGATCAACACAACTTAACCCTGACTGATGTTAATCTAAGTCAACTCGGACCTAAGATTAAGTTGAGTTTGCTCTACCCATGTCTAATGGACCTAATAATTAGGTATATTAGATCAATCTTAATAGTTAATCTAATTGACAAATCGGATTTAATTTATATTTAATATAATTCAAATTTTATTGAAAAAAAAAAGCTAAACCCTTACTCTTAATAATTTCAAGAATAGTTTTTTATTTTGAAAATGTAGACAAATTCTTCGTAAAATTAATATTATAGATTAAATTCCCTTTTGTCTGTGAAATGGTTAAAGAAAACTGAATATTTCTTTCATGCTAGAACTATTGATGTTTAAGATTAATTTACGCAATCTATTAAATAAAGTACTGATATACCTAGTCTAAAACATCCTTAATTAATATAATATGTAAATGTAAGTTTTTATTTGTCATAGTCTTCGCAAACAAGTTATAAAAAAGGTCGTAAGTGATGTATTTCTCATAAAGATAAATTAGTTATTTTAAATAAGGATGTAAGTAAAACAAACAATTAATAAAACTTACAATTTGTAAAGGAGTTTGGAATAGAAGAATGTGAAAGCATGGACAGTTTTGAAACTAAATGAGTGCTAAACATAGAAAGTGTTTATTATTATTTTTTGAAGATAAAAAATTTAATTACTATTTCATTAAATAATAATTTAAATCTTCATACAATATACTCTTACTCATTTTCCAAGTGAATTGTTGGGTTGGAGTATGCATGTAAAGCAACAGGTTATGGATTCAAAAAATATCTCTCCACGAGATCTTCCTATTTCATAAAGTATTAGTACAAAAATGTATTTAACATCTTAACACGCTCACACGCATAAGCATGCAAGTACACACCCACCAAAGTACACATGTAATATTGTTATAGAGACTAATTTGACTCAAGGATTCCATAAAAAAATATGTCAACCATCAATGAGAAATGAAGAAGTTTTGTTGTTTAACTCTTCTTTCTCTTTAATGATAATAATGAGTGATGATTATGACACATTTTAATATCTCTCTTGTTCTAAATATAAACTATGGGGAAAATGCGTTGAGCTTGAATTTTCTTTTCAAAATTAATTTTCACTAGATTAAATTAATCAAAACTGTAAAACAAGTTTTACTAGAATCTGAGAAAATATTAAGAGTTTTTTAAATTTGAAGAAAATAAAAATATAATGAGTTATACATCACTTGAAAAAATAATAAAAGAGACAAAAACAAAGATTCATAGTGGTTCACTCTATAACAAGAGCTACATTCAATCCTTAATCACTCAGCTTAAACTAATATATTATATTTTTACATTTTATCAAAACATCTTAAAAAAAAGAATATACGATGCACCTAAAGAAATCTTAAATTCCATAAGATTTTTTTATCACTTGTAAACAAAATGTCAAAATAAGTTTCAACTCCAAATTGTATTTTTAACACTTTCACCAGTATATCGTATTGTGGTTAAAAGTATAAATTTTCAAACTTGGAAGCATAACATATTTAAACTTCAGACTTCTCGTCACCAGTAAATTTATTATTAGTTGTTAATTTTATTATATACATTGGAAATTATTAAATCTAATTAGCAAACAATAAATTATTAATAACACAACCGTTGTAGTACCCGTGGAACGAAAATATTACAGGTACTGGAATAATCACAGGTTCATACTATATACACCTTTGAACATATTTCATTCAACAAAAATACTTGTCCCTAAGAAAAGGGAAACACACAGTAATTCTGGAGAACAAGAACATCGGATTCTGCAAATATCTCCTTCCATTAACCACATTTGCCTTAGTTTTTCCTCGAAAACCATCTGCACTTGTGATTTTGACAAAGAAAGGGAGGTAAGTAATTCTGAACCAAATTAATCATATTCTGCCTTTTTTTTTTTGCGTTGACAGAGAATTTTTATCCAGGAATCATCACTTGTTTTGTTCTTTCTTTCGTATTTTTTTAAGAAGATTAGCATCAAGGGTTGAGAAATCCATAATAGCAAACTCATTTAACGTAGGTGTATCTCTCCAAAATATATAGTACACTAAAATTCGAAGGTCACTTCTGTAGTACCCCACAGCTGTATCACAGGCTACCCAAATTCATAATCTCAATCAATCCACGGACTCCATTAACTCAGTAACTCAACAATGATAGTGTCATTCCAAAAGATAGTTTCAAGTAATTGTAAGAAACAAACAGAAACCTTTACTCACCTTTGCATTAAATTGACGACAAATAGGACATGCCAAGCCACCCTGAGGTAAAAGCTCAGCCTGTAATTGTCCTACTACCTGGCGATGATTTATGCGCTCTTGCCAGGAATCAGCCATTTCTCGGGGGAACAGCTTACATGAACCATCCCTTGAATAAAGAAAGAAAGTGAGTTCATGAAAAATTCTGTAATTCGAATCTTGGCAGATGCAAATCATGCAGAAGAATTTTGACAGTGCTTTCACTTTTAAGAAGCCAAATACCTGAAATGTCCATACGGATTTGATGGATCAATTGCTTTGTTGCAGCGGTAACATGCTCACAATTACCACATTTCAATTTGTTACAACCTTCAGTTAGGGAAATTGCTGTCACAAGAAGGGCATATAGCTTGGAATCACGATGAATTTCTTTCAAACTGAGCATTTCGTTCCTTCAGTTGATTTAAATTTTGATAGTCCTATAGTAAGACAAAAATCAGAAAACTGGTAGCCTTTTTTCGGTTAAAAATTTACTGCCAAAAATCAAGAAAAAGGATGATAGAATAGAAAGACACGTATCATAGTATTTGAACATCAGGAGTAATAGACTCTAGCAGCATACTAGACTCACATCATGAAAAAGAAATGACCAAGAAACTACAATGCAATGCTAGAGATTCCAAACACAAAGTCCCTATTAAAGCATCGCCCTAGAGGCCAAAGCACTATAAGCCAGTTCACTCAACCTTTCTGCTGAGCCCCTGAATAGACATCCTTCTCCAAGAAATTACTAACCAACTTTGACACCTCTCATAAAGACGGTAGGAGAACCTCAGTAAAAGCTACATATTTGTAGTTGAAGAGGCCAAAGCCTAATTAACCGCGGATTAGAATCTCATTTTGAACAGGATACTCAAGTCTCGGACATTACAATTGAATCCTAACACAAAAAGAAAAAAAGTAGGAGAGACCAAGGAACAGTGAGAGAGTGAACTGGGTAGAAACAACAGACTATAAGTCTGCTGGACATCTGTTGACAACCTCTGATCCAATATGCACTTAAGGTTGTAATTATCAGTTTGGACGATAAAATGCATGTTCAAACAGTAATGTCTCCATCTCTGAATAGCAAAGACAACAACTAATAAATCCTCATATGTAGATAGTGATTGCTGCTGTAGGGCGTTGCTCTTGCATAATCATTGCCCTATCCCACAGCCTGAGGCATCAACTTCCACCACAAAAATTCAGAAAAATCAGGAAGAGCTAAAACTGGAGTACAATTGAACAATTCTTTTAGTTTCTCAAATGTCAGCTTAGCATCATGAGTCCAACTAAATCCATTTTTTTTAACATGCCAGTCAAGTGTTTTGCAACTACTCCATACCCTTTCACAGACCTCCTATAGTAGCCTGCAAGACAAAGGAACCCTCTCAGTTGCTTAATAGTCTATGGAAGAGGCCAATTGAGCATAGCTTTCAATTTTATGTGGATTTGTAAATACACCTGAACCAAAGATGAAATGACCAAGGTATCCTACTTTATTGACAACAAAATAACATTTACTCCGCCTAGCAAGCAAGTAATTGCTTCTAAGAGTAAGCAACACCTGTTTAAGATGATCCAAGTGCTCTTCCAAACTCTTGCTATAGATCAGAGTATCATTAAAGAAGACCAATAAGAATTGTCTAAGAACTTTTGAATCACCTAATTCATTAACCCTTGGATGGTTGTTGGAGCATTAATGAAGCCAAATGACATCACTATATATTTATAGTGATCTCCACGAGTCCTAAAATTTGTCTTGTGTACATCCGAGAATCCATCCTCAATTGATTATACCCAGACCTAAGGTCAACCTTGGAGAAAATTGAAGATCCAAGAAGATCATCTAACAAATCATCAACCAAGGGAATATGAAACTCAGACTTCACAGTGTTTTTATTCAATTCCCTGCAGTCTATACACAATCTCCAAGACCGTTAGTTTTCTCCACCAAAACCACAGGATTGATACTATTTTGAATGACCCCATATTTCAAATATTCTTGTAACATTTTATCAATGATATCCTTTTTTGCATACCTATAAGGTCTTTTATTAACCAGATTAGCTCCCTGAACAAGTGGTACTTTGTGATCATGACCTTCCCTAAATGGTGGCAATTAAGTTCGCTCCTGGAAAATGTCATCAAACTGCTAGAAAAGCTGATCAAAATTGCAGGTGGTACTACTGACTGATCTTCAAGAGTGGTGAGTGATTGCAGCAAATCTCCCTCCCTCATCACAGAGTTGTAGTAATGAAATGTGAACTCCTGCCACTAAAATCTTATCAAACTTTTGATTCTTGGCATACTTGACACCATTATTAGATGGCCTCTCAATACATGTGTTCCTCTTTGATTCTGAATTCCATATTCATCTTGCCAAAATTTCAGATTATGTCACCTAATGTAATCAACCACTCTATCCCTAACACCATATTATAGTAGCCAACTGAAATAAAAAAACATATATGAAGTAAGCATTGCCTTCTGGATAGTCCATGTAAACCCTTTAACCATTAATGAAATGTCAGCTTAGAACCATCAGCTACCACCACTTGTATTAGAGTCTGTTCCTCAATTTTGCACCCCAATTTTTGAGCCATATCAACATCCAGAAAATTGTGTGTAGATAAATTGTCAATCAGAATGTGTAAAAGCTTCTTTTGCTTGTACCCTATGATTCTCATGGTCCTGAAATTTGTGGCACCAGTCAACGCATTTACTGATAACTAAGGTGACTCTTGATTAGAATCATTACAAGAGCTACTAACAGGGTCTCTAGATTCAATTAAGTCCCTCTCCTCCTCAACCTCCAAAACATGCACCTGAATTCTTTTATGGGTCAAACTATGTTCTTGAGAATATGGCTCATCACAAAAAGAGCATAGTCCCTTAGTCCCACTTTCACTCATATAAGCAAGTGTCAGACTCCTATTAGGTTTGACTTTAGTACCATTTCCCACATTAGAACCAAAACTATAACTAGCATTGGATGTAGTGAGTTAATAGTGCATATAGGTTTGGATCCGAAGATTCCTTTTTGAGGCTTAGGCATCAAAGCAGGTTGAATAGAAGTGGAATTGGCAGGCTTCGTACATTCTTGCCAAAGTAAATTCTAACCGTGGAAGGCTGAAGCATACTAAACATTTGGATTCCCTTCTTTAAGCCCCCAGAAACTACTCAACATGTATTCTTCACTAAGATTCAGTGTATTAACAATGGAATCAAACTCCTCATGATATTCAAAAACAAATTTCTTTTGCCTCAATCTCATCAATTCGGTCATGGGATCGTCACACACCTCCCCGAACCGCTCAGCCAACAACTTGGTATATTCTTCCCACAAAATCAATAGAGAATAAAGAGAATAAGTTGCAACCCAGCTAATGTTGTGTGCCATTCCGATGCATGACCCTCCAAGTGAACAATTACCAGTTGTACTCTAAAATCATCAGGTGTATTATGAATTAAAAAATAATTTTCATATTGACATATCCACTCATTGACAAGACAACTTCACCAGAAAACTGAAGAAAATCTATTATAGCTAATCTTGTTCCGCAGGAATAAGAAGAAACATTGGGACGTTCACCTCTAGAGACAACACCTGTGGAAGGGCCATGAACATCTTCTGAGTTCTGTTTTAGCAATTCTTGAATTTGGGAATCATCACAGGTGTTCTACAATGACCCAACAAGCTCAATTAACCGAGACTATAACCTTGCACACATTCTTCCAAATCCTTGATTGCACCGCATTACGAGTAGTTTCTGCCATGGTGGAAAAACTTCCAAATGGATCACGAAAGCTAATACCAATTGTTATGAAAATTTCTAGTTCTAGGAATATGAAAGACTCGAAGAACTTGAGGGACAAATATGGAACCACGTAAAGAAAAGTTCCAAAAACCTTATTGAGATGAAGAGAAGAATTACAAGAATTTTATGAATCAATCATAAGACATCCCAGCCGATCAGAGTTGCCACCTATAGCAAACCGACTAAACTGACCCGTAACAAATTTATCCTCCAAGCTACTGACATGTGGCAGCCTACAAAATCAGCCTAACTAACTAATGACTTCACATATTTCCTGAACAGATAGTACTGCTGATTGCTCCCACATTTGGGATATGTATGTTGCAGATTTGATTACGGCTTCTCCATTGCATTTGTATCTCTTACGTATGATGTGATTGTATTTTATTTGATATTGTCTGCCACATTTGATAATAAGCTCTATAAATAGAACATGTATCACACATGGTTTTGTACGACCCTCATTGTCAATCAATCTCCCTTACTAGTGTTCTCTATCTCTCCCTGCTCTCATTGGATCAAGCAGATGAAGAAAAAAAAAAGGATAAATACTAAGCTAGTAATTAAGAAATTAAAAGTTCAAGAGAACCTACAAATGGGTGGCACGCGGAGATCTATTTACTATAAGAGTAAGAGTAAGTATCATCACACTTACTCCACCCAATAATTTTATTGACATTGACTTTCATCAATCTAACATCAGATGAATAGTTCTCATAAGTAGATCAAGTTTAAACATCTCATCATCATTCAACTACTACATTAGAATGTATAGTATACCTGTAAAATATATGTAAATTCTGGTTATAAGAGTCTATTACCCATGCATTCACCAAAAAAACATTTCATAGCTGAGTCTATAAGCACCATTGACAACTAAACCATTTATCCAATTTCGGATCCAAATAACATACCTGCAAAACCTGAAGCTTCATATCTACACTCAAGCATGCTATGCTAGTGTGGCTTCATTTTCTGCAAAGGGTGTAAAAGCTGAAATAAAACATTTTGGACATAGAGCATGCTGGTCTTCATCCTCTACACAGGGAGTTTCACATGTTGGACAATAAACAACATCAGGCACTAATGCAAGTGTTTTTTCCAACTCTATGCACTCCCGGTGCTCATAATCTTTGGCATCTAGCAAGCATTTTAAAAGGCAAGGTGGAATCATGACCGTACATTTGCTTCAGGACATTGATTACAAACACTGCCTTCCTTTACTTGTATCTGGGGAAAGATCTGCAAGCATTTGAGCCAAAAACAATGCTTACATGGTAACTAGATAAACTCAGAAACTGATAAATAAAGTGGCAGACATAAGAACTATGTTCAATATTAATTCTATTTGACCAAAAATTGAAAAGAAAAAGTAGAATCAAGTCATGCATATAAATAATAAAGCACGTTGGAACGGAAATTCCTTTAAAGCCAACAATGCAAATGATATTCTCCTTGCATGTCAATAGAAAGAAGTAGCGCTGCATTAGTTCAGTGGTGATG
>Ga0214543_1005808_pt1 | contig 22407 bp, 7 predicted proteins | sample CNSS2metaG_FD_160094 | JGI IMG/M metagenome (GOLD analysis project Ga0214543, IMG submission 160094) | Root nodule microbial communities from cowpea collected in UCLA plant growth center, Los Angeles, California, USA - CNSS2 | ecosystem: Host-associated > Plants > Roots > Nodule | place: USA... | reverse complement strand
AATAATTATAGAATAAATATATATATATATATATATATATATATATATATATATATATATATATATATATATATATATATTTCACTTAATGAAGTTTTAAGTTAATGATAAAATATCCAATTAAGTATTTTTGTTAAGATTTTTATATATTTTTTAATTGAATGTCTATTGTTTAGTTAATCGCAATAATATTTTACATTAACTCAAAATATATTTTTTTTATCCAAAAAAATAAGATGAGGGAGACAAAACAACAATCATATTTTCTAAAATATATTTAGTTATATTTTACTTTCTCATCAAGTCTCGTTCTCTTAAAATTATAGGTGCACAAAATTTTTAAAATATCAAATATGGAAAATATATTAAAATTAAAAATTTATTTTTATTTACATATTAACTATAATATATATATATATATATATATATATATATATATATATATATATATATATATATATATATTTGTGTGTGTATTTGAAAATTAAAAGCAACATTGAGAAATAAAATGTTTAAAAGCATAATAAATGTAAAAAGTAAAAGGTAACTTGAATAAATATTGTAGAGAAGGTAAATTCTCTTGATAGCTTATAAATATCTCAATTGTTTATGTTAGTATAGCTTCAGTAGAATGAAAATTTTCAAAATTAGAATTGAGAGATTGAAGAATCGAGTGATTTCATCGATTGGAAAAGATATTTTAAAAGATCAATCATGAATGCTTCCATCAACAAGATTCCTAATAATTAGGTTACTATCAATCTATTTTGTCTCTTACATGACATAAAAGAGTCTTCATAAAATCTAAATATTGTTGAGTACTGAGTAGTAACAATCCACACTACGATTTTTGTAGGAACCTTCATAAATCCCACCGCACCCTTATATAGGAAATTTCCATTTTTGTCCTTTTCGATTTTTTTTGAATTGTGTAATTTAAAGGATAAAAATATTTCTAAAACTCGAGGATGATTACCAAAAAAATATAATTTTTAGGTTACATAATTTAGAAGTTATTTGACAATCTAGAATATTTTTTATTTTTGAATTGCACAATTCAAAAATTATTTTTTATTTTAAAAATAACTTTTATATTATACAATAAAATCAATAATTTTCTTTGCAGTAGACTGCAGGGAAATTTAATGAATGTACAAGAAGAAACTGTCATTTTTGTATCGTCTAGTTTTACTTCCTGCACCCTCACTACCTGTCAAATTTCAAAAGGATCAATTAACCTTTGTTAAAAAGTGATTTTGTATTACATATTTCAAAAACATTTTGGAATAAACTTTTCAAAATTTAAAATAAGTTTTATATAACAAAATTTTCGACATAAAAAAAAATGCATTTTTGAACAAATTTTTCAGTGTAAAATTTTCGAAACAAACTCCCTGGAACCTATATAAGAACTTCCGAAATGAGTTTTTTAAAACATCCTCCTACGAAATGCATTCTTCAATCATCGTCCAGTACATCAGATTGCTTTATTTCTCAGTCAAAAAGATAGTTGTTTCATTATCTAACATTTTTCATAGTATTCATTTGGAGTAAATATCTCTTTATACAGAATATCCGAATTATCCCTATATATTGCGACAACGCGCAAATTAACTTTGTATACTTTAAGAGTGAATACAGTATTATTTACGACAAAAAAAAACTGAATTTGAAAATTATTTATTTATTTTTTGAAAATAAAAATATTGGTCCATTAAACTAAATTATGTCAATTTTGTTTCTGCTTTATGTTAATATAAAAGAAATAGCCTTTCTCAGCCGAAACAAACGTTAATATACACGAATAGAGATTTTCTTAACTAATCCCTTATTACAACATCTATCCAGGAATCCGATATTTTACCAAACTGAAGGCAAATCGAATGTGTCACACATGAAAGGATTAATCAGCCACTGGGATGTTAACAATAATGCATACATTATCAACTAAAACATGCCACTTTAAATAGGCATGACTTCGAAATATCATCAATTCTAACTGTTCCACAACAAACAAACAAACTGCTCCGCAATTTGCTCGTTTTACAGATTCTAAAATGTGAAGGTCAACAAATGATTGGAGTTAAAAATGCAAAACCTGGTCGATGCTCTTTCATGCTGTAACCAGCAGCAAAACTTGCAATATCTAAGCAGCGAAATTGAGCTTCTTCATTACTTTGGCATAAGCCGCTGGGACAATAGCAGGTTTCCTCAATCTACGTTTTGATTTCTTTGACTGCAGAAGATACCAGAAATTCATCAATTTTAAGGAGTAGAGATAAATCCATATAATACTGTAGAATGAGAGAAAATTAGGAGAAGCATAGTTGACTGTTTGGTTCCTCCCTCCCTGCCGTACCCCTTTTTGTTTTCCAGGTAACCAGGTAATCTTGTAATTGATTTTAAAAACTCAAACTCAATCCCTTGTCTTCAGTATATAACTCTGACTCCAGACACAAATTCTGGATTTCAGACATACATACGATACAAGTAATTTTGTTGTCGCAACTGTGCATTTTGAATGGTTCCCAGTGTATTTTGAATTTTCCCATTGACATTTATGAGCCAGCAAACATGGATAAAAAGTAGTAATTCACCCATTGGCTCTATATCTTAGCTAGTGAGAAAGAAATTCACCCTTGGTAAAACAGTCGCTATACTAGTATTCTTATTCTAGAAGTATGGACATGTCAACATGGAATGAATTGTGGGGTCACTGGTCAGATGCCTTCACTAAATATAAATTCCGTATTTCAGATATATAACAGTACTTTTTGTTGCCCCCACTGTGCCTTTGAATTGCTTGTTCAGTGAATTCTGAATTACACATAGATATTTATTAATCAATGAGGAAGAAAGTAACTCAACCCAGTTTAGACTTTTATTTCATACACATACTTTCATTGATCTATAGTCTAAACCAACAAGAATCACAGCAGTAAATAGGGCAAAATATAAACAAATTGTTCTATAACCTTATTTTCAAGAAAATATTACTTATGTACATAGTATATAATTTACATCAACCATGCAAAAGAAGAATTGAAGGGGTTAAAACTAAATAAGTTTAATACAGAACTTATATTTATATATTGCTTAATGGACATAGAAGAGGTAATGTATATTTACAAGTGGGCAAATAACAAATACTCCTTTTGACTCCTAGGATTTTTTAACCTCATCAGTTCTTATGTACACATTTATGATCTTAAACTTCCACAGTTTTGTATATGAATATAATAATAAAGTTGACCTCTATTACATTGTTTTGAAAATGAGCAAATTAGTTTAAAAGCACAGAATCATACATGTAAACATTTTTTATTATCTCTAACATTTATACAACCTGTTTAAAAAATATAAAAAAATAAATATTATAAATCTATGTATTGGCCCAGTGACTCAAATTTTTTAGCCCAACTAATTAGACTAATAACTAATAATGTTAGGACTTGGGACAACTATCTTTTTGTCGTTGTAAATAATCATGTAAGGAATGTTATTGAGATAAGGTTCATAGATGATTGCTTTGCTGAGTTTTACACAAAAACAACTTTTCTGCAAAATGCTTTCTCTGTGACATTTATGATTATAATTTTTTTCTTAATACCATATACTAATTCAAAGTTTCAAATATACAGTAGAGGATGTTCCCCCTAGAAAACTTGACCACAATATATTTATAAACAGATGTATTATGTTCGTGTTTTGTACATCATATCATACCATCTTACAATGTTATTTTCACAGCAGACAGCTAATGAGGGAGTCAACAAATACTACTGTAGAGATGCAATGAACGACAAACATTTAAGTATTTTTGTCAATTATCAAGTAACCATATCACAGCAATGGTCATGCCCCAAAAGCTGGGTGCCAACTGCTCCAACAGCCACGATGACATAATTGGAAACATGTTATGCATTATACACCACCATCATAACATCAATCACCGCAAAAACCCAAAACAAGGAAAACTTCACGAGTGTTTTTCTCTTCAATAAACCAGTAATCATGCTGAATTGGCCTCCCACAACAAATGTCAATACCACCAAATACTGTATTTTGACTTCTTTTTTTCAAATGCTTGTTACTACCTTTTTCTACAAGCATACCATAAGTATTGCCTCATCACCCTAAATTTTAAATTGTACATCCTAAGGAAACACATGTTGCTCTATTTTCTGCAAATGAAGTAATCCAATTCATAATCCAGCTACTAGGCTAGAAAGGGCAATTATGATTTCAATTTTCAAGCAATTTGTCTCTGAAAGAAACTTGCCACTGTAATGCTATATGAACCTTGCTTAGAAAGGACAGCAACAAGTCAACAACTTCCGTGACTTATTTCCACCACATGAAATGTCGAGAAGGGATATTGGGAATGAGTATGACATGATTTATTTGGCTATTCACACTGATGGAACAAACAGAAATTATCAAGGATTCTAAACAGAACCACCAACAAGAAACTCACATTCCAACAACAATCAAAAAGAAGAAAAATGAATTAAACTTCCTCCATAATACCTTATCCAGCTGAGCTTTTAGAGAATACAGGAAGAAGTTAGTTATAACTTATAAAAGAAGTTCAATTCATTTTACATCTTTTTTAAACTTTCCCCTATAAACACTTACTGAGAAATTTATCTAAATTGGGTTATCATCACATATCATAAAACCTCATTAAATCCAGAAAGGAAAAAAAAAAATGAACCTTGAGATGAGCATTGTGACGCTTGCCTTCCTTCCAGCGCCTGATGTTCCCATCATTCATTGTTCTGAATCTGGATTTTAAGGACCTGCTCCGACCATAGTAAAATCACTTGCTCCCCACAAACAAAAGAAAAAAGAAAAATTCACACACACACACACACCAAAAACCTATGCGAGTAACGAAGTGGAAACTTACGAATAAGATTTCATTTTGGTTTTCTTAACCTTGGAAATGGTTGGAGTCATCGGTTTTCTTCTAAGTTTTCGTTCTCTGGACGACACGTGGCGCACTTGAACCAACTATACAGAACAAATTAAACTGCTATAACAATCACGATCGGAATGACAAAGTCTAGATGTTAAAATCGAAGACTTACAGAAGGGGAAGGATGAGATGCGTGGAGATGCCATGAAGAGAAAATTAAGGAGGGAGGAGAAGAAGTGCGGAATGTGGAAGCAGAGTGAAGCGGTTGCGGCGGCAAATGGTGGAGGAGACGGCGAGAAGAGGGCGGTGGTAGAATTTGGCGTGATTGGACGGCGAGACAACGAAGTTTCGTCAAACAACGAAGCATGGCGACTTCACTGATTTGCAGTTTTTGCACTCTGCACAATCGAACCCAAACCTGCGATTGTGAAAGTGCTTTTTTTCACCTTCGAATTTGGGGATTTTTTTTTTCTAAATTCTAGTTTTTTGTTTAACCTTGAGGTGAAGATCTGGGCTAATTTGGGCTTAATTGTTTCTTGTTAGTGAAGCCTAAAATTATGGGCTGCCTAGCTCCCCATTGTGTACAAAGTAGAGTCTGTTATTGGTACCCCCATATTACTACTTAAATTCCCAATCTTAGTGGAAAGAAATATTCTTTTGATATTTAGGCTAGAAACCTCCCAAAAAAGCACACCGTCATTGATTAAAATTCACAAAGGAAAAAGTTTCGCTTCTACTAAATTTATTTCAAACAAATTAACGTATGATTCTCTTAAAATATGGAAATTTAATACAAAAAACGTTATATAATCATCTTTTAAAATAATATAAGGGAGTGTGTGGATTACATAAACATTTTTATGGTAAAACAAGTTTCCTTTACGCAATTTTTTTTAAGAGAATATAATACTTTCCGTCGTGCATTCTGAACTCACTTTCTAATACCACAATAAAAAAGTTGTTTGTGTTTAACAAGTTTTTTTTGTTATTTTGCACAAAAAAAAAAAACAGGAATTCACATTTTAACGTTTAAAAATATACATTATTTCGTAGGTCTCAATAAATTTCAGCGTCTGAAAATAAATAGTTTATAGACATTGCACTATTTTTGAAGTTACAATTATAATGGAAACTATTGAAAACCACAAACTCAATTACAATATTTATAGTTTAAAGACTTAATAAATAGAAAAAACCACCAAAAGTTATGTGAGCCATTAATTACAAGATTAAACCATTTTACTCTGTCCTCTTCGATATGATCCAAAACTATTGCACATGGCTAGTAATATCAATCAAAACCATTGGCTATTTAAAAAAAAAATGAAACTTTTAAAAATTGGAAACTCTAACTAGAATTAGACATAAAAGCAGGTTAGAAGAGTTCTATGCAGAAATGATGTATAAGAGAGACAAATATGACAAAATACTATAACACAGTTACACATGCCATCAGCACCCAAATCCTCAACAGAGACCAAACATCATGCATGCATGCACAACAACAGCAATTAACTACCAGAATACATCTAAAATCAATCATAAAATAAAAACCTTATACTCTTGCATGCACTAACATCATTTGCAAAGAATCATCAACACAACACTATTCTTCTTCCTCACTTTTCCTTATTCAAACGCGTGCAGATTCTTTAGAATCCAAGCCAGCCACACTCGAAGAACTTCTCTCACATTCTTCTCTGACATGCCCCGCAGCAACAGCACCTCCCACGTCACTGATGTTCCCGAATAGCAGCACCACGATTCCAGCAATGGCAGTGCAAAACGCAGCTCCGAACGAAGTCCTAATCCGCCCCGGCGCCACCGACCCCACCGTGAACCCCACGCACAACCCTGCAGCTCTCATCCAAGCATACCAGATCGAGAACGCACCTTCTTTCCCCGAGGGAGCACAGTCCAACACCAAGAGCCTCCCAAAAGCATACAGAATCCCTGTTGCTGTGCTCTGAACTGCACCAAACAACACCAAGTGACCCCATTTCCAGTGGCTGTTACCATAGTAGAATCCAAACCCAGATGACAAGAGAGACAGAAGGAACCCCACTATCTGCATTTTCACAGAGTTCATCTTGATCACGTGCAGCAAGGGTTGTAGCAGTGACAGAGAAACAAGAGGGAAAAGGAAGTAAGTTAGCCAGAAATAGAGCAAGTGCAGTGGCTTAATGCAGAGTTGTCCCACTATGAAGATCACTCCCCCAGTGAAAATCGACATGGTGGTGAATGAGGAGAGGAAAACCCCTGCAAGGCCTCCAATGGCATGAGGGTACTTGAAGATGGAAAAAGGGTGGAGCCTTGAGGAGAAAGAGATGGAATCGGTGGTTCTGCTGATGGATGTGACAATGTGCAACACCCCCACAAGCCATATCAGGCCACTGAAGATTGAAACAACCCAAAGACTCATCACATCACGGTCGTTGTCGTTGAGCTCCCGGAGCATGTGGTATGTGAAGGAGGAGATTATGGCGGCGCCAAGGCATCCGGCCGCCGTGGCGTGGAGGGAGAGTCTGCTGGAGACTGCTTGTCTGAGGGAGAATTGGCTTCTCTTGAGGGTTGGTCCTGTGAAACAACGGATCATGAGTCCGAGGTGGTGGGTGTGAGCAGCATTGGCAACTGTGCTGGCTGCAACAATGCCTGCAATGTAGGGAACGAAAATGGCAGTGACTTTGAAGAAGCCTGCAGGGAGACAGAAGAAAACTCCGATGCCGGTGGCTGCTGCTGTGATGAGCTTTGGGAAATGGCCATCAAGATGGAAGGAAATGAACCCTAGAATTGGAGCAGCCAAAGCTAGACCAGTGGCCCAAGCAATCGATGTCCACTCCAAAGAGGAGAAATTTGATCCACCACTTGTGCTTATGGTGTGATTTGTGAGTTTGCTATACCTGCAATTCCACCACATTGCATTTTTGTTAGATGTTTAACTTTAATTTCTGTCATAGTTCTTCTCATAGTCTAGCATCAACTATCACTCCGTCAGAAATCATATAATGATATATCAGAAACAAACTTAGTATACATACTAATCTGTAACGGAAAGAACAGTGTAATGTACTCTTAAATTAGCTAGTAGAATGAATTATTTACTCTTTAAATTAACCAATAGCATAATTGGTTCAAATGTTGTCTTAATATGTTGGCACAAACTACAATGTTCATGGACATATAACCTTCCTGTTGTTTATGGGAATGCTGTCACTTCACTGTTAAATGGAACTTTGGGAACATGCAATTGCAAATACACAGTAAATAGTGTCTCTGTTGTTTATTTGATGTGTACACAGTCTTAATCCTGTAGTGTGTACAGCAATTTTGGTTTGGGAACATTGAAAATAAAAATCAGTTACTACTATTTCTAAGTGGAAGGCACTGTAGTTATGAATAGATTACAAAGGCATGGATAAGATATAGAAACAACTTCAGTTTGTCGGCACTGTTAATTGTAGTTAAAGTGGATATCATTACCAAAAACAACCTAATTTAAATTTAATTTAACTTTCGAAAATTTCACCCAACGGTCCTAAAAGGCAAGATTTAGTCTTTACGCAATATTAAACACTTTTCTCATGTAATAATACTGTCTTTGATGAAAAATTTGTCATGTGTGAGTGAACAGTACAGATCTTTCAGGTAAAAAAGTGATTAGTGTTAATAGTGTTTTTTAAAAAGTTAATAAAATATAATTAAGCTAAGCAAATGGAGATAGCATGATGCCTAATTTTACCGTTGTGGATAAATACCATGGGTATTTAAAAGTTTAAAAGGTGACTGATGACTTTTGGGATAATCCGACAAACATTTTGATACTCCCTAGGAGGAAAGCATGGATTTTTATTTTCACTCTCTCTCTCTTGTTTTGGCCAAGAATACAAGGGCATGGCTTTAGGTTGTTTTTTGTTGTACACCAAAGGTCGACATGCCAACACAGTTAATAAATAGGTTTGATGTCCGATGGGTAATGAAGTGCTTTGAAAAAGGAATCTTAACTCTTGAGTAGAGTAAGGGTAAAGTAGAATTGTAAGAAAGCCACAAAGGACACGACTTTTCATGATGGTGAACTATAGTGGAACCAAACGGCTCAAAATTATATTTTTTTAAAAAAAAATTAAAAAAAAATGGAACCCTATGCTCAGTTTATCACGCTGCCAAGTTTTTAAAATAAAATAAAAAAAAATTCTTTTTTTTTTCTTGTTCTTCTACAAAAATAACCCTGATGTACAATCCATGGCCACTACAGCAACCTTTTCAAAAAACTTGTTAAATGAACAACCAAAACACCAAAACTAGACTAGATCGAGACAACAGAAGAAAAAAACAAATTTTTGGCTTAAAAAACGGCATTTGAACAGGAAAAGACTTGAAATGGTGGAAACAATGAGAAGGAGAAGGAAAAAGTGGACTCACAGATGAATTTCCTTTTGTGTGCAGTGCTTGGCTGGGTGGTTTTTGGCCCATTCCTGAAGCGAATCTGTGGGGAGACGCTGTAGCTGACTGATTATGAGAGGAAACACAACAGGAACAAGCACAGTTTGAACAAAGTAGAAGCAAAACTCGTAAAGGTACCATCCCATAACTTCAAACCCAGAGGGCTTCTCCCCCACTTCCTCGTACCCATTATAAGGTTCTCTTGCCCTTAAAATCTTCATGGCCCTGTTGTGTATGTCTGGTCTCACCGTGCCCTTTCCACCCTCTTGCACGCCCTGTGCTCCTCCCTGCCCTCCATCAGCTTCAACCGTCACCTCTTTCATCACTTTGAACACAGAAAACGAAGGTGCAGGTGTCAGAGAGAGTAATGGCGAGAGAGAAAAAAAAGTGCAGAGAAAGAAAGAAAGAAGAAAGAGTGTTGTGGTTTAAACAAAGGTGACACTACTGCAAGGGACTAACTAAAGGGTTGGTTTGGTTTGGTTTGGTGTGCAACTGTGCACAGCTGGGTTAATGAAACTTTCTAGGACTTGAAACGACCTTGTTTAGTGAAAGTATATATATTACTATAATTTCACAACTCACTTTTTTTTTTCTTTTTTTTTTTTTTTTTTTTTTTTTTTTCATTTGTCTCTAGGGAATTGATAAAATATCACCACAGTGAGACGTTACAGAAGAAGGAAACGTCGCTACAGTGCTCAGTTTTGTGTGTGGAAAAGTTTCCCATATTTATAAATTTCATTTATGAAGGACACTTGGTCCCATGCAACCAATAATATGCTGCAGTTAATAATCATACCACTTATAACAATGCAGGTTTCTTTTACTACTCTGATATAATATAAAGACATATTTTATTTTTTATTAGTAAAACTATTAAGTTTTTCAGAATATATGCTATGAAAAAACATAAGCATGCAATTTTATTTTTTGTAATGTTTTGTGCTGAATTGATGTAACCGGTAAATGTATGAGCTGCATAATATTGTTGTTCGGACATATTGGTTTTTGGATTCTCAACGGGTGGCAACGGGTTTGTTAGTTGCGAATTAAAAATAATTGTTGTTGTGTCTTACATAAAAGATTCTGTCTCCTTGTGACAAATTACTATACAAGTTTTTAGATACTGTCCAGTTACATAGTTTAATGAATCTCACTTGACACTTGCAGCCAATTATAATATCATTTTCTTGCAAATATCAGAAATAATGTAATTGTTGTTAAATGTCCTCAGTCCTGTCTTGTTTGTTTATAGATTATAATTAAATTTTTATATTGTGAGTGAAAAAAAAAATTGTGGTTAAATTATTTTAAATAATCTTAAATTCATCAACTTTAAATTAATTCTATACTGTTGCGTGTTGTCGTGTTGCGTGTTTTGTACTTTATGAACAAAAACTGACGATTAAGATGTGAGGATCATCACAAGCGTGCAGATATGGAGGGAGAACACAGGTTTACGAATAAACGGTCAAATTATTACACAGTTCACACAGCTTACACTAATGGGTGAAATAAATGTTTTGACTTATTCAAGAGTTAGTAACATTTACAAAAATCAAGATGGAAAGTGATTCGGTAAGGCTAGAGTTTTTTTTCATTGCATTTTAATAATTATTTAAAATTTTATATATAAATATTTTTAAATAAATAAAACTTACGATATTTTGATATTACTTTTTCTTTTATACTTACGTCATAACTCTCAATACTATTATCCTTATATTATTTAATTACAAATATACTTTTTATTGTTTTTTTATTATAAAAATCGGATAAGGGTGCGTGGATACAATAGTCCAGGATGTTATATATTTTTCAATAAATAATAGTGTAGAATTGTGCAATTTTTCTTTTTTTGTGTGTGAACTTTTATTCTTTAATATTTTCTAAGTGAAAATAGCTTAAAGTTTTGAGAATACTCAACAAAATATTTGGAAGCTAATTAAACCATACTTATAGGTAAAATTGAAAGGATATTTTTTATTAAAAATTAAAAAGAAATACCTTTATAATATTTGTGCTAGTGGGAATATGTATTTTATAAAGACATAACTTTGAGTTAAAACAAATAATATCTTGTCTATTTTAAAATTTGTGTTTTTATATTCTATCTTGTCTATTTTAAAATTTTAACAACATTTTGTGCATCTCAAGAGATAAAATAATATCTTCAACATTGTATCTATTAGTTCAAATCCATTCATTTATATAAAAATTATTAAAATGTTTCTTCAAGTTCACAATACAATTTTGAAGTGAAAGATAGGATATTAGTAATTATTTACTTGTCTATCTTCTATTAAAAGGGTTAGTTAATTTTCAACACATTTTCCTTTGGAATCAAACATGTTACATAGTTATGTTTGTTTCAAAGGGAATATTGTTGGCAAAGATGAATTTGAGGGTGTGATGGGATCACAAATAACTAATGTAAAATTTATAGTTATACTGTGAAATAAAATAGTAATTATTATTAATTTTAAATATAATTTTTTTAAAATATCCTAATAAATAAACATTATAAAATTGGTGGAAATTAATTAGTTTCTTTGTAATTTGATTTTTTTTGTAATATATGTGTTTATTAATTAAAATTTATAAAGTATAATTGAACATAAAATATATTTATTTAATGAAAGACATTATAAGTACCATAATTGACATAATTAAAAATAAAATTAACTAAATTAGTAGTGATGGAACTGATTTTTAAATTTCACACAACATGGATCTCTATTAGGTGGACATAAATATGTTGTTTGGATGACCAATTTAATATATTATCAAGTGTTGGGATGTATCACAAACGAGTTCAAACATTAAACTTGTTTCCACCGCTTGATCATTTGTGCAACATCACTATCTGTTTTGATTTCAGTCGTGTCGTGGATAAGTTTTTTGTCGGCTACCCTCATGGGACGAAGGTAGTCAATATGAGTTATTACAAAACAGGTCCCACAATGTAGCGTATGATCTAAAGTATAGTCCATAACCATACTGTGATGCATGCCCGTCTAAGAGGTCCTCTAGAATATAACTTTGCTAGTGAATGCGGAATAGGGTTTGGGATTCTGGAAGAGGATGAGGGAGTTGGTTGTAGAAGAATAAGTATTTCGTAAAGCAGACCTTGTAAAGGTAACAAACAATTCAATTATTGTGTTAATGGGTTGATGAGGCTTATAATGAATCATTTATGCAATGTCATCATCTGTTGAGATTTGAAGAGCATCATACATAATGGCTCATTCTTCATTGAATGTGGGTCTCCTAAAGTACAACTTATTGATGGATGTGGTGGTTGGAATCTCTAAAGTTGAGCATACTTTGAGGCCCAAAATGTTGAATGTGCAATTTTGTGGTATGCGAAAGAGTTTTGGACTTTCACAAATAGAACTTCACACCATCTTCGCATTGTATCATTTGGCCATTGGAAAACAAGGTTGGAAGGTAGGAATTTGAATAGTTTTCTTGGGTATTGATGCCAAATTGTTCCATGTCAAACACTTGGATGTGTTGATCTTTTGATAATGGGTGTAGCTGGTAGGTTTGTTATGCAATACCAGAGTACACTAAGTTGTTTTAAGTATCTCTAAGCTTTTACAGTGATCAAATATTAGGGAGGGAGAGGGGTTGTAAGATCCGAGAAATTTAATTAATTAATAAATGTGGGTAGTGGGAGCCTTTATGACAATTAAGGCTAACTTTTATAACGTGGAAAGTACTAGCTCAAATGGTTGAGAGTACTCCTTTGTGTTGAAAGGACTTGGGTTCAAGTTTGGTGTATGTCATTTGTGTATATGCTAGATCATGATGAGTGATAATATGATCCTAGATTTATAGGAATTATCACGAAACATTTGTGTGGTTGTGTGTTTGAACCTTGGTAGATGCAAAATAAGTTTCTTTTTGGCATGAATGTGAAGAAGAAGAATCCCTAGCCCTCTAAGAGGGCTCCTCAATGGGGCTAGAAAACCACTTTAGAATGACCATTGATTAACCATTAAACACATTTTAATGGAATTTTCGTTTTAGCCATTAAGACCATTAAAATTAAAGTTGTTAGTCAGAATAATAATGAGTTAAGGGTGAGATAGATTTCTTTTAGATATTATTAACCAACATGCTCTGAAAAAGATAGCTAAGAGGGAATTTGGAAGCCTATTGATGCTGGAACGGTAGAAGGAGTCAAGAAGGGGGACGTTGCTACCAACAAGGATTACAAGTTTTGGCAATTGGAAGCAAGGAAACCAAGTTAGGGGAACTGTTCATCGCGTTTCTTGATTTTAAATTCATAATTTTGAATTGTATTATAAGCATGAATGTATTGTGTGCGTGATTTTCTAGACTTTGATAAGTTTCTGAAATTTTTCCAAAAATAGTCTGGCGGGCCTTCAAAGCCGTCAGGCGACTCATGTTAAAACAATCTAGTTTTTTGGTTTCTGTTAAGAACCGCCTGGCGGTGAAGAGCTGCCACTAGGCGACGGGTGCTGGTGTTCTTTTCACGAAAAATGCTATTTTTTGTATTTTCACGGTACAAGAACCGTTGGGCGCTGGTTCTATATCGCCAAGCGCCAGGTCTCTTATTTCTGGGCGTTGGACGCCACCGATTTTCTAGTCTTCGCAGTTTTCATAAAACTGCATTTCCTGGTTCGTTAACCGTCCGACTTAGATGAAATTATGACAGGTGATCCATAACATGTTGTTCTTTACTTTGAACGGTGGATATTTGATTTGGACGTCTGTAGATAGAGATATATGTTATGCATGATTGCTGGTTTGGAAGTCTTTAAAGTGCATGATCATGTAGGGATGATAATTTGTGGGCTTGGCATAATGCATTGGAAATTATTGTAAAATGAATATATTGTTATTGTGGGATTCATATGTATGAAATTATTGCCACGTGACAACGTTAAATTTGGGTTTGCATGCGACATTTAAGAGAGTGTTATAACTAATGTTTGAGTTATTTTGTAAAGCTCATGAGTTGGGTGCATATTGGGTTCTGATTTTGAGTTCCTTATAACATGAATGGTTCGTATTAAACCAAGTATTGACATGGTATAAATGCATAAATCGTTGTGTAAAAATATATGTGCTTCATTCTTATGATTTGTGAAATGTGCATTGAGTTTTGGTATATATATATATATATATATATATATATATATATATATATATATATATATATATATATATATATATATATTATTGTTGTTCTGGATTGCGTGCACTACAAAAAAAAACTAAAATTACTAACGAAATTTTACCGACGGATATGTTTTAGTTGGTAAATTTAAATTACCGATAAATTTTCATATTTTAATTACCGACGGAAAAATTTGTCGGTAACAAAGATCTCATTTATCAACAGAAAAATTCGACAGTAACAAAGATCTCATTTATCCCGCCAAAATTTGTATTGCGGCGACGACGATGATAGGGACGAGATGATGAAGAAGAAGAAGACGAAAAAAATGAAAGAGGGAGAAGAAAGAAGATGAACAATGCACGTTATTTACTGACAGATTTTTTGATAATTATCGACGAAATTTTTCATCGGTAATTACTGACAGATTTTTCATCGGTATTTATCGACGAATTTTCCATTAGTAACTACCGATGAATTTTTCTGTCGATAATTATCGACAGATTTATTGACAAATTTTTCCATCAGTAATTACCAATGGAACATGATTTATGTCGGTAAAATTTTATCGATAAGAGTTTTGCTGACAGATTTTTGACCGTCGATAATTCTGATTTAGTGACAGATTTTGACCATTACCAACAGATTTTGACCATCGCTAATATCAATTTTTCTGGTAGTGGTGTGGGGTTAGTAGGTTCATTAGAACTTGTTATGGAGTGCCAAAAACCAGTAGCATTAAAGCTACTGGAGTGGCGCCTAGCGGCTTACCCCGTGCCCTAGGCGATAATAGTGCAGGTAAGCTTTGGGAGAAACACAACGCCAAGCGGTCTGCGGTAGAATGTCATCTGGCGGTGCTTAGGCAGCGCCAAGCGATAGCGTGGATGGTAGTGTGTTCTTTTGGCTTGCGTTTTGTGTGTTTATGAGGTTGGACTTGGACTAGGAGATACTTGACAGTGTCATGAGCGGGTATCTTTGTGATTGGTAATGAACGCGTGATGAATATGAGCGAGGATGTTCGAATTAATGATGCTCTCGTGTGAGGATACGAGCGGGGAGGTTCATATGTTCCATGCTCACACTTAAGAGTTGCTACGAGCGTGGATGTTCGTAGTTGTTGGACCACATGTGTTGGACTACAGGCGGGAAGGTCCATAGAGTTGGACTAGGAGCATGGAGGTTCGTAGAGGCAGGACCACGAGCGGGAAAATTCGTGGAAGCATGTATATCCTAGGTCCATGGTCAAGTATTGGTATGGTGTGTTTGAAATAGTAGTTGCAGTTGCATAATTAGACTTAGAGTTTTACACAACTTGAGGCTTGTTCTTTAGATGTGCGTGGTCTACGAGACTTTGGGTGATACCTTAAAGATGGGCTATGTTGTGACATTCCTTGAGTTGTGGCTCGGAATGGTATCCCTTGAGTTGTGGCTCGGGATAAAGGGTAAACACGTGACATTCCTTGAGTTGTGGCTTACAATGACATCCCTTGAGTTGCCAGTGTGAGTGTACGAGTTGTGGCTCACGCGGATGGGTCAAAGAAGATTGCCCTCTTCGGTGTTAGTCGACGAGTTTGGTAGTTTTGGGACGAATACGAACTATGGTTCGTATTGGGAACTCCACCTGGCGTTACGAAGTGTGATTCGTAGTAGGTTTCCCGCATGTGTTCTATAAATTGTGTCTTGTAGGTGGAGGCAGCAAAGTGTATCTTGAGGTTATCATCTAAAGATGTAGAACATGGATAACATGGTGGGGCCATGTGGTATGGAATCAAAGGATAGAGTTCCTTTGAGGGGTGTATGTATATGTGTGTGTGTGTGTGTATATATATATATATATATATATATATATATATATATATATATTTGAATTGTCTATATGTTTATCTGTTAGCTCACCCTATCTGCTTGTTTTATGGATTTTAAACATTTGTAAAAATTTATCTTACCAAACTCGTATTTTGTAATTGACAATTATAGTTGTGAATTTTGGATTATTACAGTATATAAATGAATTAATTTTTTTCGCATTTTGGAAAAAGGAATTATCATAAATGCGATTTTATACTTATTTTCCTATTTTAATTATTTAAATTAGTAATATCCGACCGGTTACAGGGGTCATCCTAAATCAAGTAGAATTAGGACTGAAATGGACATTAGAGAAGGAAGACAATCAAGAAAGTGTTCCTATTGTAGAATAGAAGGGGAATAAAAGGGCACATAAGAAATCATTGTCCTAACAACCCTCGACTTAGATGATCCACATTCAACCACTATATTTATGTTGTAACTTTAATTGTATTCAATAAATTTAACCTTCATTCAATTCAATTGTACATATTTTATTATTACCTTTCAGTGTACCCACGTGATAGTTACTTATTTTACATAAAACAAAGACAAATAAGAAATTTTTTTAAAATACAATAATACATTGGTTTCAAATTTTTTAAATTATTTTAAAATTTTCCTTCATTTTGAATTATTTTTTACAAATTTGCAATGTTTTTCTTAGTACTTCTTTCACATAATTGTATTTTATTAAATATACATATACCCTTTTTTGTACTTCATTATTTCTTTTTTATTTTTTCTTCACTTTTGAATATAATGATAATTTTTTTGTAGTCCATATTCATTCCCTTCATTTTCAAAACAATATTGTTTAATCAAACCATGTTTTGGAATTTATTTGTTTTCAAATTTTTTTTACATTCAATATTACTACAATCTTGCCATATAAAAAAAAATTAAATATACAAATTAAATTAAATTTTGTAACCTTTTAATATACAATTTTTATAAATTACCATAATTAAAAATTAAAAAATTTCAATATTTATACAATAATTATTTTTATTTTGTTTCTTCTATTATAATTTGTACAATTTTATTTGCAAACATCAATTAAAATAAAATAATACTACACAAATTAAAAAAAATAAACTTTTAAAATAATTTAACTTTTGTTTTTCCAAATAACACCTAAAAAAACTTAATACACAATACTAAATCTATTTTTTATTAATTTTTTTAACTCAACAAATTAAAAAAAATGTTCAAATTATATTTACTTTTATATTTTTCCCAAATAACACCTAAAATAACTAAATCTATTTTTAATTCTTTTTTTAAAAACTCTTCCAACCATTTTTTTTTAAAATGAAAAAATAAAATAAAAATCCGTGGAGATCGAATTTGACGAAAATTAAAAAAAAAAAAAAAAAAAGCCACACTCTGAGTAGCATACAAAAATCATACTATCTGTATAATTATTATACACAGTATGCTATTTGTGTAAAAAAAAAAGAAAAGAAACAGTGCTATTTGGATAAAAAAATCACCCTATTTTCCACTCCCCACACTTACACACTTTGAAAACCACAAACACTTTCCAAAACCCTAACTTTCTCTTCTTCTCCCTCAATCATGGCTTCAACTTTGGTTCAATCTATTGGCACTCTAAACCAAAACCAACCTACCATTGAATTTGTAATAATGAATTTGTATGAATGATGTTTCAGGGAAAAAAAAAAGTTGGAGACTTATGTATGAAAAAGGAATGGGAGAATAACAATGTGAAGCACCAATGTATCTATACTTGTTAGTAGTTATTATCTACACTATTCACATTCATAAAAGTTTGGCCCGAGTTCACCAATGCATTTATTTTTTTCTGTTATGCTCAGACATAAAACTTTATGGTGCTGTATAGATGCTCAATTATTTTTTTATTTTAGTTATTAAAATTTGTAACTTTTTAATTTGAAAAAAGAATCATTTAATTATTAACCTAATAAAAAAGCCCTTATGTACTTAATTGAGGAGACTAAGAGAACTTGATCGAGTATGTTTCGATTGTTAGGAAGAACAATATATAACATAACATTATTTATTAACCAAATTAAGTACTAATTATCCAGTTACAAGTGATTGAAGAATATTCTTAGTGCTGTGTAAGAACACTTTTAAATTTTAGGTTTAAAAACCAATTGATTTTCAATCTTATTTATTTCATTTTGAGAAATTAAAAATAGTTTTTATTCAAATTTAAGAAATTAAATATAAATAAGCCGAGCATAAATTTGTGCAATGTGAAATCTTTTATTTTTCCTTTTTTGACTTTTTTTAATAATATACGACATAAATATTGTTGTGTTGTTTATTCCTCATTTGAGAAAATTAAATTTAGTGAAGAAATGGTGAAATGGTAAGAGAAAGAAAACTAAAAATTAAAAGTGAAGAAAAATAAAGTAAAAATGAATATTATTTTATTGATGAGAAGAGAAATATATAAAAAGGAAAACAATTATAGAAGTTTGTTTGCTGAAAAAAGACAATATAATTTATTTGTGGGAGAAAAATAATGTAAATATTTTTTAAAGATTACCTAAGTTTAAAAACTATTACTATATTTCATTAATTGTTCTAGTTAAAAGTACTAAAGTTACAGTAAACATTCACCTAAGTTCGTACTCATTTAAGTTCATATCTCATCTAAATCTGTATTTAAAAAGAAAAAATTCTCGGATTAATAATTTTGTGACACTTAAAGTTATTTGATGTTACATTTTGTTATATACATACATATAGAGAGAGTGAAAGAGAAATAGATAGATAAATAGATAGAGAAAGAAAATATATGAATAAAATAAAATAAAATAAGTTTCTCTTGTAAATATCTCATATGTTTACAATCTTTAAAAATTGCCAACACTCATATATGACTATAATATTTCATATTATAATATAACTCATATTTTATAATGTAACATAACTATTAAAATTTTATTAAGTTTGTATCTCAATTAAATCCGTATCAAACTCTTAAAATCAAAATGCAGATTTAAACAAATATTTAGTGTAATTGGCAAAAAATATTTTAGGTAATTTATTTATTTTTTATCTGAGTCTTATTTATTCCTCTAACTTCCCAAATTCCCTTTATCCCTAGGATATACTTCATAAATCTTTCATTTTCTAACATAAAATATTCTTTAATATTTTTTCTTTTTTACTTACCCCTTAGCTTCTGAAGACACTCCTCATTATTAACCTTGTCAATCGCCTTTGGAATTTAGCACAAAAATAAAAAAACGCAGACCCCACTTCTTTTTCTTACAACTTTTCCTTTATTTCATGTATTCCAAACTGCTCCTACTCACTCATTTTCATTTTCTTACAACCTCTTTCCTTTATACCAAACTTAGGGTTAAAGCAACCATTTTTCACTTATTTTCTTTCATTTTTTTCCTTCCCATCAAGCTCTGCAAATGATTTCAGACGCTTGACTTTTGAGGCCAGTTTTGAACAGTCACATAACCGTACCAGACAGAGTACTACGTTGTGGTTAACCTTGTCCAACTAAGCAATTCAGTCAGAGTTTGAAAATTCATGCTACTAATTCTTCTTTCCTACCACCATAATCATGTTCCCATGCCAGCATGTTTTCAGGATCAATCAACTATGAAGGAAAAATTGAGTGGCAAGGGTCTTTTTGTGGGCTCTATGTTGCTGAATACGCAACATGATGCACTGTTCACTCTTAATAACCATTATTTACTATTCAATCTTAGTAGTTGGAAAGTGCATTAGTGGCCTTACAAATTTTGTCTGGCATGTCATACTGTCATAACTTCCTTCAGAGTTGAAATGTTCTGTTCTGCATCAAACTGAGGTTTAATGCATGCTTAACTCATAATGATGGTTACTTTTATCCAAACTTTGAAACGCGTGTGCACGGAAATATGAGAGCATGCATAATCATATAAACTTCAATCTCGTATCATGAGTTGACGGATGATTTTTGGTCAGATATTGTTGTTAGGTTTATAGAGAGAGTTTTATTAGGGACATATAACACTAATGAGATCAGAGTCTAAACACATAAGACATTGACACCACTCTCAACTCAAAACCTTAAGACAATGGATTGATAGGTCTTTATCTTTATATCGTGTTCTCCTTTCTTATTTCTAATCAATATAAGATTTAGACTCAGACTTGAATTCTCAATAATTGTAAGAGGTGTGTCAGTGGCATGTTAAGCTGGTTAAAAATGAAACACACAGAACTTCGATCAATTTTCTTGATGCATTACATGTTTAATTCCAGAAGTGTTGAATAGTGACTAATCGATACTGTATCAAACTATTTTGTATCATTTGCTTCAAAACTCAAGCTATTCTTATATAAGAAGCTTCAACATAATGGTTGAGTTTATTAAAATCTGTATATATAGTTATGTTTTTACTATCAATTGAGAAATATCAGTGACGAAAAAGGAAGGTAAGTAACTATTTCTGTTTAGAAAGTCATGTTGGAAAAAAAATTGTGTTAGATCATAGAATTCGTTGTGAAGAGTTGGTCATACATTACTTAAACACGAATGAAACTGTTTAGTTTCCTTCAATTTTAAAAGCGATGGTGTGCCACATTCACATGAAAAGTAGTAATGCTTATTCTAAGTAATTTTTATGGAGAATATATATTGTCATAAAGCGTGTTGGTAATATCCTCATAAAAAAAAAAATTTAAAATCACACTGCTTATTGAATTGAATCTTCATTAGGATATTAGGATGGGTGATGTTAATGAATATCGTTCTAATATCAAGTTTGTCAAAACAACATTGTTCATATTATGTCATTTGGAATATTGTGTGACTTAAAGTTTATAAAATTTTGTTATAGTTTTGATCTTAAAAGTCAGATTAGAGAATCAAAAGAGGAATGTACATTGAAATTATTCTTTAGTTTCAATTCCCGAGCTATTGGACAAAAATAAATCTTTCGGTCAAAATCTAAAATAACAAGAGTTTGTGTTTGAAATCTTATTTTTGTTTTCACATACAGACAAATGTTCAAATCTCAAATTAAATGAGATAACATCGTTAGTATCAATTACTGCATTTAAAATATTGTCAATTTTAGATATAAAAATTTTATCATGATTTTATCCTTAAATCATTGATTAAAAATTAAAAAAAAAATATTGTATCTAAATTGTTTTTAATTTCGACTCCTAAATTATATAAGATATAAGATTATTGAACATAGTAAAACAAATATATATATATATATATATATATATATATATATATATATATATATATATATATAAGTAAATGGTTAGATTGTTTGGGCATAGTCCTCCAACTTTGCTTAAACGTATCCATTCCAAGAAAATGAACAAATTAGAGCATCAAATGCTTAGTCCCTTTGTTTGTCCCTTTTAACTTGCATTTTGAAAACTGGTAGTGTTCTCTCTAAAGGATTAGGACGTGCTGATTTCTTTTGACAATTTCTCAGAATAATTTCTTTTTAATATAATACTACTACTTGAATAACTTTGCTATTAATCACAAGCTTGTCTTCTGAATCGTAGAAGAAAAACTTGTGTTCAAAAGAGAAGGTGCTTTAGAAAATAATTAAAAAAGTGAATGTGTCAACCTTGGAAGAAACAAGGTGTGGTGTGGGCATGCGATTTTGAACATTTCTCCCACCATCATCACATCGTATTTTAGCCCAACCCAACATGTGATCCATAGTAGATTGGATTGTCATAACTGCCAACTTCTCATCTTCTATCATACTATATTCATAACATTGCCGCCTCTTAATCTAATTCACCACATCGTTTGTCATTTTCTACAAATTTATATATACTATTCTTTTTAGACCGAAAAAAAAAACACTTTAAATTTCTCAAATCGTTTAATCATTCCATGAGATCGTAAGTTTAGAAGCAGCACTGCGTTCAAATTTGAAATAAAGGAAAAAAGTTAAAGTTAAAAGCTTTGCATTTAAAAAAAAAAAAAAAACCAGTAAATGAAGAATCACCAACAAACCCTTTGGATTATTATGGTTGAGTTTCAAATCCGTGATTAATTTGACAT
>Ga0214543_1005807_pt1 | contig 22407 bp, 7 predicted proteins | sample CNSS2metaG_FD_160094 | JGI IMG/M metagenome (GOLD analysis project Ga0214543, IMG submission 160094) | Root nodule microbial communities from cowpea collected in UCLA plant growth center, Los Angeles, California, USA - CNSS2 | ecosystem: Host-associated > Plants > Roots > Nodule | place: USA... | reverse complement strand
ATATATACATTTTTTTTTATTTATTTATATTTATATATATATATATATATATATATATATATATATATATATATAAATATATATATATATATATATATATCCACTTGCATGCATGCGTCTTTTTAATCATCAGTATGAGTCTCTACTCATCAGTTACCATAAGAGTATGTCCTAGTCGTTTTTGTGATGTTTCTATGAGTAGATAGAGCATCCTGTAGAGTTAGAATTGTTTGGCATTTTTAGAGTTGTCTATGTTGGATAATAAGTAAGGGAAAATAATTGCACTATTTTTAAGTTATAAACATGTTTGAATTACTAATTTCATGATTGTACTATGATTTATCGGCATGATTGAGTTGTGTGATGAGTTTTACCTGTTGAATTGGAGGTTAAATCCTCCAATTTACATGATTTGATTATATGATGAGACTTTGAAATGTTGTATGATTAGTACTACAAATGTGATAAATTGAGTTGACAATGTTGTGAACTTGTAATTTGTATGTTTTGGCATCTGTAATGGCTTAGATTGGACTGTGATAACATAATTATGCAGAATCACGTTCTGCAAAATTATGTAGACTCGTTGAGCGAGAATACACTCGCTGAACGAAACCGAAGTTAATGAGCTTACCGACTTTGTTGTTGCTGAGTGAGAATACCCTTGTTGGACGAATTTTGGAGGAATTTACCTTTGTAAGTTCTATTGATTTATTCATTGATCAAGTGGGTCGGACTTTAGGCACTACTTGCTGAGCAAATGTATGATTTCGCTGAGATTATATATCATAATCTAGTAGTCATTTTTTAGACTCAATTTTGGTTTGTTGTGGAAAGTGTGGATTATTACTTAGGAAATTATTGGTATGAAATTGAATCAAGATTGGTGATATGAGGTTGAATTGAGATTTGTTGATGCTAATTCAAGGGGAATTAGTATTGATTTATAATAGTACATGCATTGGCATATGGATCCAGTTGGAAGTTATCCTAGTGCTCTAATGACCATCAAATTCTCAAGTAGAGAAGGATGGGGCATGTAGTGAGAGGAGCAGGAGGTCCTAGTCTAGGGATTTTACCTTGGCCAAACATGTTTAACAAACTAACCATGTTAACCTTGTGTGTGGTAGGGTAAAATTTATTGACAATGGCTCTGCAAAGCAGTAGAGGCCACCACAAGTGCACAACTTGTCAGGATTTAATATCAATGCATATATCCGGATAATTGAGTCTTGTTTAAGTCATTATATGTGTATATCTTTACCAATGATTTATATGATTGATCAAGTATGTGACGATTTTTTTTCTATCATATGAAGAACTCTTTTACACATTAACTTACCCTTCTCTTGTTTTTTTTTTTTTTTTTTTTTTTTTTTTGCGACGATCACCTATGCGATGATAGCAGATGAAGTTGCAGGTTTATGACACTTCTGGATGATGAGGAGTCATTAATTAGATTAGTGGAATGTTTCGGGGAGCTATCTATGGTAAGTGGTTAGCCTATGTATAGAACTTTGTGAATTTTTAGTTTGTTTGTATAAATGTTATATTTTTATAATCCTATCTTTTGTAAAATTGTATTAATATACTTTATACACTGGTTTATTTGTTTTAAATATTATGATGAAACATTATATTTAATTAGTTTTAAGATACTAAAATTGAGATATTAGTATGTTAAATTTTGAAATTAAACAAAATCTTGTAGTTTTGTAAATAGAGTCACAAGGTTGTATTTTTTTTTTTTTTCGTGTCAAGTATCCAAGTATAAGTATAGAATTTCATATTGAGAAGAATCTAGAAAGTGACGTGTAAAAATATATCTATAAATACTAAACTTTATTTATTTTTTATGAAAGTAGTATCATGAACAAATCCTGAATCTGCATAATGTTCTTCTAAGAAAAAAAAAATCAATAATAGTATTAAAATTAAATTTATCTTAGCAATTGATTTAAATATAAACAAAAACATGTTTCATGGTCGTAAAGTTCCAATTCAACCAAAATTAGGATAAAAAAAATGTATTAAGATAAATACGTGGACAATACATGGTTCGTTTATTGTCTTAAAATTCACGATAAAATTCAATTCTCATATCTAATAGAAAAATAACTAAGAGTTAAAAAGTTATACTTCAGATAAAAATATATAGAAAATGATATTAAAAAGTATTTTCTAAGTCTAGTTTAATTTTATTAAATCAAATAAAAAAATAAATTTATATTTATTTATATATTTTAAATCGATCTTAATCTCTAATAACGTAAACATTCTAACCAAGTAGTATATAATATATAAGAATGAAAAAAACACTTCCAGATACTATACTTTAAAATTTTGAACATCTTATAATTTTTTTCGTTGTTGGGGTTGAAAAAAAAAATCCAAAACATCCCGCTCAACTTTTTGCTTTTTCATGGCAATACCCTAAAAAGATCTGAGGGTCATTCATTAGTTTGGAAAATGGAAAGAAACATGAACGAGACTTCTAAAGAAAACATGTAATTACTGTGTAGTTTTCTTACGTTGTTTTAATGAAAAAAAAATTATCAAAGAAATATTTAAAAAAAAATTAAGGGAGAAATGGCACTCTTCCTTCCCAGAAAAAGCAGGTAAATTAAGAGTATTTAAGAAGTGTGCAAAAAGATATTTTTGGTCCTTTACTAATTTTATTCCGTATGGCTAGATACGTGGACATCTGCTTATTACATTCTCATAAATCATATTTTTTAAATAAAATATTATGTACAAAGCAAGTCCAAATAAGTGGTCATAAAATATATACAGATAAAATAGGAAAAAAAACAGAATTCAGTTAAGTAAATATAACATCCTAAACATGTAATTTTGAATATATTCAAATATATAAATTTTACATATATATATATATATATATATATATATATATATATATATATATATATATATATATATATATATATATATATAATTAATTTTTACTATAAAAATAAAATAATAATCTTATATTTTAATATATTAAAACTTTTTTTTTTATTTATCATATCAACCAAATCATTCATAAACTCTAAAAAAATTATCTCTAAATTCACTTATCTTTACTTCCAAATATCTTTAAAAAATAAGACAAACTTTACTTCAAAATTAACTCAAATTCATTCACTTGCTCTTTCTCAAATTCATCATCTAAAGATAGCACACTACTACGATCTAAAATAATTTTTTTGATTCATCTATTTATCGTGATAAATTAAAGTATTTACTTTTTTCACAAATACTACCGTAAGTACTAGTATTAAATAAAAATCGAAGTATTAATCTATATAATTGAACAAATAAATAAATTAAGCTTTTAAATCATTCAAATATTATTGAATAATATTATAATATTTAAAATCATATCAAAATTTCAACATAATATATAAAAGTAGTAAATAATTACGATAAAAAAATTAAAAATGGGTCAAACCACCTACGTATCTAATGCAAATTTGAAATGTTGAATAATGACTTCACATTGTAATTTTTGCTTGAAGAAAAAAGTGACAACAATGGTTTACATTGATTTTTATCCTATTCATCAAATTGCTCAAGCTTAAGTTATTTCTACTTTTATGAGTTGCTTCTAAGTTTATTCCGAATTCGGTTTAAGATTACAAGCTTATTTATCCAATGTTTGTCCATAATTTTTTCGGGTACATTAATAAAATTTAAATTTATGATTTCATATCAATTATTCAGACCCTTGTTATCACACCAGTTCAATTCTCGTGGCTTAAACTTTGTTTATATATTTGTAGAATTTTAATATGCTCACTACTTTTTCATCAAATTCAAACAATACACCGGTATCTTTAAGTTTAAATGAAATTTATCAATAAAAATACGTAAAACAGAATGAATGTTATTAACCTATTAACAATAAACATTTTATTGGAAAAAAATGAAAATTAAAGAACTGAAAAATTTAAAATTAGGGAGAATTTGATAAAAAAAAATAAAAATCAGAACATGCTATTTTATTGATATGACATGTCAAACTTTTAAAAAATAAATTAAAGTTAACTTAGATTATATCAAAAATATTTTTAAAATTATCTTTAATCTACAGTAATTTGTCAATATTCTAAATTTAAATTTAAAATTAATTTTAGGGAATGCAATTGAATTTTTAAATTGAAAAAATTACAATTATAAATTTAATGTCAACCTAAGTTTTATAAAATTGAGAAAATTAAATAACAAATATTTAAAATAATGTTACTATATCCTTTATATGAATTTGTTGACGAGTTTATCTTAAATTTCTTCTCTAATTTGGTTCTCATATTCATGAATATGATTCATTTTGATTTTTATATTATCTTCTTTTTTTCTAGTTAAGTAAGTCTCAATATATTTTAATAGAGTCAATTTGATAATTTGTGTTAAATTAGTATTAGTAGCATTTGAAATGTGTCAAGTGTTAAAATTTAGAAGATGTCATATATCAAACCAAAGGAATTCAAAGGTAGAAGATAACCTAAATTTTGATATATGATATCTTTAAGCAATGTTAACACCAATTTAATGAAAAAGACAAAATTATTGTATTTAAAAAATCTAAAAAAAGTATTAAAACCAAAGTGATCATATGTCAAAATATAAAGATCAAGTTACTAATTAAGTCATAATATAAATGTTGAGAAGATAACAAAAACAAATAACAGACGAAAGTAAAATCCAAATCGAATTTTTTTTCTATGTAAATAATATGCAAAACAAATGGATGCACAAAATAGAGAAGGTAGAAATCAACATGCACCAAAAATGTGTTAACATGATGAAAATAGTCTCAATATGTAGAAAAATAGTCCATGGAACATAATCGAGTAAAATCTTTCATTAATAACAATTAATAGGTTAATAGGTACATCACAAGTTTTCTTGAAGCTTACAAGGATCAATAGAAAAAAATATTGTTATCAACAATGTGATAACAACACAAGAAAACTTCAATTAGTACTTCACTAAACCTCAAAGGGAATCATGTAAAATAAAATATTTTCTCCAAACTGGTTTTTCTACACATGTTTACACATGATAAATTGATTATTCTCTTCTTCTTCACTCTTTAGTAACTTTTTTCTTTTCTAACAGAAAATACTCACAACTTTTGCTTCTATCTCTCACTCTTTATTTTCATTATAAAATCCTAAAAGTCTAATGCAAACGATTACATAATTTTTAAATTACATAATGGATTAGAAATCTACGAAGAAAGAAAACATCATTTTTTTTCTTAATTAAATAGTATGTGCCCAATAAATTTGATCCACATGATAATGAATCGTAAAATAATAATAAATTATATATTTAGAAAAGAAAAACAAGTAACAAACAGATACTAGTTCGTGAATGATAGAAATAAACTTAAACTAAATTAAATTAAATTGTCATACTTATTAATATATTAAAAAGATTTTTTTAATTATTTATTAAAGATCTAATATCAATTAAAAATAAAATAAATAAATCACATATAAAACGAATATATGTAAATTTTAGCTTGTAAGTCTATTTGATTGGATTCAACTAAGTTTAAATTTCACTCTTAAAAGTATTAATCATAACTTATAATCTAACACATCCATACTTTGAACTAACTAATTACCCAACAAGAACACCATAAAAGATTAAACGTCACCATTGCCATAAAACACTCTCTAGAAGTAAAAGACAGTGATGAAAGTAAGGTAATTTGGTTCCTTTAACTTTACCAGAAAAAAAAAAAGAAACAGTTTTTAATTAACGAATGGAATTGTGTTTTAGTGGTGTGATTGGTTCAAGAAGTAGATTTTTATTTTTTGGATTATTTTGATGAAGAATGGATGTGTTGTATAAAGGTAGGGAATGTTTGTTGTTCCCTTTTGTGTTGGATAAATTTCCAACTTTTAGGACTCAGTACACTATGAGTACCAATTCGTACTCTCATCTCAACCATAATATATTTAATTCAAACTTTAAATTAATCACAACTAAAAACTTGGCGATTAATGAATTTTAAATTAGGTCTTCTAAAAACCTAGAAAATTCATGTTCATTTTATCCTTCAAGCATCAACTCATCTACCTAACCAAATTAATTTGGGTCAAATGGTTTGTTCAACCATCAATCATCACACTTAGTGATTGAGCTGACCTACTATTTATATAGTTATAGCATGGATTGTGATTTTTTAAACTTTATTATATATGTTTCTCTAATTAAAAAGCTCAAAACGGAAATTAGGTTTTTCATTTTTTTTTTTACCTGAAACTAGAGTTATATATCTTTCGCAATCCCATGAAATTACAATACATTATAGAAAATATTATGTTTAATTAATTGGATAATACTCACTTTCATTTAAATGTGTCAGTTTGATATCCGCTTTTAAAAAGATGTCAATTGAGTTTCAACTTTTAAAAAAATGTCTCAATTAGGTCCTTTTCAGCAAAAAAAAAAACTATTAACACCGTCAACAGTATTGATATTTAAAATAAATTACAAAATTAAATACTGATATTTATATCAAAATTTAGTGGTAAAAGTCATCAATTAACGACTTTAGTACTTTTTGTCGGAAAAGATCCTGATTAAGACATTTATCAAAAGTTGAGACTAAATTGACACATCTTTAAAAGCAGGTATTAAACTGACACATCTGAACAAAAGTGAAAGTGAGTACCATCCGACTAATTAAACCAAAATATTAATATACAAATAAGATCAATTGAGTTGCAAGTTATTCTCGAGTGTTATCATATGTGTATATGTGTGTATTAGAATCAATTTATTAAAGTGTTTTTCTATTGATTCTTCTTCTAATCATATTAACGAGTGATTAAAAGAAAAATCACTGGTTACACCTAACCAAAATTAGTTTTACCAAGAAAATTATATTGAACGTGAATCTTCTTAAAATGTGTGGAACGGCGTGCAATTAGTTTATAATCAAAGATTATGGTGGTCCTGATTACGGAAACTAACCCAAGACCTAATTCTAGGTGGGAACCACATTTTCAAATTAATAATGATATCGCGATTCTCAAGCATGATTAGAAACTCAATAAAATAGTATTTTGGACACTCATCGAATTTTTCTTTCACCGTTAAAATATCAAACTTATATTCTCACTGATATTTTATAAGTATAATTTGATTAATAATTTAATCCAGATTGTGATTGTTGACTCAGACTCTAATGAATATATTCAATATTGAAATACTACCGTAATGTATTGGTTTGAGTTACGCACCGAAATTTATATAAAAAATAAAAGTTTAATTAGTCGGATGGTACTTACTTTTGTTTATATGTGTCAGTTTGGTATCCATTTCTAGAGATATATCAATCTAGTTCCAATTTTTGAAAAAATGTCTTAATCATAATCCTTTCAGACAAAAATTATTAAAATTGTTAACTTAATTAATGACTTTTACCACTAAATTTTGATATAAATATCAATACTTAATTTTGTAAATCATTTTAAATATCAATATCGTTAACAGTGTTAATAACTTTTTGCTGAAAATAACCTAATTGAGGCATTTTTTCAAAAGTTGAGACTCAATTGATGTCTTTTTAAAAGCAGGTACCAAACTGATACATCTAGATAAAAGTAAGTATTATCCGACTAATTAAACGAAAAGAAAAGAGAGTGTCATAGACTTCTTCTTATACGAAAACGTAGATACAATGTATTTTCCTTGAAGATTGAAGTATTTATTTTAATCCATAATGGAATTAAGAAAAATATAAAGTTAATTAGATGGATGCATGTGTTTTAGACGTTGAAGAAACCAATTCACTTGGGTTGTTTTCAAGTCACTGTCTCACCTTTCAAGGGCAGATATCTAAAATTTCGAACATTCGTCCTTGTTTGACTTCAAATTTTATATATTATTCCTCATCTTTCACCCTCGATTTTCTGAATTCTGCAAAAACTATTCACTCATTATGTTTCCAATTTGGTAGATTTCGCTTACCAGCTTCGACCTCTTCCATACTATTTAGAAAAAGAAAAATAAAATCGGAGGGAGGATAAATTATAAAACTCTTAAAAATTATTATTCAATATATACTTACTTCTTATTGTAAAAGTTATCATCCTCACAAAATTATATCAAGTTGATTCTTTTTAATATTATGTGCTTTTGTTGCTTCTACTTAGTACTTTTTTTAAAGATTCTAATACTTAAGTTAATCAAAGACATTATGTGCTTAAATCAATCAAATAGTAAATATAGTAATAAATATGTAATGATAAATTATTATTGTGACTACTTTATATTTTTAATATTGGATTTTTAGTTGAACGAGTTTATAATATAATTATATTTTCAACCAAGTTTCATGATTAGTGGCAAAAGAGTCCAATTATCCAACTATTTGTCTCAATTTTAGGTTAGTTATAAGTAAATTTGAGTCTCATGACGAACAGAAATAAAAAAAAAACTTAACAAAATATATATTAAAAAAAACTCAATTATTTTAAGATTTTGAGTTTGAGATTGTGTTATAATATTTTACCTGAATGGAATAATGAATGTTATTTAAGTAATAAACATTATTCCCACTTATCTAAATGTGTTGGAGAGATACCTTATCGACGAAATTGTGGAATAATATGTGTTGGAGAGATACATTATTGATGAAATTGTGGAATAATTTGATGATCAAATATACTTTAAAAGTATTTGTAATTATAAACATATAATACAACATATTTTTTGGAAAAAAACCGGTATATATTGATGTATACATTTATCTATAGATATTTATAAGGCTTATATAATTTTTATATTATGAATTTTATCATAGTTTAATTTGGGAAATGTTATACAGAGTTAAATATGATTTTAGTCTTTGACTTTTAATATAAAATTAAAATTTATCCATTTTTAATATTTTGATACATTTTGGTCTCAAAAATTAAAAAAACAATAAATATAGTCATTTTATCCTAATTATGTATTAAATTTTTTTGACGTATAAAACACGTTTTCAAGTTGATATTGAAGCGAGAACGCGTGAAACTTTGTGAAGAACTTACATGCTATCATCAAATGTGTATGATATGTAACAAATATAATTGGGTTAAAAGAAATATTTTCATTCATTTCTGAAGTTTAGGGATCAAAATATATACAAGTTTCAAACAAATTCCGAATTCGCGGTCCACGTTTCTGATGTATTGTCTGTTTTGGAGTGTGGAACTCGATCACGATGGTGTCCTTAAAAGACATCTCAGAGAGTAGAGAGATGAATGAATATTTAAACTGCATGTGATTTTGACTTTTAAGCAATATGTGACTTATTTGATGTACCTCTACCGAAACATATTTTATAATAATTTTAGTAATAGTTTTCCTGTGATTAATATTAATATTTTATAAAAAAAGTTAACTATATCAATATAGAAAAAAAAAACTCCCATTGAAATACATATTATTTTTATATTAACTATCCTTGTTGTTATGATATTTTATCTTATAGAATCTAATTAATACCATCACAAACATCGTACAAGTTTAGATAATTAAAAATGTTAATTTAATAGGATGAAATCAATATTTTATTATATGAATAATTACAAATTTCGTAACAGCTAAAACAGTACAAAATAATATATATATATATATATATATATATATATATTAAAATAATTTTCTTTAAAATTATATTAAAGAGCTTATACAAATTAACCTGCACATCAAATTAATTTTAACCTATTAAAAAATTAATTTGAGTCTAAAATGATTGTGTCTATGAGTCTTTTACGAGAAGAATATATGATTAATTTGAAGGTTAGTAGATTATATATATATATATATATATATATATATATATATATATATATATATATTGTATGTTTATGATTTTAGAATATTCAAAATTATCATTAATATACAATGTTTGGTGGTTGATTTGTCTGCGATGATCGTATTTGTTATCAGAAAATAATGCAAGTATGAATGTTGTGAATGAATGAGACTCTTGATACTCGGATAGAGAATAATTTATGCATATATTTATAGTTTTGTATTACATAGATCCTTCATTTGCTTAAAAACTTTATATATTCTATATCATTGATTCATGGAAGACTATAAATATATATATATATATATATATATATATATATATATATATATATATATATATATATATATATATGTTGATGCCACCTAGTAATGTGATCTACTATATTGGATGTTACAATTACGAGTTTATTATAAGAATTAAAAAGCATTGAAAAATATAATTTCAGTTTTTTATCGAATTAATTGTTTTTGTTACTGAATTCAATTATTCGATGATGCTAAATATAAATAAATTTGTTCTAATCCAATCAAATATAATTATATTAAACTTAAAATTGGAGTAAATTTTTGCTTACCCGAATCATTTGTAGTGAGTTAAAAATCCATAAAATTGGATAACGTGTGTGAAGAGCTAATAAATGAATATATATATTGAATGCTTCTAAAAGCAGTAACGATATATAACTTTGTATTTTGTTTCTGTTCCATATTTAAACTTTGTAAAGCTGTCATGTTTTTGAAACTTTGTTTTATTGTATGTAAAACCGAAATAAGTAAAAGGAAAGAGAGGTAGACGATGATTGATAGAAAATGTTACCTTCCATTGTTTGGAAGAAGATGGAAAAGTAAAGGAAAAAAACCAAAATGTACTTGAATCTTATGAATCCTTTTTTCGTGTGCTTAAATGTAACGAAAGAAGAAAAGTTTATAGGTATCTCCTTCGAAATACAAGATTGTCCTTCCCAAAATGTTTCTCCTCTCTTATCTTTTGTTGTTGTTTATGTGTATTGTCATGATCACTAAGAAATTAAGAATGGTAGGACCACTACCCACTACTCTACAACCTTCCTTTTTCTTCTTCATGTTAACAATCTAAGCATTCTCCTGCGAACCCTCTTTTTTTCCTTTCGTGTTCATCTTCAACTTTCGGTGTTGTTGTGGAAACCTAGGAGACCCTCTCACCAGCTTTTCAAATTCTCATCAAAACAAAGGATAAGAACAACGTTATACAAAACCTTTGGGGATGTTTGAATTCAAAGACTGAAAAAAAAATTAGAAAAAGAAATTATCTTTTAACATCTCATCAACTACTTCTTCATCTAAAAGGAATAAGATGGGTATTAAGAAAATAACTTTTTTTAGGTTTACATAAGTGATTTTACTGAGGAGATACAACATCAATGAGATCTAAGCCTAACCACATAAGGCACTGACACCACTCTTAACCCAAAATCTTAATACAATGGGTTTATGGATTTTTATTCTTATATATTACTCTACTTTCTCATTTCTAGTCAATGTAAAACTTAGACTTATACTTAAATTCTTGACACTTTTGTATTTGTAATGAAGAAGAAAAACAATAAAAAGTAAAATAATGGAAGTAAGACAAGTGCAAAAGTTATTGGATATGGATGGTTAATTTATTAAAAGAGAGGTAATTTCTTTTTTATATTACTGATTTAGGTCCGTTTTTAAAAAAATTAAGAATAGGGGCTGAGTTGTACTCTGTGTAGGACTTCATAAGAGACTTTTCCGTATTGAAGTCACCTTTACTAAATATAATTTTAGTTTTTTAAATATTGAAGTTTATAATAATATTCGTGATTTCAAAATGAAGTAGTGCATACAAAATATCATAATTTAAAAAAAAAGAAAAAACGGATCCATATCGGTAATATAAAAAAATTAACCTTTTTTTGATAAATTAAACTGTATCAAGATATTATGATCCTTGTTTGAATCGAGGAAAAATTCAGTGAACATGAAAAAATAGTAGTTAATTTGATTGGTGTTATAAAATATTTTTTATATTTATATATTTAAAAATAATTCATAAAATATCTTAAAAAATGATTTGAATTTTATAGATATAAAATAGAATCAAAATAGAATTTAAGTTAAAAAAAAATTATTATGAAATTTAACAAAAATGAAAAAACACATTTTAAAATAAATTACTTTACAAATTATTAAAATGTAAATTAATTAATCTTTTATATATTATTTACATATTTATATTTTAATTATTAATCTGAAAAATATCTTTATTAATAAAAAATTAAATATATAGTCGGTTATGATTTTAACCGATTATATACCTATCTTTTCCTGAAACCTTTTCCAATTTTGTGTAAAATGTTTAAAAGGGGTATTGTTTCTGTTTGTGTATTTTCTCGTAAATTCTTTGTTTACGGTACTCGGCTCTTTTTTGTCTCCAAAAACTAAGGCACCCTGAATTTACACAAATCGTGTTCCTTTTTGACATGCTTTGTTTTACCCCTACAGTAATGTTGTCATGAATCAAACATTAACAGAAAATATAGTTAAAAAAATACAAGTTAATATCACTTATATTAATCATACGTGAAAAAAAAAAGTACATTATTATCGTCAAATAATAATATCAAACACATAGAGATGTATGTTTGATTTTGTAATTACCACAATTTAAAAGAAAATAAAAGAGAAAATAAGGAAAATTGAATATTGTTTGTGAGATAAATATTGAAGAATAAAATCCTGAATTTAAATAAGAATAGAGTACATTTGAGATAAAATGAATAATTAAAGAGTAAAATATATTTTTACTTATTAAATTATTATGTGAAATTAATTCTAATTTATGTTTCAAATTTTGATATTATTTAGTCTTAAACTTTGAAAATTGATAGATGTAGTCTTTTCACTAAACACGTGTTAAGGATTTATTAATCTGTTAAATTACCTTATATGTATGTTCATTAGTTGACATGTGTGTCTATGTCGATATGTGGACACAAACATAATAACACAATTTGTTGCATCAATATACATTTTTAATGTTGTTTAATTAAAAAAATTACATTAATTTATTGATAAAGTTTAGAAATGAAAATAATTCTTGAAACAATGAAATTCAATTTCATATGATAAATAAAACACATTTAATATAGTTGTGGGAGTTTCAAAGTTTCAAAGCAAGAGGAAAAGTTAAAAAGTTGCAATGAATAAAGAAAAGGTTATTCGGAGAATAAAAAAAAAAATAGTTGTGGGAGTTCCAAAGTTTGAAACGAATGCATGAAGAAGAATATGAATGAGACAATGACTATGCAATGCATGAAGTGGAAATTGGGAACTACCACCACACAAATTAGGCCCTTGTCTTACTCTTACGGGATTCAAGAACCATGATTTTTTTTTCAAATATCTCACATATTGGAAAATATACATTGTTCATTCTTTTTTCACTTTCTGGAAATCTCATTTTTTTTCTAAGATAGATATTTTGTTGGGAAATTAAAGAGGAAGATGATTAAAATGTTGGATTTTTGTTTTGATATGACTTTATAAAAGTTATGCATGCTTTTATAGAGAATGTGTAGTAATAGTTTGACTTTGATGTGCTTTATTTTGTTTTATTAGATTTAGATTTATTTATATTACAGAAAACTTTTTTTAGAAATAGGTATGATTTATCTTAATGTTGGTATGTATATTTGCATTTCATACTTGTATGTTTTTTTAATAATATTTTAACATTATATTAATAAATGAAGTCGATATCGAATTTCTATTTTCTTCTATGGTTAAATAATCATTTGGTGTGTAGTATATGTCCTAACATGACTTCAATGGAAAGATACACTGATCCATTATATTAAAGCTACTTATTAAAATGATAGTGTAGATATGCTTTTTGATTCTCTTAAGTGATGCACCTAGAAGAGAAAAAAAGGTGAAGTTAATAAAGCAAAAAAAGTGAGAGGTTTAATTAATTAGATGGTACACACTTTCTAATTAATTAGATGATACACACTTTCGTTTAGATGTGTCAATTTGTTATTCTCCTTTTAAAATGGTGTCAATCAAGTCTCAATTTTTGAAAAAATGTTTTAGGTCTTCCTTTGAAAAAGATATTATTAACTGTGTTAACTCTGTTCATGACTTTCACCACTAAATTCTAATATAAATATCAATACTTAATTTTGTAAGTCATTTTAAATATCAATACAATTCACGGTGTTAATAATTTTTTTTTTATAAAAGGATCTAATTGAGATTTTTTTTTCAAAAGTTGTGACTCAATTGACACATTTCTAAATATAAATACTAAACTGACACATTCAAATGAAAGTGAGTACCATTCGACTAATTAAACCAACGTGAAAGGAAGATACAATAAAAGTGAATTTTCAGTAAAAAATATAGGTTTAAGTCATTGTTAATACAGTTTTTGTCTCAGAATTTGTTCGGAAAGGAATGTGTAGAAATAAGAAATGTTTAGAGAGTGCTTAAGTTCCCTAACAAGCAGTAATGAGCATGCTTAGAATTATAGTGAAGCAAAATTATTTGATTAGTGGGCCAATTAATTGATGCATGAAATTGTGTCTAATAATAACTCATTTATAGGCATCAAATGCGCTATAAACCTGCTACCAAAATCAATCATTGCTATAGTTTGGAGCCAAATGATCAATTTCTACATGCCAAATGTGGCGAAATGAAAATGCCTTCTTTCTTTTCATTTGTTATTTCCATTTTCCAATAAATTTTTTAGTCAACATTTTTTTTTGTCTTCTATTAAACATTAAAAATACACTATATTAATATTTTAAATATTTTTTTAATATATTTTAAAACGTTAAGATTAATGATAATTAATGTATTATAAAAATACGGGAGAAAAATAACACACACAAAAATCATCAGAAAATCCAAATTCTAAATTCATGTATTCTATTCAAAATAAATGATCTCTTCGCCTTAGGGAGATTGATTTGATGATGAATCACATTAATTAACAGTGTATACTAAATAAAAATACAATAATATAAGAGAGTACATAATTTGGTTTTATTTATGATTAATATAATTTGGTTTTATTTATAATTAATATAACATCTTTAATACATTATTCATATTAAATCATAAATTTTTTTTTATGATATTAAATATTTATGAATAGTCTAAAATTGATTCAGGTAACAAAATATATACTCTACATATTGTAAAAATGTTTAAACCTAATTCATTTTTTTCTTTTTGAAAAGTAAGAATTGTTCTTATGTATATAATTTAAATTGATATTATTTGTACTTAAGGCATGAACTTCAACCAAAAGAAATTGTTTACTGTGATGAGATATGAGGGTGACTTTCATTAGCATATACCTTTGTTATTTATGTTGAAATTATTTATTGGAATAAATTGCAAATATTGAATGTTTTTGAAATATGAGTCGTATATATAAAAAACATAACATCACTTTTAACATAAAATTATCTAGTTTTGATATAGTATTAAAACTTTTTAATGAAATAAATTGGAAGAGATTGTCTGCTTTTGAAATATGGGTTGTTCATATAAAAATCTTGTATTATTTCAAATTTCAAATCTTAAAACTTAATATTTTTTTTTTATATATATATATCAGTGTGTTTTCTATTTTTATTCATAGTAAAACTTTCAACTTATACTCATACTTGGATTCTAGTATTCTAAAAACTTTATCTTTATAAATATTATAAAAAAATATAGTATATTTTTTTATTGCTTAGATTCATAACTTAACATTATCATTTACAAACCAATTGATATCAAAATAATTTTTGCTTAAAATTGAGGATGTGTTTCCTTTCCCAATATGTATTAATTGTATCTACTGCTTCTACTTTGCAACTAAGAAAACAACTAACAGCTTGCAACAAATAGGATGAAACAAACACTGATTTGTAGAGAGTGTAGGATCCATCACCACATGCAATAATATTCCAGAATATGAGGATTAGGTATAAAAGTGGGGTAGCTTTAATTAATACATGGACAATTATTTGTGTTCCATTCATATCAAGACAAGGACATTGGGATCAAAAATCGAAGGCGTGTGGATTATGAAACTGTTTGGTTTTTATCTCCTTCCAAATTGTCTCTTTTCCACCCTCTTCGATTTTCAGCAAAGCTCCATCTCCAACAAGCCATAACATCATTTCACCCATTCAACTTTGTTCCCTTCGTGTCACCTTCTCGAACAGGATCACCTTATTTCAGGTTCAATTCACCCACTCTTTCGGAAACAAAAGTGCCATTGCATGTGTGCAATGATGTGACCGATTTGTATCTGCATGCATGTTCTTTACTGCTATTTTTAGGGTTTCTTGCTAAGATTGTAGCATTTTGGAATCCTAAGTTGTTGATAAGATCTTGTGATTAGTGAGGTTGATAAAGGGACGGTGGTTGCTAATGTCTAGTTCCGTTAAGGGAATATGAGGAGATTTAGAAAACATATAACACCAATAAAAACTTATTGTATTCATATAAGCTAACACAACTTTTAATCTAGAATTTTAAGACAAAAAAAAATTTATTTATGTTCTAGTACACTCAATAAGTCTCACATCGTTTAGGAGTCGAGATCAAGCGAAGTTTAAATACTCATACCTCCTTCTACTCTCTGATGTGTCTTTTAAAGATAAAACCGTGACAAAACTCAAACGTTCAAAAGCGGACAATATTTCAAGAACGCGGTGATTGTTCCTAATGATGATTGTCGGACGAATTTGGATCGGAATCGAAACATTGGCACCGTGGAAACTGATAACTCCCCAATAAAAAAGATGGTTAGTTATAAAGTTAAAAACCAAAGAAAGTGAAGGGAAAAACAAGAGAGATGAAGACATATATAAAAGATAAGAAGCACGGGTTTTAATTGAATTCCTTTTCTATATAATACGAATTTGAATAGTAATAATGTTTTAGTGTATACGAGACAGTGGAACAGAGATCTTCTGTTAAGAGAAACTCAAATGTGTGCAATTGTTGGGAGAAATAATAATTGTTAAATAAATAAAAATTATAATGTGTTTTATATGTAACTGAGTTTTTTATTAACAAGTAATTGTGTTAACACTGATACTATTTTAACCAAAGTACTGTTTAGTGAACTCTTTAGTATCTTTTCTGTTAAAGTTTGAACTTGAAATCTTATTTAACATTCAAGATAAACAATATTCAATTATATAATTAATTTGTTATGAACCGAATGAAGAAAAACGAGTTTCGATGTATAAGTTAACATGGCTTATCACATGTTTTGAATTTTTTTTTTTTTCAAAATAAATTGAGCTTGCCTCACTTGACCCATATATTAAGCGAATTCGATTTGACTTAAAGATTTCTACAACCTACTAACAACAATATTATTAATTTTTTTTACAATTTTTTTAAAATTTTATTATAATTATCTACAATTTCTGATTATATAGATTTACGATCTGATATTTTTAAATACTAAAATGTTGTTTAATAATATTCAAATAGTTTGATGTTTAATTTATTTGTTTATTTGTTTATCAAGTTATATACATTGATATTTTAATCTTTAACTACTATCTTTATAATAATATTTTTTATAATTAGATGAACAATTTGATTTTATTATTATAAAAAATAGATTGAGTTGTGATAATAATATAAATACATAAATAATTGTAAAAAAAGAAATTCATAAGTAAATAAATAAATACAAAACTTTTGACTCACTATAAAATGAATTGAATTAAGTTATCATTTTTTAACTTAATTCGTGGTGAGTCAATCTGGATGAGTTGAATTGACTCTCTTTAAAATCCCTAAAAAATTAACATAAAAACTAAAAGAATGATTTTGTTAGACTTTATACATTTTCTACTGCTATTTAAATATTTGTACATTTTTGTTTATTATTAAATTCAATTTTTAAGTAACGAATTTATGTGAACATTTAAATAAACATAACTAAAATAATAGAAGTAACCAAAAGCACGAGCACCCAAATTAAATTAACATTTTATAAATGTTTTGATTGGAAATATCTACAATATCGTTCACGCCCCCATCTTACCACTAACATAGTGAAAACGATGGAAAATGTGGACTGTTAGAGCCCTAAATTAAGAAATCCTAATTGATACACAATATTAATAATTAGTAAGTATATGCTTATTTAATTATTTTATTGTTAATTTAGTTTTAAATAAGTTAACATATTTTTCAATTTTCTCTTTATAAATAGTTTTCAATTTATAATAAATTTTGGAACAAAATATTATCTTAAAGAAAAAATTTAAAAAAGGAAGCAAATTTCTCTTGAAAAATTATCATATAAGAATAGAAGGAGCATGAACTTTAGTTGTATGTGTCTCAAGATATAACCTGATTTAATTTTTATCAGATTTACTGTCTTTATGAGTTAAATATATTTTTATCTCTCAAAATTTAGAAAAATTTTGAATTAGTCCATTTTTAAAATTTTTGACAAATTTAGTCATTCATATTTAAAAATGTGTGAATTTAGTCATTTTAACTAAATTAATTTTGTTAAGTTTATCGCATTTTATGACAGTATTTGAATTATTTACACCGTTTGACACATTTTCTCTTCAATGTTAACTCAACATTATAATAAAACACGTTTAAAATGTCAAATAAATTTAACAAAATTTAATAAGAATGACTAAATTTACATATTTATAAAGATGAAGAACTAAAGTGGTATAAAGTTTCGAACTAATTCCAAAATTCAATAAAGTTTGAGAAACCAAAAACATATTTAACTCTTAATTTATAACAATAGTAATTAATATCATGACTTAAATTTTCTACATTTGTTGTCCTTTGACATCAATATTGCTCGGACATAAAAGTCAACTTAATGGAGAAAAAAAAATCATAAAAATAAAAATAAAAAGTTGTAATGGTGAATAGTAGACATTTTGGGCAGAGAAAACAATGAATGCGATCGCAGTAGAAGAACTAGCAATATGGGAAGTAGCAATAACAATGGTGGAAAAGAAATTTGGAGATTTTTTTTTTTTTTTACGGAATTCAGAAGGAAAATTTTGAAAAAAATGAATAAATTGTCCATAAATTAAAATGAGTTTAAAATCTTTCTTATATAATTTAATTTTTTTAATTTTGTGGACAAGTTAATTTTTCTTTATAAAGAAAAATACTTTTCTTCCCTTCTCAAAGTCCTTTAAAAGAATACTACTATTCCAACATAGTCATTGTCATTCACTAACTCAACTCCACCCATGTTAATAATAATCATTAAGCGACTAACTGAGTTGACTAACTGCACCACCACTAACGTTACCAAACAAAATTTGAATGGGCTTGTTCTTCCATCACTCCATCAAATTTTTCGTCAGTGCACCCCATCATTTCGGATTTTTTTTTTTTTAACGCATTAAATCAATTCGGGAAAAATATTTCCAAAATACACTCACACACTTTTTTGGAAGACACTCGTCCACTCTTATTTTAGAAAAATTTTTTCGGAGGCTTTAATGGAAAGTTACCATGAAGAACATCCAAAACATCTCATTACAAGCCCATCAAATTATAATGGGCCTGGTAGGTGTTCTAGAGGCAAATTCTTTCTTGATTGTTTCCTTCTGCACCCCATTAATTTTCTCTCTGCACATCACATCATTTTAGATTTTATTTTACAGGAAAAAAATTGGTAGGGTGCATTCCCTTTTTAAAATTTCATCCTGCACCTTCATGACTTCAAAAAATTTAAAATTATCTTTCCATTTAGGGTTCAGTTTTGTGTAATTCAAAGATATTTCAGAATGTTAAATATTAATATTTTTTATTTTGAGATATAAAGTTTATATTATAGAATGTATAATTATATATTTTGGAATTCAAATTTTTATATTTCAAAATATACATGTATTGATGTTTAACGTTCCTGCTCTTTGGATTAACAATCCATAACTGAAAATGTAAGTTCTAGACTGAAAGATAAATTTGAAATTTTCAAATGAAATTGTGGGTGTAAAAAGTATTTGGCTGTTAATTCTTGAGCCGACTAAATGAAAACTTATACCATGATCAGCCCAATTAAGGTATTTTTTGGGAGGAAAATAGTTTCTGCACCCATTGTTTCTTCCTGTGCGAGTTAAAACTTAAAAGACGTTTTCCCGTAATCCTTCAAAAAAAATTTGCCAAAATACTTTCAAAGTATTATATATTTTCAAACTAAATCCTAAAATTCTATTTATATTGCAAACTTAATTTTCTGAGAACTTATTTACATACTCATCATACTTCCCCAATCTTTCTCCTCTATTTCTCATAATCCTCTACTCAAATGATGCATAACTTTGGAAATGATACTTCGCTAATATGAAAACGTTCCTAAAATAAAATAAAAAATCATTTTTTTAAAATTCTATAAAACTAATTGGTGAACACATTTATAACTCTGATTCAATATTTAGTGGATTTGTCCCTTGCCTACTTGAACCAAAATTTGCATCTGCTTTGCACTGTTCTGTAAAGCAGTACCTACTTAATACTAATAGATTAGGAACTTCACCAAATAACCATGCTACAATCTCTTAATAAATGAGCAACTTCACAAAAATAACCATGCTACAATAAACAAAGAAATCCCTCTGGTTACCAGTTTCTGAGCTAGAATTGAGCCAGAAAACACAAAATTCAAACATAGAATTCAACAACACAATTGCCCAAACACTTTCTTCATCATAGACCTAACCCACTGAACTATGAAACTCACAATAACAATTAATTGAATTATAGCTTTACCATTCACCGGATAAAAAGTGTGTCCAGAATAATGCTGTTCTGCGAAATTTATATGAATCATAGTAGTGTAACTTCTTAAACCAGTTCTCACATCAGTGACCCAGAAACAAAATTGTTCCAAGAATTCACTATATATGTTCACAGTTGTCATTAGATAAAATGTCAACCATAATAAAACATGATTTCATGTAAATTCAAACACAGCACTATCATGAAAATGCGCATTGTTAATAAACTGCATAACCTTAAATTTCACTTTGATTTTTGACTCCATTTAAGAAGACTTAACAACAACAAACTAAACATTAAAAGGAAAAGATCCACACAGGAACTAATAATAAACAGAAACAGAACAACACTGGAAATAAAATTCTGCAATATGCACAAGAGACACAAAACGCAAATATACATATACATTAAAATACAAGAGGGAATAACACCAGAAGAAAGAAAACAAGCGACATACAGAACTCCCCAATGCTAAACACCAGAATATCGATCCATATATCATCAACGACAAAATTTAACAAAAAAAAAAAAAACAAAAATCTAGCAATGACATTAAAACACACTTTCCGTAGAAAGAAAAAACCCCAAAGATTGGGCTAACAAAACCACAAAATCAAAAATAGTACAGCAAAAGGTTAACCGGCAAACGAAGAAGATTTAAAGCCACTCAACCATCCGCAAAGGAAAACAAACACCTTTGACAAGACAATATCCATCTATTAAAATTCGTTTATAGTAGAACGAAATCGCAATCTTTGTCATTATAACATGTCAGATTTAGGTAAAATTCCAAAAAAGATGACACATAACGAACAAAAGAATTAATCTTCAAGAAATTGGTAAAAGCAAGACCAAAATTAAAAGACTGAGATTTATATTAAAATGTTCCAGAAAACAAGAAATGTCATTACAAAGAACGATCCGAAATATACATCAAGAAAACCCTAACTCTGACAAAAGATCTTAAGAACTGGTAAATTTGGTGACGGCCTTGGTGCCTTCAGAGACGGCGTGCTTAGCAAGCTCACCGGGGAGGACAAGACGAACAGCGGTCTGGATTTCACGGGATGTGATGGTGGGCTTCTTGTTGTAACGAGCCAATCTGGACGATTCTTGAGCAAGCTTCTCAAAGATATCATTGATGAAGCTGTTCATGATCCCCATTGCCTTGCTGGAGATCCCAATGTCAGGGTGGACCTGTTTGAGAACCTTAAAGATATAGATCTTGTAGGTTTCGACGCTCTTCGCCTTCTTCTTCTTCTTCTTGTCACCGGAGGTAGCATCCTTCGGGATCTTCTTCTCTGCCTTCGTTTTCTCCGCCGGAGCCTTCTCTGCGGGCTTTTTCTCTGCCGGTTTCTTCTCGCCCTTGGCCATTGTTGGATTCAGAAAGTTTGAGACGATATGAAAGCTATGACAATAGAGAGAGATTCAGTGATGTGATTTATCAGATGGGGGTGGAAAGTGGTTTATATAGGAATGAGTCGTGGAAGCTGATTGGTTGGACTGGCGTCACACAGATCGATGACGTGGCAGTATGATTTTTGGTTTTGGAGGGAGATTTCGGAATCTTGCGTCTTTTCATTTTTTATTTAGTTTTATCATATTTTGTGCTTTATATTGTTTTGGCGGGTTGATATTTTTTTTTTATGTTTAGGGGTACGTGGCGAGGCGTTCGCATGTTTGAAAATAAAATTTCAAATATAAATCAAATCAAACTAGTGTTTGTAGTATCACCGCAAAATATTATATGGTTTATATATATAT
>Ga0214543_1005799_pt1 | contig 22420 bp, 23 predicted proteins | sample CNSS2metaG_FD_160094 | JGI IMG/M metagenome (GOLD analysis project Ga0214543, IMG submission 160094) | Root nodule microbial communities from cowpea collected in UCLA plant growth center, Los Angeles, California, USA - CNSS2 | ecosystem: Host-associated > Plants > Roots > Nodule | place: USA... | reverse complement strand
TATATATATATATATATTTACGAGCTAAACAAACAGAGGGACAGAGTGTTGTGTGGCATAATATTATAAGTATGATAAAGGCTATAATATATAAATAATTGTATTTAACCATATAATTATGTTATTATGTACATGCTATTTGTTTATGCTATTACATATAATTATTTTAATTGTTAAAGTATTATTTTATATATGATAATAAGTGAAAGATTTTGATGGTATGGTGATGATATTATCTATGAGTGGTTTTGGAAAACATGGATACTAGAAGTAAAGAAAAGCACAAGAGTAATGGATGGTGACGTGTGATGGTCGATGTAGGTTCTGTGATTGAGTATGCTGAGGTGCTGGAAATGGGAATTCGGAAAGCAACTTGGTGTGAGGATTTGAAGATGATAAAGAAGATATATTTTTTTTATGGAAGTGGAGTAAGACTGTGATTATGGAGGAGTAATTAAATGAAGATTTGTTAATAATGGAGATATCATAATAATATTTGGTCTATGGAGATTAGTGAAAAATGTGTTTATTTGGAACACCAGTAGATAAGGATGGTGTGTGAAACCAACACAAGTTTAGTAAAGTTGGGTTAAATATACACTATGATCACTCACACGCAAACAAAAAACATCCCTCCAATTTTTTCTTATCATTAAGACATGAAAGAAATTTATACCTGCCAAGATAGAGAGAGGCACTTCTTTCCCATCACCCATATGAACAACACTTTGAAAGGATACACTGAAAATTGCCTACATTCAGAAACACACAAGTTAACTCAAAATTTAGAACAAAACTTGTATAATACAGTCAGGAATAATACATTATCTCTATTCTTACTTGAAATATAATAGCTATCAACTACACATCAAATCCCAATCTCAAATTCTTTGAATCCTCTCAACTGAAATCAGTGAAGTTGCGACAAATAGCAGAGGGACTAATATATAAGCAACACTGCTCCAATTACCCAATCAAATTACTAGGATGAATTTGGGAAAAAATTTATTAGATGGATGATTATTTATGATTTCCTAACATTTGAACATAGTAAATATCAAGGGATGAGGAGGTAACTCATAGTCTTGGAGCTTAGGCTTCATGGAAGCAAAGTGAATCCCTAGAGCATTCTGGTACAAACCATAGAGTAAAATCAATGATACCTTCCTGTGAAGTTTGGAGACGTTAACAGACCTTGTAAATTCAGAGCCCCTTCACGATGGTCAACGGTGACGGAGGACCCACTTTCTGCGATGCTCATTCCGCTAGCGTTGTCGCGTGAGCCAATGTCTAACCCTAGAGTATAACCCTAAGATACAAAAAGAGTGAGAAAGAGCATACAAGGGCTCTTGATAATGATCCTTGAGAGAATAGAGAACCATCGACGTCTTGATAGTGCTCCTTGAGAGAGTGGAAAAGCATCGACTTCACGGAAGGGGAGATGTTGCCACCTTCCGGCAAAAACGACTGCAGAAAGTAGCAACGGCGCCTCTCAACACGCCAGATGAGCTAGGGTGAGAAAACATATGTTTTGAGGCTTTCGAAGACGATGAACAAAGTCATAACAAACGTTCTATTTTTCAAAATCTTAATTTTAATTTAAAATCCGTATGTAAATTTTGTATGAAAGGTCAATCATTATTTATGGATTTTACATATGGAAAAAGGAGAAACAACTAATCTATAATTATATATGAAAAAAATTCATATGTAAAACTTAATTTATCTATACATTAAAATTCGTATGTAATTATCTGTAGATAATTTTGCTTATCATGGCCGACGTTATTTAACATTTGACAAAGCACTACCAGACGTCAAATTATGCTATTTTTTGGCACTATTCAGCACGAAAATTCACGTCTGCTATCTTTCATCCCGACGTTGGATAATGATGGACCTCTTTTTCCCTGACGTTAAGTGACGTCTACTAATATTTTCGACATTATTTTGACGTCACCCAGTACGACGTCGGTGTTTGGACAGAGGTCCTCAATTTTGGTACTACCTGACATGTCCCTTTGCCCAACGGTCAAACATCTAATCTTAATTACATCAAATTAATATTAACTAGCACTATCTATTATTTCTATTTAATAATTACACGTGTAATGCTATTAATTGATTCGTACATAAAATTAATAATTAACTTTGAGTGAGGAATTTTGCTAGTTAGATAAATATAGGTGGGAGTGGTAATTAAATGTATCAGGTAGAAAATAAATGCAAAGCTATAAAAAGTTGACAGCGAGAATAATACATTGAACTTAACTTTAGCATTGGCATTGGCTTTTTTATTTTTGTTAGTTTGAAATGTAAATTTGACTTTTTTATTATGATTAAAAGTTATTCTTGTGACAAAATTAAGGATCATATAGGAGTGAAAAAAAAGTAAATATTTTTATTAGTTTCAAATGTAAATTTGATTTTTTTGTTATGATTAAAAATTATTCTTGTGACATAAAATCAACGATCATATAGGAGTGATAAAAAAGTGAATATTTTTATTAGTTTTGAAATGAAAAAATTACTTTTTTATTTTAAATTAAAGTGCTAAGTGAAAAATTCTATGCTTGTAAATACAATTTTGAATATAAAAAATTGGTATATAGGGAAAAAGTAGAAAGATATTTGGTATATTATGGTATGTGACTTATTAAAACTTTTCATTGGTTGATTACATGACAAAGTATGAATGTTCATGAAAATCGTAGTTGGATGTATACCAGACTCTTACTTGGGCAAAAGGGGTACACTGAAGCATTTTTAAATGGTGTAAACGAATTTGTGTCTTTTGCTCTAGAAAAATCAAACTTGTCAAATGGTAAAATTAGATGCCCATGTAGTAAATGAAAAAAAATCAAAGGGGATTTGTGCCTTCTTATTAGTATTGGACATGTCATGGAGAAATTGATCCAAATTTGTGTGATGTGTATAATACTTATCCAAATTCATCTACACGTGCACATGAGGATCATAATCAAGACTTTGACTGCATGGTCCATGAAGCTGTTGGTGTAGAGTTTTCAAATAATTATGGTCAACAAAATTAAGAATTTCCAAATTCTGAAGCAAAAACTTTTTATGATTTATTGCATGCTTCACAAAAACCATTATGGCCAGAATGTACTAATCACCTAATTATCTGTTGTTGTTAGATTGTTGACAATTAAATTAGAGGGAAACATGTCTCAAAGATCTTTCAATCAAATGTTGGCTCTTTTAAAAGAAACACACCCGACAAAGAACTTTATACCAGAAGATTACTATAGAACCTTGAAACTAGTTTCAAAACTTGGTTTGTCTGCAAAAAAATTGATTCTTGTATTGATGGATGTATGTTATTCTACTCTGATGAGGATAAACAATTAACAGAATGTAAGTTTTGTCACAAGCCTCATTACAAGACAAAAAAAGTGGGTAGGGATAAACATAAAGATGTTCCTGTGAAAAGAATGCATTATTTACCTCTCATTCCTAGGCTTAAGAGATTATATGCATCAATGAGTTATACTCCACATATGAGGTGGCATTATGAAAATAGAAGAAAGGAAGGACTTTTGTGTCATTCGTTAGATGGAGAAGCATGGAAACACTTTGATGAAATATTTCCTGATTTTACAGTTGAACCAATAAATGTAAGATTGGGGTTATGCATTGACGGTTTCACACCATATGGTCAATCAGGAAAACCATATTCGTGTTGGCCAATGATACTAAATCCTTATAATTTACCACCAGAATTATGCATGACTACTCCATACATGTTTCTAACTTTGATTATTCCTAGGCCAAAAAAACCAAAGGAAAAAATAGATGTTTATTTGCAACCATTGATAGATGAGTTAAAACTATTATGGATTGAAGGTGTGTTAACATATGACATATCAAGAAAACAAAACTTTATCATAAAGTTGCATTAATGTGGACTATCAATGATTTTCCTGCATATGGTATGTTGTCTGGTTGCAGTACATCAGGAAGATTGGCATGCCCATATTGCATGAATAATTCAAAGAGTTTTTGGTTGGAAAATGGTCGTAAGTTTTATTGGTTTGATTGTCATCGTCAATTTTTGCCTATGGATCATGCATATAGAAGAAATAAGAATGCATTTTTGAAGAATAGAGTTGAATATTCTCAACCTCCTTTGATGTTGTCTGGGAATGATGTGTGGGAACAAGTTGCCTATTTTCCCAAAGTAACTAGGGAAGTACAATTTTCTTGTCATGGTTGTGGTATATCTCATAATTGGATAAAACAAAGCATTTTATAGGAATTGCCATACTAGAATTCCAACCTATTAAGGCATAATCTTGATGTAATGCATATTAAAAAAAATGTGTTCGACAATGTCTTTAATACAATTATAGATATCAAAGATAAGACCAAAGATGATATGAAGGCAAGAATGGATTTAAAAATATATTATCGAAGAAAGGAGTTAGAATTACAACAACTACCAGATGCAAAACTTATGAAGCCTAAAGCAAAGTTTGTGTTATCTAAAGAACAAAAAGTTGTTGTGTATAAATGGATTACTGAGTTGAGAATGCTTGATGGTTATGCCTCAAATTTGCGTAGGTGTGTGAACATAGAACGAGGAAGAACGATTGGAATGAAAATTCGTGATTGTCATGTATTTATGGAGCAATTGTTGCCTATTGCTTTAAGTGCATTGCCAAATGAGGTTTGGAAACCTCTAGCTAAGTTGAGTAAATTCTTCAAAGATTTGTGCTCAACAAGTTTGCGAGTGGATGATTTGTCACTAATGGAACAAAATATTGTCATTACATTGTGTAAATGGAACGATTATTTCCACATGCATTCTTCAACTCAATGAAACACGTACATATTCATTTACCTTATGAAGCAAGAATAGGAGGTCTTGTTCAATATCAATGGATGTATCCATTTGAGGGTAATTTACTAAACATGCATATTTATCCTCAATGAAATTAGTAATGAATTATATTATTATGTTATATCAGGTATTTGAATAATTTGAAACAAATGGTTAAGAATAAGGCAAGTGTTGAAGGCTCAATATGTGAGGCATATTTGGTACAAGAGACTTCTCATTTTTGTTCATATTATTTTGACCCTCATATGCAAAAAATGAGAAATAAAGTAAGTCGTAATGACGATGGAGGTGAAAATGAAGAAGTGGATCAAACATCAACAATTTTTAATCATCCTAGTCGCTCTAGTGGAACTTCTTCAAGTAGGTATTTAAATCATAAAGAATTAGATGTTGCACATTTCCATGTAATACTTAATTGCAAAGTAGTACAACCATTCATTAAGTAAGTACCTACATCAATTTTGACATGTATATTTTATGCATGTATATATACTAACTAACATAATGTTATGTATAAATTTAAGAATATTTGAACAATTTTTAGAAGCAGTAAATCCAAACATCACTCAAAGAGAAATTGAGGCTAGGATTGCTTCTGACTTTCTTAGATGGTTTGAAAATTATGTAAGTATTGATTATAAATCAATCATAACACTAATAATATGCTTTTACACTTGTGACTGTATTTGATTTTCTCTTATCATTCATAGGTTCATGATAGCAACAATATGGTTGAAAGTCAACTTTTGCATGACTTAGCATGGGGTCCAAGGAAAAAGGTTGTTACTTGCCTATTTATTTTGTTAATGGTTTCAAGTTTCACATAGAAGAATGGAGCATTGGGAAGCAAATAGTCAATTATGGAGTTTGTGTTAAAGGTGACGATCATTAACACTAATAATATGTTTTTACACTTGTGACTATATTTGATTTTCTCTTATCACTCATAGGTTCATGATAGCAACAATATGGTTGAAAGTCAACTTTTGCATGACTTAGCATGGGGTCCAAGGAAAAAGGTTATTACTTGCCTATTTATTTTGTTAATGGTTTCAAGTTTCACATAGAAGAATGGAGCATTGGGAAGGAAATAGTCAATTATGGAGTTTGTGTTAAGGGTGACGATCATAGCGGAGATGAAGAAAATTATTATTATGGTATCATGAAAGAGATTATGCAACTTGAATACATAGAAGAACAAAAAAAATAGTTTTATACAATTTCCAATGGTTTGATGATTTTGAAAGGAATCGTGGTGTAAAAGTTCATAAGGAATATGATATTGTTGAGGTTCATCATCGAAGAAGGTATTCAAATTATGATCCTTTTATACTTGCATCAAATGCAATTCAGATATATTATATGCCTTATCCTAAAAAAATTAAGGAAAAGGTAGATTGATGGGTTGTCATTAAAACAAAAGCAAGAAGTATGGTTCATGATCAATATACATTGGAGGTGGATATGAAGAAGTAGCATACAATGAATTAGAAAATCATAATGAACATAATAACATGGAAGATGAGACACAATTCACTAAAAACGAGTATGAAGAAGAGAGTGATTTTGATGATGAATATATATCTAATGATGATGATGACAACAATGTCAGTGATGATCATGAATTTAATGAATAAAATGATGATGATGATGAATGATGAATGATCTTTGTATTTTAATTTTGGTAACAATTTAATAAATGTTAGCAAATATTATTGTCTTTTTCATGTCTTTTTTTATATATATATATATATATATATATATATATATATATATATATATATGCAATTTGTTTTAACACTTTCTCTTCTTGTGTATAGATGTCAGATAAAAAGCGAACAAAATTAATTTTGAAAATTCGTTCATTAAAGCATTAATTAAATTAGTTACCAAGTAACAACACACATGGAAAACAAGTTGGACATCCACTATCTAGAAGACTTCAAGAACATGTTAGTTCTACTCCTTTGTTTCGAGGTCATTCTGGTGAAGCCCCTTCAATTAGAAAACATGTTGCTCCTACTCCCCGACACAAAGCAAGTTCTAGTTTTCCTTCTTTTCCATTAGAAGTTCATGCTGCTAATCCACTTGGAGCATCAAATCCTACTCCACCACTTGGAGCATCAAATCATACTCCACCAAGTGTTTCACCACAAAGTCTACAACCATCAAGCCCTCGAACACATGAAACTTTTTCTTCTCATGATGTTCAAAATGTATCAGATGTTCAAAGCACTAGTGACAAACCTGTTTTGAAAATTGATGGATATAGGTAAATACATAAATTCTAACAATGTTAACTTTTTGTGTAGATTCTTGCCTTCATACTTTGCAGCAAATGCCATTGGTGATATCTTCAAAAGCCATTATACTGAAGCATGGCCATCTTGGAAAAAGAACCCTAAAAGAAATAGAGAGATGTAGTTCACAGAATTCATGGTATGTCTAATATATAACCTTAAAATTTTTATGACTTCCTAGTTTTAATGTAGTTATAACTTCTTCTTTTTATTTCATTATAGAGAAAATATACTTTTCTCCCACCTGATGACAAGTTAGCAAGAAGGAACTTTGAAATACGAGGTGAAAATATATTGAAAAGTTCATTAAATAAAGCTCGTGCAAGTTTGAGGAAGCCTAATTGGCTTACGGAAGATGTATGGGATAACTTGTGCCAACATTGGGGATCAAAACCATTTAAAGTGAAAATTTTAGTTGCAAAAGCAAATCGAACTTCAGATAGTCAAGGATTTGGAATTTCACTCCATATTGTTGGCTCTATTAGTACTTCACAACATGGAGAAAATATGGTAACTTATTTTGCTTTCTATTTTAAAGAATCTAATAAATTATTAGCACTCTATATTTGAAATAAATGTCCAAGTTTGTTTGTTGATTGTTATCCTACAACACCATCCGTGTTATATTACAATACTAGAATTGTTTGTTTACTCATGTTGATGATAATACTAAAGTAGTTTGTTCCTCATGTTAATGATAAACTTCTACATACCTTAGTTCCAACTTGGTTGCATGGTTGTTGTAAGACTTGGTGCATTAGCCAATTTTAGAGTAAACCTTTTATAGTACATATTTTAAAATAGTATTTTCGTTCACTTTATCTTAGACAAAGTGGAATGGCAAATCTCCTACACCATCAGAGTTGTTTCATCATACACACCAATGGAAGAAGGACAAAACTTGGGTGGATCAAAGATCAGCACATGTGGATGTAAGTCACAATTAATTATAATATGTTGTATTGTCCAAAATCAGTGTCTTTCCTATATTATTTCCAATGTATTGCCATTTTTATTTTGATGTTTATAGGCAGAGTTCACTCGTGCATGAAAAGAAGAATCCCAATCAGCATCCACTATAGGAGTATCTCCACCTGATGAATTATAACTTTGGTGTAAAGTTGCTTGAATTAACAAAGGCAAGGTGTATGGGCTTGGATCTTAGTCAACCAAAGCGATTGGGAGACAATCATATCATGATCCTACATCTTCATCTGTGCAGGTGATGAGGGAGGAGATTGAGCATTTAAAACATGAGTTGTTGAAAATTCAAACTGAAAGGGATGATCTTCGTGATAGAATGTTCAATAACGAAAAAGAAATTCAGCAAAATAACAAAATATTACATCTCTAAATGGAAAAGATGAACTTTCAACCTCCTCAAATATGACTTGAAACTTTATGCTCCTTATCTACATTTTATCTTATTTGTATTGTATTGTTTGTATATATTAAACCTTAGTTCTATAACAACATTATGAACCTTGTTTCAATGATTGTATTATTTTGAAAAATATGTATGTGAAACTAGTCTCACTATGATCAAATTGTGCAACATATTACATCATATTCTTTATTCATGTTGCATATATATATATATATATATATATATATATATATATATATATATATATATATATATATATATATATATGCAACATTTATCATATTTATATTATTTAAAAAAGGAAATTGAAATTGAAAAAAAAATTTGTCATTGATTTCATTGTATAGATATAATCACAGATTTAGTTCAAATTCAGTCACATGTTCAGTAACAGATTCGTTAATTTCATCACAAGTTCACTCACGGATTTGGTCACTGATTCGGTCACTAATTCAGTCAGTCAATGATTCGATCACTGATTCAGTCACAAATTCAGTCACTAATTTAGTCACAGATTCGTTCACTGATTCGGTCACAGATTTGGTCACTTATTTAGTCACTAATCGGTCACTAATTCAGTCACTGATTCGGTCACTGATTCAGTCACTGATTCGGTCACATATTTGGTCACTATAAAACAGTGACGAAGGAAATAGTGATCGATTATTTCGTTTGTCACTAAATCGGTTACTATTTCAATTAGTGACTGATTTTAGTCATTTAGTGACTGAATTTTCAATCGCTATTTCCTGGTTTTCTTGTAGTTTTCACAGAGATTGGGTTTCATGATCCAAATTCAAAGCAAAAACACTAAACAATATTCTTCTAATTCATACACTAACATTCATGCCTTATGTAACATGCCTTAATGATCAAAGTTTGATGTTATGAATGACCAATGATGTACTCTATGTTTATTCTAGTATAGGTTCTAATGTCGTGTCCAATGATTAGATACCCACAAATATGTAATCAATAATTATCATGCAGTTAAAGCAAGAATAGAACACAAGAGTGATGGAAAAGAATTATATTGATTAGTGGAATTCATAGAGAATAAAGAATAAAGAATATATTACACCCAACCATCGTGAATGAGGGAGTTAGATATGCCTAGACATATTAAACACAAGACTGATGTTGAAATTGAATGTCTCCAGCCTTCAAGATACCCTTATACCTTCAAGTGTAGAGATATCAAGTTTTTTTCTCTCTAAATGTGTGTTTTTGACCTATGTCAGACCCTCAATTTATAGACTTTCATAATTGGACTTGGACTTGATTTGATACATGAATAAATTGTAAGAGATAATCATTGATTTGGTATTGTTGATAATCTTTGACTCTTCAACATTTCACTCATTCTATTGATAATCTTCCCAAATCACGTTGTAACCGTCTTTTAATCAATTAGAATAATAGATTACAATATAATAATCTATTAAATGCTTTAGCTTTTGTTTGTCAAATTGGGATTTGAGATCTATATAAAAGGAAAACAAGTATCTTTACTTAACAACTTTTATAAGCAACCAAAAGAAGTGTTATTCATTTGTTTTCTGTGATCAATACACCTTTTCTAGAACTATAAAGATTTCAAAATTAACAAGTGTTTTGAATCAAGTTTTCAAAGTGTTCTATTGTGGTGATTTCCTTTCATCTATATTTATGGATTATTTTCAGCTTTGTTGTTGTGTTATGTGAGTTGTTGTAATAGAGTTGAAAACGTTATGCATTTTCCTCGATAGTCAAACAATGGATAGAGACCAAGATTCTCTCGAAGGGAGCGAGGAGTGGTGAGGGTAGAAATTTTTTATATTTAGTATAAGATTAAGGTTGATATCCTCTGAAGAGTGTTGTAAGGAAACCTAATAAGACCTATTGAAACATGCAAAGTGGTCCCATGATGCTTTGACCTAGAGTGGAATCAGAGGTGTTGGGTTTGAGGGATTGAAGTTGGGTTGCGAAATAGGGGTTTGCGCTGAGCTAAATAAGACTTGACGGTCATTCTTGAAGTTGCGGATGCAGAAGGTTGGGTCTTTTCTCTCATGCGTAGATAGGATTTAGTTCCTCTAAAAAGCGGGTTTTACTTCTTCTCTTCTTCAGAACTCTTCTTTCCCCATTCTACGATTTCTTCTTCATTCTTAGAATAGAGATATAATAGATTTTTGTTAGAGTGGAAGGAATTCTGGAAAGTCAGAGAGTTCATGACTATCAAGCAATCTTGTTCGTCCATAATGTGTTCAAAGTAACCGACATATATTTAGGCATTCTTTCATTTTTCCTTCATTCATAGTCTTTTGTAAATTGATTTTCATAGTAAAAATTTAGCTCCATTTTGATACATTTCATTTTACATTTTAAATTTCTCCCATTTGCAATTATTTTTAGTAAAGTTTAATTTTACGATATAAAACTTAACACGTACCATTTCATTTTGTTGGCCTTAATTGGCCTTAATGCAAATATATGGCTGTCAACAAATGGTGTGATTGCCGAAGAAATCACGACTTAAGTTACTTAAGTTTTAGTTTGTATAGTTAGCCTTGCAATCTTATTTTGATCCTTCTTTCATCTTTTTCTATACAAATTATAATTCCTTAATCGTGAACCAAAAACTAAGTCTAGATAAAATGCAAGATCAAAATTGCTCAAGCATTGCCTAAGAACATGGTTCTAGATCAAAATTGAAAAATGGGTAGGAAGGCATTATATAGGAATTGTAGAAACTTTAAACTAAAGTTGTAAAAGTAATGAAAGAAAATGATAATTTAATTCAATTAAAACTCCAATGTAAAACTGGTTTGAGATTATTATAGATATAAATAATTGATTAATTTTAAAGACGTTGTAACTGTTTTTTAATCGATTAGAATAATCGATTATCATCTAATATAATTGATTAAATGCTTTAACTTTTTTTGAATTGGGTTTTGAGATCTATATAAAAAGAAAATAAGTGTCTTTGCTAGCAACTTTTACAAGCATCCAAAGGAAGTGCTATTCAATTGTTTTTTTGAGATGAATAAACCTTTTCTAGGACTCTGTAGATTTCAAAATTAACAAATGTTGTGAATTTATTTCCTTCTATATTTTAAGGATTGTTTTTAACTTTGTTTTCTGTTTTGTGAGTGGTTGTACTAGAGTTGATAAAGTTATGCATTTCCGTGGATAGTCAAATGGATAGAGACCAAGATCTTCTTGAAAAGAGTCTAAGAGTCGTGAGGGTAGAAATCTTTCATACTAAGTATAAGATTAAGATTGATATCCTCTAAAGAGTGTTGTGTGTATTGTGCAAACTCTCATTTGGTAATCGAACTAGTTTTTGTAAGGTTGAAAAAAGTGACACTCAATCTAAGATCAAGTTTCATTTTAATCAATATAAATCTTCAAGTGTTTTGCTTCTCTCTATATCATCTTTTATTACTTTTATTATTCTTGTATCATTTGAATCAAGGAGAAAGTGCATTTTTGAGTTTTTGACATTTGATAGAAGTTTTTGAAACTATGTTTTAGAGAAAATGTTTAAAAAAAAAAAATCACTCCGGCTTAGTTTAAACAAACCCTACTAAGTTTTCAAAGAATATCTACACAGTATTTTTCCTACGTCCTTACAAAAGGAATCCTTCAACTAGGAAATATAGAAATTAGAATATCAATTCCGAAAGTTAATTTATTCACCATTCCTTATGGTCCGTTGAATATATTCAAGAATAATATCATAACATTTAACACGTTTGGCCAAACTAAAAATATTTATAAAGGACAATACTTATATTTAGTATTCTAGATGTCATCAACTAAGTCCAAAGCATATAACTAAAAAAAAAAAAATTACTAACATAACATTTAAGCCACCATCATGAAAAGCATTATTAAGCCTTACGATTTTTTCAATTATTTCTGTCCATTCACCTTATCACCATCGGGTAGCTCTATAAATGGATTATAAATCCTTAAAGTTTTAAGAAACTTACTGTAGAGCAAATCCAAACATATATTTTATTTCATCTTTTTCACATGTTTAAAAGTTTTACGATATTTTATTCATGCCCATCGACAAAAGAGTTGATCTTATCAGCAGGATGTAGCTCTATAAATGGATTCTCCTAGCTTCGATTATTCACACAACTGAAAAGAAGAGAAAAACCTTAATCTGTTTCATAGCCAGTCAAAGAAATGGCGAGTGCAACGCTTTTTGCTCTCTTCCTTTTTTCTGCCCTAACCTTCTACCCTCCTTCAACCACTGCTCAACCTGTCACGGACGGGGATGGCAACATCGTTAAAAATGGTGGCATATTCTATATATTGCCGTCAGGTTTAGGAGCCCCCGGCGGTGGAATTCGAGCACTCCAAACGGATAACGAATCTATCCCTCTCTCTGTTGTGCAATCTCCCTTCAAGGGCGATAATGGGCTTCCAATTATCATTTCATCCCCAATCCGTACCGAATTTCTCCCTGAAGGTCAGGTGACCCTTAGCTTCGAACATACTAATCGTGAGTGGACCGTTGTTGAGGGTCTGCCTGAAGGAACCCTCGTTAAAGTTCAAGGCTACCCACATACAGTCTCAGGTTCCTTCTTTATTAAAAAAGCTAAAGCTGAAACCAACACGTACAAGCTTTTGTTCTGTGAAGAAGGCGTCTTCTGCGGTAATGTTCGCGTTGTTAGGAATGGGAACTGGGTTTTGGCTGTCACTCAGGACGAGCCATACGAGTTTTATCTTAAGCGTGTTCCACCAACATCTGCTGATGCATGAACAATCGAGTACTTTCTTGTGAAAACTATATGCTTTGGGTGTAATAAACTAATGCATGGTAAATAAAATAACCAGTGTTTGGTTGTTCTAACTTTCATATTTGCGGACCACCATAGTCAATTTTATCCTTTCGCTCTAAAGCTATTGGTTTGGATTACCTCCTTATTTCTTTTCATCAAAACAAAACCAGTGTCTAAAATGAGAAAGGTTACGTTTTCCAAACTTTCCTTCATATACATTAAAACTTGAAAAACTATATCTCCAGACAACTATTTTTTAGCAAAATATATATCTGTTATATAACTATATTTTTTTTATTAAAATGTTAATTAATAAAGTTGTAGAGTAAATTGAATAGTATACTCTTAAAACTCTCGTATAATAATATATTGATAAAATTTACAAACTATCTTACTTAATGTATACTTATTACATTATTAAATTAAAGTTATAAAGTAATTTTATTTAAAATAGAAATTGTTGAAATATTATTATTTGTTTAAAGTATTCAAGAACAACTATAAAAAAAATAATTTTTAACATCTATTAAATTGGTTGCTTAGTGACGATTAAAATCGTCACTATTCTATTTTTCGTCAGTAAATAGACATAGAATTTGATGCTACAAAAGTATCATAATGTAGGTTTAATATAATCACTAGAATAATTGCCACTAAAACTATTCGAGTCGATTTTAATAGCCTTTAAATTAATTACAACTACTCATAAAATCATAACTTTTATTTTTAAAATATATTCAATATTTAGTGGTGGTTTTAACCGCCTCTAAATTAATTTTTTATTTTTGTGATGTTTAGTGGCTATTATAACCATCAGGAAAATTCTTACTTTTTTCAAAAAAAAGTATATATTTAATATTTAGTCGGGGTTGTACTGGTCAACAAAATAATATTTTTTCTAAAGTAGAAATAATTAAAGAACTTAACCAAAATACAACTAGAACCATGAATGAGATATTAGTAGAGTCGGGGATTCTTTCTGTAAAGATACGAGCTTGTGCTCTATCATATTTTTCCCTTCTCTCTTCACTACTAGAAAAATACAATTTAGCCACCAATATTAGTCATTAAAATAATTTCGTCGCAAATTGTGACTAAAATAGCTACCGAATCATTGTAGTCGCAAATAGTCACAGATTTAGGGACTGAATAAATGTACAATAATATGTATTACTATAACAACTGAAATAGTGATCGAACATTTCTAGTCTCTAAATATAATTTTTTAGCCACCGATTTACCGACCAAAATAAATTTTATTTTGTAAAATATATTTAATATGGTCATTAGTCACCGAATATTTTCGGTCGCTAAACATTATTTAATATATAATGTTTTAGCCACTTATTTAGCGACCGAAATAAATTTTATTTTGTAAAATATATTTAATATGGTAATTAGCCACCAATTTAGCGACCAAAATAATTTTTATTTTGTAAAATATATTTAATATGTAATTAGCCACTGAATATTTTCGATCGCTAAACATTATTTAATATTCAATGTTTTAGTCACCGATTTAGCGACCGGAATAAATTTTATTTTGTAAAATACATTTAATATGATAATTAGCTACCAAATATTTTCAGTCGCTAAAGTATTATTTCATGTGAAATGTTTTAGCCATGGATTATCAACCAATAAAATTATTATTTTATAAAATATATTTAATATGATATTTAGTCACCGGATATTTTTGGTCGCTAAACCATACACGTAATTTTTTCATAAAATTATTTAATTAGATTAAACTAAGATGATAAAATTTTTAAATTAACATTGAATATAAATTATAAAATAACTGAATTTTTACTTTTACAATTTGTGGCAACTCATAAGTTTGTTTCCTCTCACCTCCACCACCACCATCAACAACAACATTACTGTCACTACAACCACAACCACTACCACCACCACCATCAGCACCACATCCACCACCACCACCACAACCTCCACTACCACCATAACCACCACCACAAACACCACCATCAGCACCACATCTATCACCACCACCACAACCTTTACCATCAACAAGAGCAGCATCGCCACCACCACCAATACCACCATCAACACCACATCCACCACCATCACCAGAACCTCCACCACCACCATAACCAACATCACCACCACCATCATCACCACTACCACCCCCACCACAAACCACCACCACCTTCATAAGAATTAAATTTTATATTAATATATCGTAGTTAATTAAATTATTTAGTTTCATAATTTTAAATTCCAACTAAAAATTTTAAAATATTGTCTTACATTCTTCACGCGGTTTATTGTTTGCTCCAAATTTTAGATTTTATTGTTTGCTCGAAACTCATTCTTCTCTCTTTCACTACAAGAAAAATTGATATTATCGATGGTCATAATTCGTCAATAATGCTTAAAATCTGTCGATAAATTAAAATGACCGACGGATTTCTGACGACCAAAAATCCTTCGATAATACCTTCATCTATAAATTTTACCAACAAATAATAATTTCGTCAGTAATTACCAACAAAAATATTTGTCGATAAAGTCCATGATAGTTGTATATTACTAATTTCTTTTCTCAGTACTATTTTTTTTTCGAAAATAAATTTTTTCTTTTGGGTAGAATTTAGAATAGTTTTAGTTAAAATTTAGAAATTATATTTTTTGTTCGAAATTATATTTTTTTTCTTTTGGCTAGAATTTATAATTTTTTTTTTAGAGTGATATTTATTGGAACTTTATTGTTCTGAATGCTTTAATTTAATCCAAAACACCAAAACCATCATGAGATGGCAAATCCTTCCACTTCCATGTGATTAAACCAATGATAGTTAACTTCATCGGAAACAATTCTAGATTGCTTCAACAAAAAAAATCATTTCCATAAACCACTATCTTTCCAGAAAAATACATACCACATGCACAAACAATAAAAAATGAAAAATAGAATCCACCACAATAACAACACCATAGATCCCAAAAACAAATTTAAAATTAAAAAATACAAACAAAAGTAGAATCATCCACAATAACAATGACCTATAAATCACATATATAGAAAAATTAAAAAAATACAAACAAAAAATGAATCCTCCACAATAGCATTCATCTACACATCACATATCCAGAAAAATTAAAACAATATATATAAACAGTTAGAGTTCATGTTCCTCACGTGAAGTTTCAAACCGACGGAGAAGAAGCAGTAGAAAGCAAAGTAGTGATGTGACGTGGTGGATGTTCACGGAGATGAAATTGATGAACAAACCGTCGCTCAAGGCTGAGGCGAAACGGTGTCGGCTAGCGACGAAGGCGTGAAACATCATTGGAGAAGACGAGATCCATAAAGACGAAGAAACCCTTGAAAGAAAAAAGAAATTTGCAGTGGCGATAGCGTTGGAGAGCTTCTTGTAGTGGTGGCGACGACTACGTTGGAAGGGCTTCGCGTAGTGGTGACGACGACTACGTTTGAGAAGGAAAGAAGTGCAAGGATGAAGTGGCAGTAGAAAATTATGGTTGTTTTAAGAAGGTAAGAAGTGGCAGAGTAGAAGACGACACCTTTAGAGAGTGAAAGAGTGAATTAGGATTTATGAAAAAAGAGAGGCAATTAAGGTTGTTTTAAGACATTCACTAACATTATAATGCACTACAAAAAAAGTAGACATTTGTGACGGTTAAAATTATTAGTTTTAGCGGTTAAAAACCGTCAAAATTACGCATGTCAAAAACAGTTTGTGACAAAAAAAAATTAACTGCTGGTATTGCTGTCAAAAAAGAAAAAAGAAATTACCAGCGGTTAAAAACTGCTACAAAATTAACTTTTATTTTATAATATTTAATTATATTTTAACGGTTAAAAACCGCCATAAAATATATCATATTTTGACGGTCAAAAACCGCTACAAAATATATTATATTTTGATAGCTAAAAACTGCCACAAAATATATCGTATTTAGACGGTTAAAAACCGTGAAAAAAATATCATATTTTGACAGTTAAAAACTACTACAAAATATATCATATTTTGACAATGAAAATCATAAAAAAATGCTTAAAATATTTTTAATTCTTTTAAATATTCTAAAAGTATTTAGTAATTGTTTTTCATTCATATGTTAACCAATATTTCCATGATCTATTTTATTAAAAATTATTTTTTATTTACTTATTTATTACAAAAAAACATTCTACTTTGCAAGTCCTATTATTCTTTATTTACTCATTTATTGAATTATTAAATATATGTGAAAGTCTTTCCACATTGGTATGGTTAATGAAGAAGCTTGGACAACATGCTCTTTACAAATATTTACCTGCCTAATCAAAATCATTGTATTCTTTTTTCTCCATAAAAGAGTGATCTAGATTTTTCATTAACTCTACCAATAACTACACCAAACAACACTACAAAATCCCAAATACTTTTAGCCAGTAAGCAAGGAAATAATATGTTACAATGCAAATTACAAATTATAAAGTGCAAAATGAAGGATTGAAAAGATCCTAACATATGTAATAGGATATATGTCAAATTAATATAACTAAGTCTTGGAATATCATAACATATATGTCAAACTCCATGAAAATTACTATCAAGTGATGATCCTCCTCGTGATGTTGGTAGTTCTTGACCACTCTATTCATCTTGTGAAATTAAAATTTAAAATCATATCATGTTAGCATATTTAGAAATAATACTTAAGATATTAAATTATACACACAAAATATAAAGCACTTACAATTACATTACTCTCATTACCAAACATGACACCCAACTCATGAGGAATATGCCCTTCCTTCATTTGGATGTATGCAACCGTGACACTTTTTAATGTCTTTAAATTTTCTTCAGAAGTTAGTAACTTTTCCTTTAGACAAATAACTTCCTCTTTCAATTGTGAACTTTCAACTGAACCAGAATTTGAGAAATTGTGCCCTGCATTACTAAATCTAGTCTTGGATTGAAATGCAACACTATGAAGACCTCCTAATCCTAAGCAACATACACGTCCAGAATGATCCTTTCCCAACACTTTACTAACACAATCATCAACTGAGATCTCATTAGAATTAACACTTTGACTCATTTCTTGTGTCATTTTCTCCTGTAAATATAAAAGTACACGATGAAATATTGAAACTAAAACTAAAAGATGAATATAGAAATCAAGTTGAATATTGTTCTTATAAAAAATGTTACTAAATTTACAGTGAAAACATGGGCATTTTAAACATATTGAGCACCCCTAGGAAGGTACATGAAGAAACCACACAGCTGCAAAAAGTAATAGCCTACCTAGAGCAGACTAAGTAAGTCCAAAAGCTTATGAATAGTCTGATATTTGCAAATTAAAACAGAAAAGGAGTAGGATAAGAAAAGGTAGGCTATAGACATGGAATAATATCATTTCTTTTGCATTTCATTCATACACTATAATAAAAGACAACTACTTAGATCAGCTACTTAACCTACATTTTTATTTAATTTGAAAAATATCATTTCTTCTACATTTCAGTCATAAACTATAATAAAAGACAACTGCCATTGTACTACTAATATTAATGATGGAAAGAACAAATAAAAATAGTTCCAATTAATACCGAAAAAATAGAATTAGAGTTTCGGGAAGGGAGTGAAAGCAAAAGCTCCTTGATATTAACTAGGGCACTTCTGCAATATAACCCAACATACTCAAAGACAAAGAATGCATGAATATTACAACAGTAATTTTAGTTGGATCTTGAAATAACTGTTTTAAAATGAATACCTTTCGTGCATTAAGTTCTTCTAACATCAATCATTTTAGAACTTTTTTAAAGATTCAGTAAATAACTATATACACCAGTCTGTGATCTAACAATTGAATATTTTATCAAACAAACAAATTTGTTGCATTCAACTTTATCTAAATCCCAATCACAGAATACAAATGAAAAATTAGTATATTGTAACAGTATATAAAAATCAGAGTGAAAACATATTGCAAAATTATAAGAACTTATAAATACTTTAACTAAACTTACCGCAATAGACCTTGCCTCTTCATTGACATAAGACTCATTTCTTTTCTTATGAGTCTCAATATACAACTCTCCTCTACCCACAGCACGTCCAAGGTTTACTTCTTAATAAATATGAGCATATAAGAACAATAAAACACTCCATGAATTTTAATTAAACTCAACAATGAACAAATAATTACCATCTCATGTTGTTTTGTAGACAAAAGCTTTGCACCACCAGTATGAGGAATCTTTTGCGCTTTTCTAACTTCAATATTTCTCTTGCTTAATTTCTGAGACAAGAAAGTTATTAATTAAAAGAAAAGACAAAAAAATAGTTATTCATAACAATCATTTATGAAAACTACCTTATACTCTTCACTGAGATGATAATCAACAAATGAAGACCACTGATCTTTTTGAATACCATCAGGGACATTAGCAATTAATTGTTCTCTTGATAATGAAGTATCATAAACACGGTTCCACAAATTCATCTTTTCATTTCTATACTTATTTGACATGCAAAGGGAACAATAACGTTCAGCAGACCTTTTTTATGCCTAGAAATGAAATAAATTCTAAAAAAGAAAAAAAAAGTTAGTATATAAAATTGTAGAAAAAAAGAAGAAATGATGAATCTACAAACATGATAAGAAATAACAACCGAAATGAAAAAGGAACAAATGTCAATCTACATTCTAATCCGTGCAAATTGTTTCAAGGAAAATTGTAATTGGTAAAAATCATAGAAGAACTAAAATCAATCATAGAAATGCATTAGAGCTAAAAACATTCAAGAATAGCAAAGTTAACCACATTATACTCAACATGTACCTTTAAAATGTTAAAACAATCATCCTTGTATGACTTTGGAACCTTTGGCCAACTATCAAGGTTAATGAGAACATTGTTTGAATTTGTAGTAATACGACCACATGTTGAAGAAAGAAGTGAAGTCGCTTCTCCATAGGCTCGTAATTGTCTATCAAATGGCACAATTATACGTTCACCATGACGCATCTCAAATACACCTGGCTTCGTCAACTGAATTTTTTTTTTTGTATTTCCTTGTTCATCTATCAAATGGTGACATAATTAGGAAGAAATTTTAAAAAAATTTATAAATTCTTATTTATAAGTAGAATAAAACTTAAAATTACCTATAACATGTACAGTCCATACTCTACTCGACTCACGTCCTGCATGTGGTTGTTGAGTAGTATCCACTAGAGGTGGAACATGTGGATGTGAGGTAGGAGCCATAGGAGGAGGAATATGTGGATGTGGAGTAGGAGCCATAAGTGGAGGAACATGTGGATGGGTCGACATAGAAGGAATATATTCAACTTCTTTATACAATGAGTAAAAAGTGAGAGTCTCTTCAGCTAAATAACTTTCACTTATAGATGCTTCAGGTTGTGCTCTATTTCGTACAAAGGACTTCAAATGTCCTAACATTCTACAAAAAAACATAATTTAACCAATATTTTAATCAAAATAAATAGGTTAAACATAACTACATGTATTTACTTTTCAATTGGATACATCCAACGATAATAGACTTCTCCTCCTAATTTCACTTCTTCTACAAGATGACAAGTTAAATGGACCATCATAATGAAGAATGATGGAGGTAAAAGAATTTCCAAATGGCAAAGAGTAAGCACAATTCGATGTTGTAACTTGTCAAGATCTGAGATATTTAATCTTTTACAACATAACTCCTTGAAAAATGAGGAAAAATCTACCAACACTGCAGTCACATGGTCAGGCAAAACATTTTGAATAGCTATTGGAAGTAAATTTTGCATGAGGATGTGAGAATCGTGACTCTTAAAGCAAAATATCTTATAGTTTTCATCATCAACACAACGAGATATGTTACTTGAATAACCATCTGGCATCTTCACATTCTTGAATGTATTGAGAAATATCTTTCTTTGTTCTCTTGTCATTGTAAATAACAAAGGAATGTATTTTTAATTTTCATCCGGCCAAAGGTCTTCTTTTATCCCTATATCTTTTAGATCTTGACGAGCTTGAAGATAATCTTTTGATTTTTCATCTTTGAGCATTGTATACAACAGATTATCACACACATTCTTCTCAATATGCATAACATCAAGGTTATGACGTAAAAGATTGTCCTTCCAATAAGGAAGATTAAACAATATGCTTTTTCTTCTCCATTGGTTTCCTTTACTACTTGACTCAAGATTGCTATCAAATGTTATGACATCAAGTTGTTTCAAAATTTCTAACCCAAATAATAATTTTGTAGCACCTCTTTCTTCAATTGTGCCATCAAATTGTTTTTTCATCAATCTAAATTTGTGACTTCTCTTTAAAAAGCGTCGATGACCCATGAAACACCACTTGTTACTACGTCTTAATCGACAAGGAAAAACGTCAAAATTACAAGTTGGATCAGCATAACCAGTATAAGTATTCCACCAAGATAGAGTACAAAGTCTAGGAAAATCACTAGTTGTCCACATGAGAGACGCTCGCATTACAAACATAGAGATGTCAATGTGAGCCAGAACCCGTGAGCCAACCCGACTCACCACGGGTTTGAGCCGGGTCGGGTTGGGATTTTTTTTTTGTGATAATGGGTCAAAACGGGTTGAGCTCACTTAACCGACGGGCTATGCGGGTTCGAGCCGGGTTATGGTGAGCTGACCCACCAACCCACCTATATTTAAAAAAACCTAATTTAATAAAATTAATTATTTAAAATTAATATTTTTCAGAATCTGAAAAAAATTTACGCAATCCCTAACTCATTTTTCACGCAGCGCACAGTTCCCTTTCTCTTTTCCTTTCCCTTTCCCTGTCACGACGATGGTGCCATAGGTGGTGGTCGTCGGTGGTTCTTTGGCGGCGGTGGTCGACGTTGGGTGGCGGCCGTTCGGTGGTGGTCGAGCTGAGGAAAAACGCAATCCGCAACCAACCTAGTCCTCTTCTCATTTTCAATTTCGACCCACACAGCGCAGTTCCCTTCCCTCTCAGTCGTGTTCGTCGCGGTGGTGCCCACAGGTGGTGGTCGTCGGTCGTTCTTTGGCAGCGGTGGTCGACGTTGGTGGCGGCCGTTCG
>Ga0214543_1005797_pt1 | contig 22421 bp, 9 predicted proteins | sample CNSS2metaG_FD_160094 | JGI IMG/M metagenome (GOLD analysis project Ga0214543, IMG submission 160094) | Root nodule microbial communities from cowpea collected in UCLA plant growth center, Los Angeles, California, USA - CNSS2 | ecosystem: Host-associated > Plants > Roots > Nodule | place: USA... | reverse complement strand
TATATATATGTATGTATGAATATTTTATGTATAATTTTGCCTTTACATTTTATAAGTATACTATACGAAATAATAATAATAAATATAAAAAAAAAAATTGTCGTCACATTAAATGGTATCAGAGCAACGTTTCATGCGAGATCTGTGAAATGTGCTCATTATTTACTAACTCATACTATTCCAGATGGCAAACATTAGGAGGAATAATGAATTAACTAAAGCAATGCAAGTTATCTGAGACATGGCTGTTACTCTAATGAGGAATCAAAGACCTGAAGGAAACCCTGAATCACAAGGTTTAGCTGAATTTAGGAGAAACAAACCCCCACAATTTTCTGGAGGATATAATCCAAAAAAAGCTTAATTATGGATTAAGGAAATGGAGAAAATATTTCGAGTTATGAACTGTACTAACAACCAAAAGATGAATTATGATGTATTTATGTGAATAGGAGAAGTTGAATATTGGTGGGATGGCACCAGGAGATTACTTGAAGGAGGAAGAATAATTATTACCTGGGATGTATTTAGAACAAAGTTTTTAGAAAAATATTTTCCTAATGATGTGAGGAGAGCAAAAGAAATAGAGTTTATGCAGTTGAAGCAAGAAAGTATGACAGTGGGGAATATGCTTCCAAGTTTGAAGAATTAGGAAATACTCTACTTTCTCTTATCACCCAGAGGAAAGGATGAAATATATAAAATTTGAAAATGGACTTAGGGATGAATTGAGAAAAGCGGTAGAAATACTAGAAATTGCTGATTTTCCTACGCTTATTCACAAGTGTAGATTTTTGGAAGATTTTGAGAACAACCAAAATATCAAACTAAAGTATTTTAGACCCCAAACAAATAAAAATAGACGTATTGAGGGAAAACCTTACAATCGCCCACAATGGAGGACCCAATCCAACCAATCTTCATCAGGAAATTCTAGTAGACTTGTATATGATCATATCAAATGCTTTAAATGCGGACAAGGTCATCCTGCTAAAGATTGTCATGTTAAAGGACCAGTCTGTTTCAAGTGTGGGAAACCTGGTCACATATTCTCTAAGTGTGGACAACAGAAGCCACATTTCAATCCAGTCGTAACCAAGACAAGACCTACCACAACAGAAAGAGTGTACACCATGACTAGAGCTGAAGCTGCTGAAAACCATGATCTAATTCAAGGTGTGTATTTTATTAAAGGAAAAACTTTAAATGTACTGTATGACTCAGGTGCAACTCACTCATTCATTTCCAATTATTGTGTTCAACATCTTAATATGTCGACCTCTTTTCTAAAAACTAGTTTGGTCGTTTCAACTCCCACAAATTACTCGGTAATTACCAATAGAATTTGTGTAAACTATCCACTGTTCATTGAGAACAAAAAATTCCTTGTAAATTTAATATGTCTACCTTTATCTCAATTATATGTAATCTTAGGTATAAACTGGTTATCTTCCAATCAAGTCCTTTTGAATTGTGCTAAGAAATCAGTGATATTTCCAAACTCTGAGAATCTTCTAAAATCACCTACCAATTCAAAAAGTGAGCCTTTAAGGAATGAAATCCAAGGGTACTTGTTATTATCTTCTATGGAAATAAAAGAGAAAGTTAAGTTGAAAAATATAGCAATTGTTCGAAATTTTCCTGAAGTCTTTTCCAATGATATCCCTGGTTTACCACCTAACAGAGAAATTGAACTTTCCATAGATCTGATGCCTGGAGTTGAACTAATCTCTATGGCACCATATAGGATGTCACCCTCTGAATTAGTAGAATTGAAGAAACAATTAGAAGAGTTACTTGAAAAACAGTTCATTCGTCCTAGTGTGTCACCTTGGGGAGCTCCAGTTTTGTTAGTTAAAAAGAAAGATGGAAGTTTTAGGTTGTGCGTAGATTACCGTCAATTAAATAAATTCACCATAAAGAATAAATACCCTCTTCCTAGAATAGATGACTTGATGGACCAATTGAGAGGAGCCTCTGTATTTTCTAAGATAGATTTAAGGTCTGGATATCATCAAATTAGAGTAAAAGCAGAAGACATACAAAAAACTGCTTTCAGAACTAGGTATGGCCATTATGAATATCAAGTGATGCCTTTTGGTGTGACCAATGCTCTTGCAATATTCATGGATTACATGAATAGGATCTTCCATCCATTTTTAGATCAATTTGTGGTTGTTTTTATAGATGACATTCTTATTTACTCTAAGACTCTTGAGGAACATGCGGAACACCTTCGGATTGTCTTGTAAATCTTGAAAGAAAAGAAATTGTATGCTAAATTGTCTAAGTGTGAATTCTGGTTAGAGGACGTAAAATTCTTAGGACATGTGATTTCCAATAAGGGAGTGTTAGTGGATCCGACCAAAGTAGAAGCAGTTTTATAATAGGAACCACCAAAAATAGTGACTGAGATTCGCAATTTTCTCGATTTGGCAGGATATTATAGAAGATTCATTGAAGGGTTTTCTAAAATAGTTATGCCTTTAACCCAACTCACCAAAAAGGGCCAAGCTTTTGTGTGGACAAAAAAAATGTGAGAATAGTTTTCAAGAACTCAAGTAGAAATTAACCACTTCTCCTGTTTTAGCATTACCTGATCCTACTGAACACTTTGCTATATTTTTTTATGCTTCCAAAATGGGATTAGGTTGTGTTCTTATGCAAGATAGAAGTGTAGTGGCATATAGTTCTAGGCAACTAAGAACACATGAGAAAAATTACCCAACCCATTATCTAGAACTAGCAACCATTATTTTTACACTTAAAATATGGAGACATTATGTCTATGGTGGTAAGTTCGAAGTTTTTAGAGATCATAAGAGTCTCAAATACTTGTTTGACCCAAAGGAATTAAATATGAGACAAAGGAGATGGATGAAATTTCTAAAAGACTATGATTTTGATTTACATTACCATCCAGGAAAGGCAAATGTAGTGGCAAATGCTTTAAGCAGAAAATCTTTACATGTCTCTTCACTAATGATTCATGAAATGAATTTGTTCGAAAAATTTAGAGACATGAATTTGTAGGTCACCCTAAGCCATGATAAAATGCAATTAAACTCCATTCAGATCACTAACAATTTACAAAAACAAATCCATGAGGCACAAGAAAGTGATGAGTTCGTTAATAAGAAAAATAAATTGATAGGTCAAAGGGGTGGGGAGAATTTTGGCATAGATAAAACCGAAACTTTGAGATTTAAGGACAGGATGTGTGTACCCGATAATGAGGAAATTAAGGAAATGATTCTAGAAGAAGCACATAAAAGCAAATTAAGCATACATCCGGGCACAACAAAAATGTATCAAGATCTCAAAAAAATGTTTTGATGGCCCAAAATGAAAAAGGAAGTGGCACAATATGTAGCAAAATGTCTAGTTTGTCAAAAAGCTAAAATAGAACACCAAAAGCTAACATGAATGCTATAATCCTTAGATATACCTGAATGGAAATGGGATAGTATAACAATGGGTTATCATGGATAGGTTAACAAAGTCTGCTCATTTCTTACCCATTAACATTAGGTATTCATTGGAAAAATTGACTGAATTGTACATAAAAAAATTGTCAGGTTACATAGAGTTCCAATAAGTATTATATCTGATAGGGACCCTAGATTTACTTTAAAATTTTGGGGAAGTTTACATCAAGCCTTAGGTACCAAGCTTCACCTTAGCTCAGCTTATCATTCCCAAATTAATGGACAATCTGAAAGAACCATTCAATCTTTGGAAGATTTGCTAAAAGCTTGTGTGTTAGAAAATTCTGATAGTTGGGATCGATGCCTGCCTTTGATTGAGTTCACCTATAACAATAGTTTCCATTCCAGCATAGGTATGGCACCGTATGAGGCATTGTATAGAAGGAAATGTAGAACACCTTTGTGTTGATTTAAGAGCAGTGAGAATTTAGTATTAGGTCCTGACATGATTCAACAGACAACAAAGAAAATCAAAATGATCAGGGACAAATTGAGAGCAACTCAAAGTAGACAGAAAAGTTATGCTGACAAGAAAAGACGACCTCTTGAATTTCAAGAAGGTGATAATGTAATCTTGAAAGTAACACCAACCACTGGAATTGGTAGAGTGATGAAATCAAAGAAACTCACTCCCCGATTTATTGGCCCTTACCAAATTCTTAGAAAAATAGGTCATGTTGCTTATCAAATTTGCTTACCTCCGTTCCTTTCCAACCTTCATAATGTCTTTCATGTGTCTCAATTAAGAAAATATATTTCTGATCCAACTCATGTGATAAGACCTGATACAGTACAATTAAAGAATAACCTTACATATGACGCAATACTTGTACAGATTATGGACAAGAAGGTCAAAGAATTGATAGGCAGACAGATCCCTCTAGTGAAGGTCATGTGGAATGAAGCTAATGGAGATATTACATGGGAATTAGAAGAGAAAATAACAAACCTTTCCCCTTATTTATTTCAAAAATAAATAAATAAATAATTTCGAGGACGAAATTTTTTTTAGTAGGGGAGAATTGTAACATCCATAAATTAATAAATAATGTATTACATTTTATTATATATTATTATTATTATTACAAATATATATGAATATATATATATATATATATATATAATATACATATTATTATTATAATAAATTATGATCATATGAATGTAAAGATTATAAATATCCAAAATATACAAATAATTGATGATTTTATAAGAAATATATTAAATATTTTAGAATGTTAATAAAAAAAGAATATTTTTATAAAAGAAAAAACGTAAAATAAATATCTTAAGTTACGTAAGTATGTATATACAAAGAGGATAAACTTACATATTGTTAGGTAAACTGGACATATTATTAGGTTAAAAAAAAACTTCACAATTATTTGTTCATTACTCCACGTCATGAAATGAGATCATATACTAATGAATGCATGTAAAATTACAGGTTAAAACCAAAATGAAATGAGAACTTAATCCATAACAAACCACGGTAACTAGTATTTGAAAGAAGAAAACAGAATTGAACAGTGTTACAAACCAAATAAACCAAATGTAATGATTCTGTGTGTAGTATAAATAGGAGTGGTGGTAGTGAAACGAGACAGAGACGGTAAGATCAAAGAAAAAAAAGGGAGAAGAGGAGTTTGTGAGTATAAGTTGGCAGTGAAGAAAATAAAAGAAGAAAGTTGAAACGTTCACAAAGCTTTGGGATATATCTTTCACAATAATTAAGGTAAAGGGAGAAGACATCTATCATTTTATCTTTCTACTTTGATTATTTTTTTTATCTGTTCATAATTATTTTTATCTCTATATTTACCTTAAGTGAGGTGTCCCTAACCTCATTCTAATTTATATTTAGTTCTCGTTCCTATTTATTTATTTATATTCATCTCTAGTTGTGCACTGATCCTATTTATCCAATTTATATTTACTCTCATTTACTTATGTATATTTATCTCCAATTATGTACTAGTTCTTTTTCTTTTTTTATATTTTTTTTAATTATGCATTGATCCTATTTATTTATTTATATAATTATATGGTTTAAATATTGAAATAAAATTTATGATAAATAAAGATTTGAGTATTGTAGTTGGAGGTATGACCTTGGGGATTTAAACGAGTTAATATTACTCAAGATGAGATGTTCTTGAGTTACTTTGTTGGCCATGAGCTCATTTATCTTGACTAGTCACTACAAAATTAATCAATATCTTTATAAAAGTATAATAAAAATCCAGTTTTATGGAATTGGGAGAATTTTCATTTCATTTTATTTTATTATGATATGTTGTTGTTTTTATGTGATATTTGTCTCACTTTCCTATTTTATGATTATGTGTGAAAAACAAAATTTTATAACCTTATCATAGATGGTTGCTCCCAACATGCCTGATCCCTTCTTTGTCGACATTGTGGTTGTTTTCCCGGGAAATGCATAGCAAACAAATGCAGTGAACAATTCTGTAACATTTCAGGAAACGGGAAACTCTATATATGTGTATGTGTGAATATTTTATGTATAATTTTGCTTTTACATTTTATAAGTATATTATAGGAAATAATAATAATAAATATAAAAAAAAATTGTCGTCACACCTTATTGCCACACCTACAAGCCACAACTTGTAGAACATATGCGGGAAACCTGCTACGAACCACACTCTATAACGCCAGGTGAAGTTTCTAATACGAAGCATAGTTCGTAATGCTCCAAGATGACCAAACTCGTTAACTAAATACCGAGGAGGGCAATCTGTCTGGACCCATTCGTACAAGCCACAACTTGCACACTCACACTGGCAACACTTGTCAATCCGAGCAACAACTCAAGGATTCCTCGTGTTCATCCGTCATCCCGAACCATAACTCAAGAGATGTCATTTCGAGCCACAACTCAAGGAATGCTACGTGTTTTCTCTCTATCATGAGCCACAACTCAAGGGATAACGTGCGGCCAGTTCGTGCCACCATACGGTTCCTCTCAAGAACCCAGAATTTGCATAGAAAATGGATGAGTCGCCTAACGGCTTTGAAGTCCCGTTAGGCAGTTTCTGGGAAATTTCCAAAAACTTAGCACAGTCCATAAATCACGCAAAACATACATGTTTCTCATGCAATTCATATTTAAGAAATCAAAATAAAAAATGTGAGGGACAAATCCCCTAACGTGGATTCCTTGCTCAAGACTCCTTGATCTCGATTAGCCTTAGCTCTTAATTCATTCTTCAAGACTCCTTCTCAACTCTCACTTCTCTCACCTTGCACGTACTCAAACACAACCTCTCCAACTCATTCTTGGTTTCTATGCCAAATTTTCCAAAAACTCTTCTATTCTCATGTTTTCTGCCATTTATTTCATTAAACTAATACAAAAAAATGAAAATTGATTAATGTTGGAATTAATGGTCATACAAGAACCATTATTAATAGGTGGTTTTCCAGCCTTCTTGGTTGTCCCTTCTGACGGCTAGGGTTTCTGACCCTTTGCATCCTTGCCAAAAAGAAAATCGACAAAAAAGAAAAACTAAATTTGTGTCTATTAAACCAAGTACTCTTAACCATTTAAGCTAGTAATATTTCACGTCATAAAATTCAACATTAAATTCCATAAAGGCTCCCACTACTCGCATTTATTAATTAATTAATTATTTAATTAATTAAATTCCTTGAGTCTTACAAGAGATGCTTGAATGCGTCATGAGCATGTAGGTTCATGGATTATGGTGAAAACGTGATAATATGAGCGTGGAGGTTCATATTATGATGCTCTCGTGTGAGGGTACGAGCGGAGAGGTTCGTATGTACTATGCTCACACTTGAGGTATGATCATGTGTGTTGGGCTACGGGTGGGGAGATCCGTAGAGTTTGACTACGACCGGGAAGGTTCGTAGAGGCAGGACCACGAGCAGACAGGTTCGTGGAAGCATGTATATCTTGGATCCATGGTCAAGAAATTGTGGGTTGGAAACCTTAGGGCAGTAAGGTTTCTTGGTTAAGTATTGGCTAAAATAAAGTAATTTGGGTTGAATTTCTATGTATTAAAGTATACGTTTATATTGTCACGTGAGCTCACCCTTTCTGTGTGTGTTTGGCGATGATCGTGTAATTTGTTACACGGGAGCAGACATTGTTTCAGGTGGAGCTGGTGATGCTTAGAACTTGAGAGGGGCTAGCTTGGGAAGTTTTATAGATTATATTTGACTATTTTGTAAACATTTAGTTGATCAGTTTTTAACTATGTAAACCTGGAGTTTAATTTATGGTTTTGAATTTCAAGACATTTTATTAAGGTTTTAATTTTCCCGCTTTGTGGAAAAGAACTTTGAATAATAATGGCATATTTAATATTATTTTACTTCATTTTATTTAAATTAGTAATATCCAGCCGAGACGTTACAGTATACATCATATTCTTCACTTTATTTATTTCTAGATTTAACACAATAAAACATGATCATTAAATGGATCTTCATGAATCTTCATCAACCTCATATTATCTCATGCACTTTGGTTTATCAAATCCTTGTACCAAAATTGCTTGTGCTAACAATAATGATTATGCAACTCTCTATTTAAGAGTATAACAACTCAAGTATCACTATTTTATTGTGACTTGACTCACTTATTCTACACTAAAATTAATTGATACAGCATCCAACATTCACATAACTAATTCACAACCTAAAATTATCAATGTTAGCTCTCCTATTTAGTTTTAAATAATAGATCGTTCTTCAATCAAATTCACATGTATACTAAATCAAATAAAATATAGTTACTCAACACTTAAAACATGATAAAATCATAGTTAAGTGATATAATTAAATTCCTTTAAAAAAATAATTTTGTACATTGTACATAATATCTACTACATTTACCTACTACATGGACACAATTTATTTACTATAATCAATACAACTCACCTTGACCTTTTCAAACCCAATATCCAAGTCGATACTATGCAAACACAAGATTCACTAATTGAATACAAATATACCCAAGTACATTTTCAACCAAACGAATAACAATCATACTCCATAATCATAATTAAATTCACTTATAAGTGGTAGAGCTTTGTTTGTAGAGGGGCTTCTCCCAAATTCTTTACTTCTTCATTTCTTTATTAAACTACACTAATATATTTTCAAAATTTTGAAGTATTCAAAATTTAAGAGATAAAACTCAAATAATTATAGAATTTAAAAATATAAAGAAAGATATATTTATCGTGATTTTTTTACTTGTTTACTTGCTATCAATTAATAATTTTGTTACTAAGTTTTTAAATCATATTCAGAAGAAAGTTAGTTTAAAAATTCAACTTCACAATTTTATTGTAGATGTTTTTAACCATTCAAATTTGAATAATTTACCAATCATATTTAATTATGTCTCTTTGTTAAAAATAGAAAATATATTTTAATTGATAAGAATTTTTTTTCTCTAATGATTAATCAAAACAAGATTGAAAAATAAAATGTAAAATAAAATTTTTACATACAATATGATTATTTACATTAAAAAATAATATGATTATTTACATTAAAAAATAAATAACTGAAAATTTTAGATTTGATTTAATTATTAACCGACTCAATAATTTGAAGAAAAAAATAAAATATAATCTATTAGATGTATAATTTATTTTATAATTATAATTGATAAATTACACCTTCATCATTAAATTACATAATGATTTTATTATATTAATAATAATAATAATAATAATAATAAAATATATTATTTTTTATTCTCACAACCTTAATGATCATGATCTGACGCTCTTATAATTCAAAGTAGTTAATAATATCACCTGCAAGTTACTTAGATTCCAAAATACCAAAACTTCTAGAAACATTTGGAAGTGTCAATAAACAATCAAAACACTTAGACAAATACGTTGAGATTATAATATTTGTTAAGTGAGAAGACGAATGAAACCTTAAAGTACTCGAAGAATCAAATAATTAAGGGTTAAGTATGTTTTTAGTTCCCGAATTTTGACTCAAAATTGGAATTCGTTCTTGTCTGAAACTTTCATATATTTTAGTCCATAAACTTGAAATAAATGAATATAGTCCTTTTAACCCAATTATGTTGATTTTTTTTTATGTGTCGAATGTTTTTTGTAGTAGTATTTGAGTTTTTTACATTGTTTAACACATTCTTGGTTCAATATCTAGTGAGAAATATGTTCGACACTTCAAAAGAAGTTAACGTTATTGAGTTAAAATGACTATATTCATTCATTTTTAAAGTTTATGGACCAAAATATATTGAAGTTTTGGACAGTGACGAATTCCAATTTCAGATCAAGGTTCAGGAACTAAAAACATACTTAACCCAATAATTAATAACTATAACATTTTAGACACCAAAATGAACTTATTCTAAATTGAATTTTGATTAAATAAAAATTCTCAGTATTGACCTAACTTCAAGTTAGTAAGATATATCCTTTTGAAAATGTTAAAAAAATATATTGAAATTGGAAAACAAGCAATTATTGGAAGGAGATAATTAAAGAGAAAATTGCTAATAAAAATAATGAAATCAAATAAGAAAGGAGAAAAAAAAAAGACAACAAGAAAAAAAAAATATAAACCTCAAATTCAAAGTCTTACGAGATTAATATAAAGTTAACATAGTCATGAATTCATTTTTTAAATATAAATTTGACTTTTTCCGTACCTTCTAAACCCCACGTTAGAGAATTTCTTTTATTGATAACTAACTACCTCATATAATCCGCGAAAGAGTTCATTAATTATCTAATGACATATATAACCAGAAATATTTTTCATTAATTAGTTTAATTTTCGTCTATTTCTTATTAACATTTTATTCTTAATATAAATTATTTTAGTATACGAAATAAACTTTATTTTATTTCACTGGGAAGAAACTCTTTATCTACCGAAAGAAAATTCTTCAATATCCTTAAATACTAATTTATTTTATGACCAATAATTCTTAATAACCATAACAACATATTTATATATTAATTTACATAACTAACCATTATTGATTACTAAAATAATCATTATTATAAATAAAAATTATAATTTATTATTAAATTGATGATTAAAATTAGCTACAAAGAGTTTGACTATAAAAAGAAATTGGTCACTAAAATTTAATTACTAAGATTTCGTCTAATGAATTAATTTTTAAATTAGTTTCTAATTAATTATTCAGTAATTATTTCAACCAATTATAATTTTTTTATTCATAATAATGACAATTTAAATAACAAATAATTTTTAATTTTGTAATTATATCTAAATTCGTCACTATAGTCACTAATTATATTTAATTTCGATTTTTAATCAAAGACTTTTTTGTAGTTGTCTTTTTTATTTTTTATACCAAAAGAGACTCTTCATTTATTAATTGAGTCAATAAAGATATTTTTTAATCACCCAACACAAATATTAATACATGAATGAATTAAAATTTTAATTAAAATATAAATTTGAGTTTCAGCTTAAAGTAAGCAAACTCACTTTTCCTAATAAATCTTGGAATTTAGCGTAATAAAAGAGAGTATCATTGATAGTGTTATTAGTATTTCTCCTATATACAGAGCGAAAGAAATAGACATAGAGAGATTTTATAATTTATTTTAAAAAATAGCATATTATATATTATTCTTTCCTAAAAATATTAACTTCTTTTATTTGTATAATATGTTAAATGCGTTTATTTTTATTTTCAACTTTCCTTAATAAAATATCGAGGGAGGTTATGGGAAAATAATGACATTACTCAAGAGACATTAGCGTCTCTATATTCGAGGAGAAGAGTTATAAATTTTTTTTATTAGTTTTATAAATAGCATTTCGTTAACAAGAAGTGAGAGTCAACAAATTTTGAGACCTCTTCACCTGGAGGAATGATTGTATTTCCATTTCCTTATTCTTTCTTGCAAAATTAAAAAATAACTAGTTACCTGACTTTAGAGAGAATGAGAGGGAGAGAAATGTATATTTTAAGTTAATGCTTAAATATTATTTTGGTTTGATTTAATCGCATAATGTTTTCGTTTTTATTACAAAATCTTAATTGATTTTTCAATTTTTAAGTTATCTTAATTGGGTCCTATTTTTTAAAATTTTGTTTCAATTTGATCCTTTCCGTTAGGGTATTATTGACGATGTTAACTATGTGTCACGTGTCAACTCGTAATTTTTTTTATTTGTTTTTTATTTTTTTATTTTTTAATTTTTTTACTTTTTTTTCTTGAAAAAACAATTGACACGTGTCAAATTAGGGTTTTCTCCACCTGTCAGCCTGTGATTTCTTTTTTACAAACTGCCACGTGTCAAAATATGGTTTTGTCATGTGTCAATTATTTATGTGAAAAATTTCGATTTGGTTCTTATTAGACATGTCAAACGGGTTGGCTCACCACGAGCCGGATTCAAAATGAGTGAACCCAACCCGGCTCACTTTCTGGTGAGCCAGAAATTTTGTAACCCGGCTCAACCCACCACGGGTTGGTGGGTTAAGTGGGTTGGCTCACCAATCCACTTAATTTTTTTTTTTGTTTTTTAGTATTCAAATATTTAAATAAATTTTAAAGTAATCCATGAGATGACAATCATAGTAAAATCAAGAACCAATGTTTTGATCATGCTCACCACCAATATGTGAAGAATTATTTCCAAAGAAAGTATCCATTAGTCTAAGAAATCATGACTAATATTACAAATTTTCTGTCATGCTATTCAACAAAATATAAATAAAAAAAGTTATACATTTTTTCATGCTAATTTAGAAAAAAATTATTTATAAGACGGTTAATTGAGTAATTTACTATAAAGATTATAGTTAAAGATTAAAGTATCAACATATATATAATTTGACAATCAAATTAATTAAACATTCAAATAATTCAAATATAATTAAGCAACATTCTAGTATTTAAAAATATGAAATTGTGAACAAATATAATAGGAGTAGTAAATAATTATTAAAAAAATTAAAAGAAAATTTAAAAAAAAATTGTAAAAAAATGTTAGTGGGTTAAGTGAGCCAACCCACCTTCAACCCGACTCGAACCCGTTTAACCCGTGGGTTAAGTGAGCCGGGTTGAATTCAACCCACTTTTGAAAAAGTTGAATTTTTCTCAACCCAACCCGGCTCGAACCTGTGGTGAGTCAGGTTGGCTCACGGGTTGAAACCCATCTTGACATCTCTAGTTCTTATATTTGTTATTTTGTCTCAATTTAGTTCTAATCTATATGTAAACCTGTAAACCGAAGTGATTTCATCCCTTCTGAATTGATACTAAATTTAACTTTTATATCAATATTATAATGATATTTTTATTATAATAGATATTTTAACCAAATTAATTTTATTTAAATTTAAATTTTGCATTGAACGATATTTAAAAAAATTATTTTAATAATTTATAAACAACTTTATAAATTCAAATGTAAAATTTTAAAATAGTTTCATATAAGTTATAAAATTCAAATTCAAAATTTCAATTTAAATAAACTTAATTTAGTTAAAAAATATCTATTATACTAAAAATATAATTATAATATTAATATAAAAGATAAACATGGTCTCAATTTGGAAGGGATGAAATTACTCCAGTTTAAAAAGAAATTAGGATTAAATTGAGACAAATAACAAATACAGGGACCAAATCGAGATTTTTCACATGACACGTGGCAAACCATATTTTGACACGTGGCATTTTTTTTAATTTTTAAAAAATTAAAAAAATTAAAAAAATCACAAGCTGACATGTGGCAAAACTCTAATTTGACACATGTCAACTATTTTTTTAAGAAAAAAAGTAAAACAAATTAAAAATTTAAAACAAATTTAAATAACAAAAAAAATCACGAACTGGCATGTGACACACAATTAACGTCGTCAATAACATCCTATCAGAAATAACCAAATTGGAACAATTTTTTTAAAAAATAGGACCCAATTGAAATAACTTTGAAGTTGAGGACCCAATTGAGATTTTGTAACGAAAACGGAGACATTCCGTGTGATTAAACCTTTTGGTTTCTATTTTTGTCAAGTTTGCGTATTGTATTTTTTTTAAAATAAGATTTCAATTTTCGTCAATTTTAGTCAATTTGATCCCTTTTGGTAACAACACTTAAATCACTAACAGAAGTGAACAGAGTGTGTCAGTGTCACATATCAATTCTTGATTTTTTAAATTACTTTTTAAAAAATGTTGTCTACGTGTCAAGTCAACATTGTGCCATATGATAATGTTAAAATCACATGTCAAGTTAATGTCGTGTCACATGTCAAGTCAATATAAGTGTCACATGTTAATGTCTTATATTCAATTTAGTCATAATTTTTGTCAATTTGTTAAATTGAGTCTCAATTTTCGTTAATTGTATTCAGTTTAGTTAGAATTTTTTTCAAATGAAACAATTTTTTTCATTACCAAATTGAAACCAAATTTAATTTTTATATAAATATTTTACGGAAATATTTATTAAAATTCACATTTTCAATATGCATCTCAATATAACATTTAAGCCTTATATTTATGTACATGGTAATATTATAACATCGTGAAATGCATTATCAAAATTTATATTTTTATGATTTTTTTAATTATGCGTTATGAATTTCTCCCATTTTTATAAATCATTTATACATTTCTTTTATTATTTGCTTTTATAAAAAAGTTTCATCAATATGTAAAGATGAAACTATTTTTATTTTTAATACGAAATAAGTTATCGAAATAGAATAAAATAATATAGATAAACTTAGTTTGTGCCAAATAAAAAAGATAAAAAAGTTTATTTATATTTGTAACTTTTTTTGTAATGCTAGTGATTTTGGTTTTCTAGATAATGAGAACTAAGTTAACCACATTCGGTGTAACATTTGTATAAAAATTAATTTTGGTCTCAATTTGAAGAGGAAAAAAATTATTTTATTTAGAAATAATTATAATTGAATTAAACAAAATCTGATATTGAATTAAACAAAATTAACAAAAATTAAGATGAAATTGAATATTAGAGACCGACACGTAACATCTGTCAATGACACATAACACTTATACTAACTTGACACTGACTTGACACCTGACATTGACATTGACATTGTTATGTGACATAATGCTGACTTGATATATAGACAACTTTTTTAAATTAAAAAAGTTAAAAAAAAAATAGAAAATAAAAAAATCATGAATTGATAAGTAACACATTATTTACCTTCCAGTAAACATTTAAATATCGTCATAAAGAAAACAAAATTAAAAAAATTAAACCTTTTTAAACATGAAAAAAAAAATACGAAACGAACTTGACGAAAAAATAGAAGCAAATAGAATTTAAATCTTAATTTAACTTTTACTTCGTGTCTAATTTAAACATTGTTTTTGTCAATTAAATATATTTGCTGACTAAATAAATAACTAAAGAGCCTCTTTAATGTATTTAGAAGTCGTTAAAGTAAAGTTTGTTTCGTTTAATGAAATATTTTTATATTAACAATAAAATTATAATAAATTACATGAAAATTAAACTAATTTATGAACAAAAATTATTTATAAAATATTTAGTTGCACATTTTTCTACACATATATTATTATTTTGCAAACTTTAGTAGGCCTAAACAAAAGGGGCTGCCCTTGTAAGTGGGCCTAAAGGACTGGTCCAGTAGATAAAGTCCCTTTCGGTTTCCCTAAAGTCTCATTTTTCCACTCTTTCACAGAACCTTGAGTCGCAGCCGTCAACCCCCCTCTGCTAGGGTTCTGCCTCCGCTGTTACGTGAGCCAGGAAATTCCGTTACTCCATGTAAGTGACTTTCGAGTTCATGCTAGCTCCCTTTTTGTAACCTTTTCGTGATCTGTTGTAAGAGTCCTGGCTAACCCATTTGTCTGGTTCTGTTCCACTACCACCGCAGCCCTGTAGTGCATCCTTGGAGCTGTCGTACTCGTGGTCACGTAGTAGGGGTCTTCGCTAAGTTTTTCCAAGTACGGGAAGTTAGAGTTCTTAGTTTCCAGTCGTTTCAGTCTGTGTTTGAGTTAGTTGCTGCTTGTATGGTTTAATCTTTCGATTTGATGCGTGAGAACACTCTGTATGTTTGGTTGGTTTGAAAAACATGGCTGTTCCAGATGAACCAGTGGCGAGACCTGTAAATCTCGCCCAAGCGGGTCAGTCTCGCCTAGGCGAGATAAACAGGGAGCTCGCCTAGGGCTTTTGCGCGAAAGGTCGCCCAGGCGACCAGCTCGACGTTTTGAGCGAGTGAGCATCTCGCCCAAGCGAGAGGGGTCTCGCCTAAGCGACACCGCGCATGTGCTCCTGCTCTCCTTTTCGAGCCCTCGCCTAGGCGAAGGGGGCTCGCCTGAGCGAGCACGTCTCGCTTGAGCTAGACCCTTCAACATGAGCGAGGGGTTGGGCGAGGCAATACGTTGTTTGGGTGTTTGTGTATTTTTGGATGATTGCTATTGATTTGGGTGTGAATTGTGTGATGAGAAATAAGTATATAATGAGGTATTATGCATGCTTGGTATGAATTATGAATCGTGGGTGATGGGTCTGGTATGAAAGTTGGCATGTGAACTACGTGAGTTGGTTATTGTTAACATGGCATGAAAATGAGATGAGTTGAGGTCTTATGAGTATTAATGGTTATGATGAATTGAAATGGGTTGGGCCTGGATCAGGAAAGGCTTGGACTTTAAAGGTTGGCACAATTGAGGTATGCGTGCATGGTTAATATTGTTTGGACTGCGTGATTATGTTTTGTATGTGTCAGTGCATAATTCCTTGGGGGTCTCTAGGTGAGGCTTTCAAGGTCGCGCTTCAGTGGTCGGGACGTAATTCCATGGCCCTGGTAGTGGGTGTTCATGGTGGTGCCCCATCTGTATAACTAGGTAAGGATTCAAGATAAGGTTGCATCCTGACACTCTGAGGAGCCAGTAGTCTCACCTAGAGCGGACTGACTCTTGTGGTGAGAGTAGCAGGAGGCCTGAAATCCAGTAAGGGCTAACCTTGTGGTGAGGGAAATTTGATTCATCGTAACACTTGTATTACATAGCTCAGGATCAAGCAGCTCGGGGGTGAGCAGAGGTATCCACCACAAGTGCAAGCATCTGCTGAATCCGACCAAGTTATACGTATCCGGATGAGTCGAGTCGAGTCGTAGTGTATTGAATGAAGAGTCATAACATGTTTGGTTGTTATATGGATATGGGATGATGAAAATATATTTGACTGTATGATGAATATGTTGTTGGCTCTAGCTTACCCGTTTTGTTGTATGGTTGTATTGTATGTGGTTGTTCTTTCTTGCGATGATCATCAATTTGATTGATGGGAGCAGATGGGCGAAGTTCTCGTGGTCAACCAGGGAATGACGATTCCGCTACTTAGCCATCTGGGCTGGAGCTTTTCTTCATGTTTTCTTTAGGGCTATGGCCCATGTATCTCTTTATGCATTTCTACGCTATACTCTCTGTTAGGTTTGTATTCAGCTTTCCTTTGGCATTATGGTGTGCCCAGGTTTTGTAGGGGTTGTGTTAAGGACCCCAGGACTACGCTACGGTACTAGTATTGTGCGACGTTTCCTTTAATTTTGCTTAATAATTAAATGGGATGTTACACTTTTGATCATCAAGTTTTCAATTTTTACACGCTTTTCCTATTAGTTTAATTTTTAAACGGACATGAAAAAATTGAAACAAAATATCAAAATCATAAAATTTTGTAAAAAATAGTGATTTGGTGATTATTGAGTAATACGTCATTATTCCATTAAAATTTTAACAAAGAGGTAGAATGCATAAAAGTTAAAAGTTTAATATGATACGTCATTGAATTAAATTGGTCAGAAAGTTAGATTCAAAATGTCATTTGAACTCGATGTCAATTATATTTAAAGTTGAATTTATTTTAAATAAAATACGAAAAATGAGTAACTCTTAAGTTGAGCAATAAAATAAAATAAATTAAATACAAACGAATGATCTTAAAATAATGTTACAATTATAAGAATATTATCTTGCTACATTGTATTAGTAATATTTGTTTGTTTGGTTATACATCCAATCATAAGTTAAATAAATGTAGAGAAAACCAAATAACATAACACATGAAACATTTATGTTATCAAACGATATCTAGCTAATATTCCATAAAAAAATTAAAAACAAAAATAATACAGTGAGTCAACTTAACTCAATATAATTTTCAACATGCTATTATGAAAATTGAATAATTCATCGTTACTTAATTTGTTTTAGTACAAATTTGACTCGTCAAATTTAATTCATTTTAATTATCTTTCCGTAATTATATTTTGAATAAACTTTTACAGATATTTTTAAATCGATAGAGTTGAATTTAATAAAAGGAAATTAGTCTCCATATACGATTACTTATAAAATAAAAAAACATTTTAAAAGTAATAAGTAGAATATATATATATATAAATCGTAACATGATTCATTATCTTAATTTTTTTAAAAAGAAATCAACTCTTGACCTGTAATGACGCCGTATCAAATGCAACCACTTAGTATGCTGACAATAACAAAATAATTCAACCATTTCATTCTATTAATTATAACATTTAAATCTCACAACTCTTGAACCTGCAATCATGATAATCACCTGGTAGGTTTAAATCAATCTCACAATCTAAAACTTCCATTCATTCTATTAATCATCAAACATCAATACTTAAATCTCAATATAAAAAAATATTCAAAAAGACATATATTGACACCCGGCTTCTTAACATACAAAAACACATAAATGGGATGGTTGAACACAATATATCGTTTGATAAGTGAACAAAAACAAACATTTTCAAATCTAAATCTCTCTTTCTTTATTAATGTAGCATGAACAAATATATAGGGGTGACAAAATGAGTTAATTTGACTTATAGGTGTTGGTCCACTACGAGTTAAATAAAAATGAGTCAATTTAATTTCACTTGTTTTTTTTTTTTTGAGCCAAACATTTTGTAACACCATTTGACCCATCACAAGGTAGGGATGATAAGAGGACGGGGATGAGTTTACTATCCAATGTCCATCCCCAAAGAAAACATTCAACATCATACATAAACTTAACGGATATTAAACTTCTTTCACATCCTCATCCCTACCAAACAATGGGTATATACTCATACATATCTCCATATCCACTTTCTTATTATTTTAATATCAATTAATTAATTTTTATCAAATATTAATTGTATACATTTCACATTTGAATATCAAATAAAATTTAATCATAACTAAAACATTTATTAAAGTTACAAACGTTAAAGAAATCTAGTTGATAAAATTTAAAAATATATAAAGTTACTTAATAGACTATGAGTATTTTAATAATTTAAACGGAGACGGAGATATGGCATGTATGGTTTCGGGAACGGGGTTGATATGAACATCCCCATACCTACTTAAAAAAGTCAGGTATTCCTCATACTCATACCCAATCAATACGGAGATTCTCTGTCAAAATAGGGATGTGTTCAAACAATATCCACGAGACGAGTTTATTTGTCATCCCTAATCACAAATTAGTGAGTTAATTGACTTGTTGATATTTTGTTCTCTCCATTTATTTATTTTATGGATTTATTATAATACAACCAAAGTAGATTGACTTTCATCTATTTAAAGCAATATAATAAAAGTGTTCACCTATTGCATCAAACATTATTATAAAGATAACACTTAAAAATTAAAATGTTAACCTATATAATTGATCAAAAGAATAAATTAAGTATTAAAAGATATTCAAACATTATTAAACAATATTATAGCCTTTAAAAGAATCAAATTACAAACCTAAATAATTAGAACTAGTAAATAATTACAATAATAAAAGTTACGAAACGAAAAAGTGGTAAAAAATAATAATAAAGGGTTGTTGTTGGTAGGTTATAGGTAAACCCACCTCTAACATGGCTCGAAGTTGTTTAACCTGCATGTTAAATAAGACTTAAATGAGACAGGTTTAGTTTAACCCACATTTAAAAAGACTAAATTTTGTTTAACCCAACCCAATTCAAACCCATGATAAGTCAAGTTGACATACTGGCTTGAACCTAATTTGACATCTCTAATATCGATTCTTTTGATAACATAAACTACACCTACTTCTAAATAATGTAGTCATTCTTAACTAATAACTAAAAGTTTTATTTTTACACCCAATTACTCTTGGCTAAAAATTCAAGTATATTTTGGAATGTAGTCACTCCTAGTTAAACAACTTGAGTATTATTAAAGAGTGTTAATGTCGTATGTAGTATACAAATATATGAGCTCTCTTTTATTTTCTATATGAACACAACAACATTGTCTAAAAAGCTTTTAATAGCACAAAAATATTTTAGTAAGGTTTTGACACTTAACAATCATTCACTTCTCTCTTTTTATTCAAAACATAGCTTTATATAAAACTTGGAAAAAAGAATCATAAATCTCTTTATGGTTGTTGAGAGCTTTGAACTCATATACCTCCATCTTTTAGCGCTTGATAAGCATGGACAAAGGGATGCATTGAATGTGACCCATGAAGCATTAAATGTCAATCTCTTCTTCAAGCAAGATCTTAATAGTTGGAAGTACTTATAAGTACTACGTCAGAGAACCTTTTACTCAAAATAAGTAAAAGCAAATACCATAAAAGATAAGTAGTTAGACTAGAGTTGACATAAACTTGTGTCAAAATGGTTATTGAAACAAAACAACCTTAGCTTGTATCCTAAGTAATCTTGATGTAGACTTATGCATTGTAAATCATTTGGATAGATAAAAGACAATGACATTCCCTATAATAAAGTAATAAGCTTGAAGAATATTTTTGTTAGGTATAATGTAAGCTTAAATATTTTATCCACTTATCTTTTGCTAAAGTGTTCACTTATAAGATGCATGAAGACTGCAAAGTGTCATATCACTTGTGATTTACGAAGTTTGTTGCTTTTCACAATTCATCATCTTTCAAAAGAAACATTTTCATGTTTTGTACGTTGTTCTGACAAACACTTAATCAAAAATATGAAGCTATTAGACTTTGCTTTAACAATAATTTATGTGATTTAAACCCTAGCTAAGATATCTTTGTTATATCATAGATTTGTTTCCTTAATACTTACAAATGTAGCCAATGTTAATATGATATGCATAGGAATGTGACTCAACCAATCCAATTGAACATATCACACATCAATTCAATAAATTATGTAATTTTAAATTCATATATACATGTCCACATAATTGATCAATAACATTTTAAAACTTTTTCATCCATTTATTGTCACACTGCCTTTCCCCCACCCCAACCATTTTCTTTCTTCTTTACCCCCTCTATCTCTCTAATTTCTTTTCTCTCTTCCTTCTAGCTTTTCTTCTCTCATAGCTTGTCTATTTCGAAATCTGATCACGCCTCATCATAGTTGAGGACCCAAGGCTCCATTCTAATCGATCTTATTTTCAAATAGAGTAAGTTTCTGTTTACTTTATAGATTTCTTTTATTCTTATTTTTTCTATGATTTTGTCATCAATCTTAACAAAGACAGTTGAGAAACGTGACCCTTTCAACTCGTTTTACCATATACTAAAATTTTTTTATATTTGGATACCTTGCTCTAGGTTCCTAAATTTTGAGTAGCTTTTGTACTTGGATTTAGAATAATTTCTTTGAGGATAAACATTTCAGGCGAGGGAAGCGAACTTAATTTGTACTAATATGATCAACTAAATGATTTGAGTGATTATGTTGTTGAATATTGATGTTGATTGATTTGTATATTTGAATATGATTTTTCTTTTTTGAAGAAGATGTAATATTGTGTGAGCATTATTATTTTTTAGATATATTAGTTGAGCCAATCGATTTTATATGAGGTCAATTTTAAACTGAATGTAGTGTTTTTGGCGTGAGTAATGAGTGAAAACACACAAATAGAATTAGTTTGAATCACTAAAATCTCTATTGATATTTCTAAGTTATGTAGACTCATTGGACAAGTAAAACCCTTAATTAGCAAAAGTATTTTTTGTTGACATGAGAAGCCAAGGTGGTTTGCTTCTTGAAGATTTGATGAAGATTGAAGGAAGCTCTTTTGAACTATCTTGAAGCCATAAACATTGGAATGAAGCCTACATTGATGAAGGAAAGGAGATTTGATGATATCCATGGTGATCAAGGCTGGAACATGTGCTCTCCATGTAATTACATCATTAAGAAAGTGTACTTGTAGTTTGTAATTCATGTTGTAGACCTTAAAGCATTAATTAGATGTTGTTTGGTCTTTGGTGTGTTCTTAATCTGTTGAATGGTTTTTCAACAGGTTAAAATGTCTCTTTTAATCTGTTGAATGACTTTTTAACAGGTTAAAAGATTGGCTGGAGTAGTCTTAAACTGCAACAAATTCAATTAGTTGATTTAGTTTTTAATCGACTGATTTCACTTAAGTTAAGTGAAATCAACCGATTGATTTGATAATCAACCTGTTGAATTTCGTAACAGTTTGACTATAAAAGCTGTGATTTTCGAAAGAGAGGTCTGTTGATCATTTTAGAGCACGATTTGATTCTGGAAACGTGTGGAAAATCTCTCCTTCGTGATCATAGGTGTTGCAGCTGTTGAAGATTGATCTTGTATCAATTCTTGAAGCTTTTGGCTCGGTTTGAAGCTTGGAGAAAGCGGTTTGTGGTAGGCAAGGTTGTGCTACCACTAAGGTTTGATCTTTCTCAAGCTTTGTGTGTGTGCCTGGTGGTTTTCCAGGTCTGCAAGAGGGTTCTTGCTGTGCTGGTGTGATTCTTGTGTGATTCAAGAGTCTTTTGTGGTGTTTTTGCATATTTTGGAAGTGTAAGGGTGGATTCTTTGTAAAACTTTTGAAATAGTGCAAAGTCAAGCTCAGGTTGCCTTGACAAACT
>Ga0214543_1005794_pt1 | contig 22429 bp, 12 predicted proteins | sample CNSS2metaG_FD_160094 | JGI IMG/M metagenome (GOLD analysis project Ga0214543, IMG submission 160094) | Root nodule microbial communities from cowpea collected in UCLA plant growth center, Los Angeles, California, USA - CNSS2 | ecosystem: Host-associated > Plants > Roots > Nodule | place: USA... | reverse complement strand
TCAAAAATTTATATATTTAATTATTGTCACTAATAAAATAAAAATAAATACATAATTTAGTATAACAATAACTAAAAAAGAAATCACACATATCTAAAAAATTGTCAAAAGAAAATTCAATAATAATCAAACCACACTTAAAATCCAGTTATAAAAAACACAAGGTACAATGTTTTTTTTCTATTTTCATAAAATAAAAAATTAATATACAAGAGGCTGATTAAATAAATGATTAAACTAATATTTTACTATCAAGTGAGACAAGAGAGAATTACCTTCTTCTTTATTTCTTCGAGAATGGAAGAAAATCGTTGAGAGATGAGAGCAAAAATAATAGATCTTTTTCTCTTCAGAAACAAGAAAAGATATGTGAGAATAATTTGTGAGAAACTCAAGACATATAATGGAACTACAATTAAAATCCGGTTATAAAAAAACACACAGTATAATATTTTTTCTTCTATGTTCATAAAATAAAAAATTAATATAAAACAGGCTCATTAAATAAATTATTAAACTAATATTTCACTATCGATCGAGACTTAGACCCACTTGGATTCCCAACACATACCAATGACTAGTATAAAATAAATTAGTCACTTGTTTGATCACTCATTGTGACTTTAGTTTTTGGTGACTAAGGTCGATCACTAGTTGTCTTTTTTTACAGACAACGTCATGTGTACGACCAGAAGTCTCTAAACATCTTGATCTACAAAAAACTACTCGATAATAAACTTTAAACTTGAAAATTTTGTATACATATTAATCTATACTTAGGTCATTAATAACGTTATAAAACAACTAATAAAGAATTAACGATCACATGGCCCAAACTAGTTAAAAACTCACTAGAAATCGTATAAATAATGACAATCTCAAGGTATATATATATATATATATATATATATGATATCATATTCAATTAAATGTAATATTTCAAAAATTAAAAAAAAACAATAAGAATGTGCTACTTAAAATGTAAGAAGAATAAGATGAAACAATAAAAATGAAAATAACTAATTTATTTTTATTACATAATTTTGAAAAGATTACACCTTCTCTAAATTATGTATTTTTTTTATCATAACCAATACTTAACTATAAGTGGATTTATAGAACAGATTTACTATTCTTAGATTTAGAATCAATATCATTGGGAACCATTTTTTTCCAAAACCAATGTGAAGTCCAAAGTATGTTCATTTCTTCAATGGGAACGTTCTTGGTTTCAGGTAAAAGTAATGCAATGAAGATGGTCATGATAACCATAAATCCTGCGAATAAGAAGAAGAGACCAAACTTCAAGTGACAAAGCATTGTAAGAAAGACTTGAGCAATTGCAAACGTAAATAACATGTTGGTCACAACATTGATAGCTTGACCTGCTGGTCGAATTTCTAAAGAACATATTTCACTTGGCACCAACCATCCCAACGCTCCCCATGACCATGCAAATGCTGCAACATATGCACAAATAAAGAACAACAAAATATCTGCTTCAACTCTACTGAATGCTCCTTGACCATTTAGCCCAAACCTTAGACCGATCATGATTCCAACGATAACCTTCCATCAAAAGTATTAGCAATAAGAAACATTATATATAACAAATTGTGTTTTCCTTAGGTTTCAATATTTATATAGTGATACACAAAAATATTCTTTGTTATACAAATTTATCCATGGTTGTTCAAGTAATATTTACTAAATCAACCATGCATGTTCATAAACAAGAAATTGTTGGAGATTTGTCATCAATTAGATATATGGTCAATTTATAATATGTAAGTGAGTACAAATCTCATTTTCTAAGTTGATTTTGTTGGTTTGAGTTAAACTTAAAGTCTACTTATTAAGATTGTATCATAATCATTTAAAGCCTATTTTGATGAAGTTTGTGATTTGTTGGGTTTATTGTGTCACACATTATTTTGCTACTATCAGACCATCCTTAAATATCTAGTCTTTCGCTTGAGATGTATATGAACCTCAACTTACAAGCTGATTTTGTAAGACTAAGTTATGTTTAAATCCATTTCTTAAGATAAATTAGCAAGGTTTAAAGTTTTATTGAAGTTATGAGTTGAAAGTATTGGACTTATTAAATTTTACCTGACAAATAAACATTTGGACACCACCTTCAAGAAGTAACACTCTTCTTCCAAACTTGTCTACTGTTAATATAGAAACTAGTGTTGCAACAACATTAACAACTCCAGTGATAACTGCAGACATGAGTGAAGCATCACTACCAAAGCCCAAAATCTGAAAGAGAACCGGGGCATAAAACATGATGACATTGATGCCAGTGAGTTGTTGAAAGGTTGGAATAAAAATGCAGAAAATTAGTTGAGGCATATATTTTGGTCTTGTAATGTTCTTCCATGGATGTTCTACATGTTTTGCCGTTTCACTAGCCTCAACAAGATCTTGATATTCCTCGTCAATTTTCTCAGTGCCACGAATTTTTTTCAACATTTTCTTAGCTTTTTCATACTTTCCTCTTTCAATCAAAGAATTAGGTGTTTCAACCACACAGAGAGATCCTATACATAACAAAATTGCTGGCACAACTGCAATGCCTAGAGAAATCCTCCATCCATTTTCATGCTTAGATGTACCATAGTTGATTAGGTTTGCAACTAGGATACCAAGTGTGATCATCATTGAGAAGCCAATATTGAGTGCTCCTCTAATTTTTGGTGGAGCCACTTCAGACAAATACACTGGTACAGACTATTGATGTAATAAACAAAGGTGGAAAAGTTAATCATCATTTTCCTTGGAAAATACAAAAACACAAACCAGATTAAATGATTATATGTATAACTTATGTTAATTCTTACCTGATTACAAAATCCCACTCCAATTCCTAAAAATAAACGACCAATGATAAGCATTTCAATGTTCATGGCAAACCCATTCAATAGTGAACCAACAAGAAAAAACAAGCCTCCAATGAGCATAGAGGCTTTACGCCCTAGCATTCTAGTTGTAGTAGAAGCAAAAAAAAGAAGCTATTAGCGCTGCAAGGTATAAGGAAGAGGTGAATAATGTAAGAAGTTGGTCGTCAAATTTGCAATATTGATTCTTGCTTTCTGATTTATCTTTCATCTGTTTGTACACGCCAGGGAAGAACTTAATCAAAAATGGTTCCATGGAAGTCACTCCTCCTGTAATACCAAGATCATATCCAAAGAGAAGACCTCCCATTGCAGCCACAAAACATGTAATCAGTACAAATGTTGTGACATTCCCCTCATAATGTTTCGCTTCATCTAAAGAAAAGCCACCTGCCATATTTCAAATTGTAGTTTTCACAAATATCCTAACTCAATTCCACTCTCCTTAATATTAATTGACCCCCTTCAGAAGTATGTAACTATTACAAGAAAAGAACAATAACCACTTTGAACAATGTACTTTCTCCTTTTCTTTCTTTCTTTTTTCTCTTATCATTGTTTTACACATAAATTTATGTTTTCATAAGTAGAGAAGCAAAACACTCTTGATGGTTGAAAAATGTTACAACAAAAATAGGTTTCAATCGTCACTTATCCATTACTTTTTTGTTGGAATAATGAATAAATTGATTAAATTTATTAGTATTTGCTAGAAAGTTGGAAATCAAGTTATTATTTACCTCAAAAATATTACTAATTAAAATTAAGATTTGAACTTTGTTATTTGACTCATTCTTATTATTGATTTATTCTCCCACACTTTAATTTGTGTCTAACAAAGTATAATTATTTTTTTAATTCATAAACACAGTGTTACCCCACAAATGTAATTGTCTCCGTGGGTATTTACAAATAAAATTTGTCACGGATAGTTGGTATACACAAGTATTTATTATATGCAGGTAATCAGTATTTTGTTAAGTTAAATATAATTAAAATTAAAATTTAATTTACATTTTATTAGGTTAAATTTAAATAAAATTTAATTTATATTTAATTTAATGTATATTATATTTTATATTTATATTTTTTGTAATTTTATTTTAAAAATTTAAAAAATATTTTTTAAATATTCGTAGGTATCCATAGATAACCATGAGTTTTAAAACATCCATGAATTATTTTATTCGGGTATCCAACAGGTAAACGGGACGGTTGCAAGTCAACATTTTCTTGTGGGTCGAGTCAGGGGTAAACACTATCCGTATCCGACCCGACCCGACCTGTTGTGATCCTACTTGTGCATTAAGTAAAACTTGTGATACATATTTGTTAGCATTTTACAATTAATTGGATTAAAAGTGTTCACATTATTGCATTTCAAAAAAAAATAATGGATTTTGATTGAGTATTGAATTAGTAGTGGGACCTAGTTAACAAAAATGTCTAAAAAGATAATTAAATCTAAATTTAAATAAATATTTTAATCTTTAAATGTTAAAAATATACTTTATTATTATTATTATTATAAAGAAATAAATAGTAAAATTATCCTTTTGTTTTTAAGAAATTAGATTAAAAGGATAAGAATCATGGATATTCGTCCCATAACCCGTCTCCATATTCGTTCGGGTATCTGTTATGTGGGTATCTGCGTATTTTTTTAATATTCACGGATACTCGTAGGTATCAATGTGTATTTGCAAAAAAAAAATTAAAAATATTTAATAATACATCACCATCATAAATTGAAAACAAAGTCCAAAGAACTCATTTAAATGATGTTGAATGACAAATTACAAAGAATTATATTGTATTTTAAAAATAACTCATTTAAATGTGTTAATATTTTAATCATTTTTTTAATTTAAATGTTTTAATGTTTTAATCATTTTTTTAATTTAATTTAGAGTTTAGTGAATACGGGTATCCACGAGCAGTGACGGATCTTGACGAAAATTGTTGGGGGAACCAAAATAATACATCAAAAATTTATATATTTAATTATTGTCACTAATAAAATAAAAATAAATACATAATTTAGTATAACAATAACTAAAAAAGAAATCACACATATCTAAAAAATTGTCAAAAGAAAATTCAATAATAATTAAACCCACACTTAAAATCCAGTTATAAAAAAAATATTTTTTTTCTATTTTCATAAAATAAAAAATTAATATACAAGAGACTGATTAAATAAATGATTAAACTAATATTTTACTATCAAGCGAGACAAGAGAGAATTACCTTCTTCTTTATTTCTTCAAGAATGGAAGAAAATCGCTGAAAGATGAGAGCAAAAATAATAGATTTTTTTCTCTTAAAAACAAAAGAAGATAGGTGAAAACAATTTGTGAGAAACTCAAGACATATAATGGAACTACAATTAAAATTTGGTTATAAAAAAACATAGTATAATATTTTTTCTTCTATGTTCATAAAATAAAAAATTAATATAAAACAGACTCATTAAATAAATTATTAAACTAATATTTCACTATCAATTGAGACCAAAAAATTATCTTCTTTTTTCCCCCCTCGAGTATGGAAGAGAACATAGGAGAAATAAGAACAAAAATGATAGATCTTTTTCTCTTCAAAAATAAAAGAAAACAACTAAGAATGAGATATGAGAACAATTTGTGAGAAACTCAAGACATATAATGGAACCACAATTAAGATTCGGTTATAAAAAAACACACAATACAATCTTTTTTCTTCTATATTCATGAAATAAACAATTAATATAAAGGAGGATCATTAAATAAATTATTAAACTAATATTTCACTATCAATTGAGAGGAAAAAATTACCTCCTTCTTTACTCCCATCAGAATGGGAGAAGACAAAGACAAAGGAGAAATAAGAGCAAAAATAATAGATCTTTTTCTCTTCAAAAACAAGAAAAAACATGTGAGAATGAAATACGAGAACAATTTGTGAGAAACTCAAACCATAATAAATAAAAAATAAAAAAAATATCTTGATAAATCTTTTTATTCTTTATTTTTTATTATGTTTAATTTTATATTTTATTATTTATTAACATTAATTATTATGTTTATAAAAGAAATAAAATATTTGGTTTAATTATAATATATTTTTTAATATTAAAAATAAAAAAAAAAAAAAAAAAAAAAAATGGGGGGGGGGGGGGGGGGGGGGGGGCATGGCCCCTCCCTGTCCTAACAGTGCTCCGCTACTGTTCACGAGTACGAGTACTATGATAGTCGTAACCGATTCCGTTAACATGCAGGTATAAAAAAACATGTACCCATTATTTGCGAGTATTCATTTACAATATCAATTTTCTACTATTGCAGGTTTTATCTACTGTACCACAAGTACATCCTAATCTAAATAAATTAAATACCTAAAGTTTTTAAATTGTAGAAAGTTATTATTATTAGTTTATTTCTTCGAGTTTTATATAATCATTAAAATACAGTTTGATTTATGGGGGGTTAATTTTTGTTAAAGATTTTAATTACGCAATTTAATTGAGTAATTAGTCTTAGTCATATTCTTTTATTTGTATTATTTGAATTCTATAATTTGTTTTAGAAATTTGAGTATATTTTCGGTAATCAAATTATGTCTTAGGCTTTTATATATATATATATATATATATATATATATATATATATATTTTAATTTTGGTTAGGTTTGTTCAATTTGATATTTTTTTTTACTATTCTATTAGGTCTTAATTTTTTTTTTTCAAATCTTGTCATTTTTTTCCTTTTTGCTGACAGCGTTGACATAGTTAACAATGTACATGTCACGTGTCAATTTGTAATATTTTTTATGTTTTAAAATATTTTTTTAACTTTTTTAATTCAAAAAATTTGTTCACATGTAAAGTCAGTATTGTGTTTTACGTGTTAGTATCAATGTCACATGTTTAGTCTTAATTTTTTTTAAATATAAAAAATTTTGATCATTCCGAAAGCAAATTTATTTTTTATATAAATGTTATACTAATAATTTGTTTTAAATTTACATTTTTATTAATTATTTATTAAATTAAATTATAAATTCTATATAATTCTTATATTCGATTATTAAATAAAATTTTATTATTAGTAAAACATAAATTTAATATTTATAAAAAATTATAATATTTCTAACATTTTTTAAATGTCAAGTAAAACATAAATTTAGTTTTCTAATATTTTTAAATATCTAGTAAAACTTAAATTTAATATTTCTAAAATATTACTAATATTTTTAATATTTTTAAATGTCAAATTTAAAAATATTAATATATTTAGAATATAATTTTTAGTAGAAAACATTTAATAATTATATTATATTAATATTATAATAATTTTATTCTATTTAATAATTGAATCTAAGTATTATATTAAATTTATAATTAAATACAATAATTTATAATTGAATTTTAAATATAATTTAAAAAAATTTCAAATTTAATAAAAATATTAGTATAATATTTATATACAAATGAAATTTAGTTTCAATTTGAAAGGGGAAAAATTGTTTTATTTTAACAAAAATTGATACTGAATTGAACAAAAATAATGAATCTAAGGGTTGAATTGAACAAAAGATAATGACACAACTATGAACTAACATATGACACTGACATTGACATGCGACACAATGTTGACTTGACACGTGAACAATTTTTAAAAAGAAATTAAAAAAATAAAATTTGGAAAATAATAAAAAAATTAAAAAAATCACAAATTAACACATGACATACACAATTCATAGACGTTAACTATTTAAATGTTAGCAAAAGTGACCAAATTGAAAAAAAAAATGACAAAAAATAAAACTTAATTGAACATTAAAACAAAATAAGAACAAAATTGAACAAACTCGACAAAAATAGGGAGCAAAAAGTATTTAAGTTAATGTATTACTTGTGTTTATTATTTGGATGCAGTAGAAAACAACCACTTAAACAAATTAAGTTGCGAACTAGGCGAAAAATTTTGTAAGGTAATGATTTTTGAATCATTCCAAAAATAGGGTAAATTTTATTTGTTTTCGAGAAAATTAAGGATCTTAACATCTTATGATGAAATGAATTGTAGGATAAAGATTTCACTCACATATGGATGAAACCAATCAAAATATAATTTTGTGTGATGGGAATTGCACATGTAATTGAGAGAATTATACAATTGGGAAGTCATTTGGCTGAGAAAGTAGTTGAAATTGCATTTGTTATGAGTTGTTCAATGATGAGGATTTTGGTTGATGTCATTAATGGATGTTGGTTCCATAACATGTTCATTAGGAATAACGTGTTTAAAAGGATGAGTGCAACTTTGATTGGCACCTGTGCACAACCACAAAACGGTTCAATCCATCTGTCTAAACACAATTATTATTTGGACTCAAAAGTGTGTTCTAGCTTATCATTGATATAGATACTGTCATTGTCTTGTGCCGAATTTTCACTATTGAGTTCAACTTATTTGTTGTGTTTTCTTGGAGTTTAAAGGCTTCAAGATAATTCCCAAATTCTGAATACCATGCAATCAGAATCTAGGAAGGTTGCTTCAAGAACTAGACCTACTACCTCAAACCCAAAAGGAAAAAACAATGGTTTAATATATGGTTTTGCTTCCTGATTTGGCTTGGATTGCGGGAAACTTATTTGCGGATTGACTCAAAGGTTTGGAAGACCCAAAACAAACTTAAGATGAGGTTTTTTATTTAAAATTTATTTTTTTAACTTTTTTTTTATATAATTTATTGTTTAAATTATCAAATTAATTTCATTTAATATTTCTTTTCAATACATGATAAGACTAATTCGTTCAATATTTTTATATATTTTTAATTGTTATCATAAGTTTGAGACTTAAACTTATCATTATCACTAACTACTTCTCTTTTTCTATTGTTGCTTTCACGTATATTTATATTTTTATTATCTTGTTCATTCATAGAATAAAACATCCACTTGTTTTTCTAATTCATTCTTCATGTCTATTTTTATAAATTTATTTTTGTGATGCAACTAAAGCTTCAAATTTTCTCTTCTTAAATTTTGAATTGCCTGATTCAAATTTTTTAGTTGATATATATATATATATATATATATATATATATATATATATATATAAAATAAAAATTTGTAATACATAAAACACTACTAAAAGTAAGTATATAAAAAAGAGAGTTAAAACAATAAATCTGGTTCTGGTTGTCAAGAAAGTAAACTCGATCTTAGACATGTAGTATCTTGAAGTCTCAAGCCTCTTTCTATTTCTCATGTCTAAACTTTTTCATAAACTGCAAATTTATTTTGAGATTAATCATTAATAAAAATAAATAAAAAAATTATTGTTTCTCAACTAGAACCTTAAACCATAAACTCTAAACAAAACCATACAAAAGAAATGCATTTCTAATCCTAATACAAATTCAATAAATTGAATACAAACAACATAAACACAAATAGAAAGAAAAATATACTTACAAAAAGTGAGAATAAAAATATTGTTACACATAGACAATATGAGATTCAAAGAATGAAATTTGTTAAAATGTTTGAAAAAAAACTTATAGAGTAGAAAAAAGTAAGGCCATGTAAGGAGTGAAACTAAAAGATAAGCGGTCACAAAGAAATAAAACAAGAAAATAAAATCAAAATTGAAGTCATATATAAAAGAAGAAAATATAATCAAAGTTGCAGTCACATATAGATAAAAGAAAAGAATAAAATCAAAACTAAAGTCACATTAAGATAAAGAAGAAAATATAATCAAAATTAAAGTCACACAATAGAGATAAAAAAAGAACATAGAATCAAAATTGAAGTCACATATAGATAACAAAAGAAAATAGAATCAAAATTGATTATAAAAGAATAAAGATAACTAATCATTCTTTTTTTCTCGAACAAATTTATAATTTATTCAAATAAAATTAACTCATTAAATATCATTTTTAATACTAGTGAAAATTAGCATACACTAATAATAATTTAATTAGATTTTATTCTCAAACATAAATATATAATTAATTTAATAGAAGTATATTAGTACTATTTATTTAGGCCTCTCTTTATCTTAGACATAATTTTATAATTAATTTAGCAGAGTTATATTAGTGCTATATTAATACTAAAAAAAATTTTGAGGCTTTCTTTTTTCGAACGCCTAAAGCGAATATTTTACGTGTTTTACCCTTGAGACAACCCACTTCTTGGTTAAATATGGGAAGATTTCCTGGATGGATTTTGATTGAGGTTTGATGAATGTTTTAAGTTAGAAAACGTTGTTTTATGCTCTTAAGTTGAATGTTGATGGTTGAAGATGGTCTAGTTAAAGTCAGCCTATTGAAAGTTAAACATAATTATAACTTAAGAAAGTGCTAAGGATTAGAAAGAATCTTGCACCACTCAAACTCATTGAAATAAACATGTATAACAATTTATCACTTGAGACTTAACTCACAAGAATCATAAAGAGAGGAGTTTTCCTTCTCATAAACACTTCAGACTTTTGCACATAAATGAATTTTCTTCGAAAGTAAGAGTGTCTACATTGTCAACGGTTGGGTAAGGTATGAGTAGTAGTTTCCACATACCTTATCCGCTGGATAAATATTTGTCTTGTACCCGTCCTCATATCCATGCGGGTATCTGTTAGGTACCCACATATTATTTTAATATCTGTGGATATCTTTAGGTACCCATAGGTATTTAAAAAAAATAAAAAAGTATTTAATAACATATTTTAACCATAAATTCAAATAAAATACAATACATCCTTATCATAAATTGCAAACAAAGTCTAAATAAACTCAAATTCATACTAGTCAAAACAAAATTATACAAAAGTAGATATCAAATGATGTTAAACACAGTAGAAGTTTTTTAATTTGTGCTTGGATTAACAAACCCACTTTAGAATTTAGCGGATACGGGTATCCACAGGTGCGAATACTATGATACTCATAATCACCCTGTTAACATGTGGATATATAAAATACTCATATCCATTACTCGCGGGTATCCATTTATAATATTCATTTTCTATCTGCGATTCTATCCGTGGATATCCATGAATTTTATCCCTATCAACGATATTGATAAATTTTATCTTATTTTTATATTTAATATTATTATACTTGAAAAAAATAGTTTATTAAACAAAAACCATTATTTATTTTCCTTAAAAAAATTGTAACTTTATAGAGCTATTTTTTTTCTCTTTATCTTCGTCCATACTTAAAGTAATTCTTTTTCTTACATCATCTTCTTCTTCTTGAGGAGAATTCATCCATGAATAAGAAAAACATGATTAGTAACAAATGACAATGGAGAATCTAATGCCAAATAATATAATTATATTCGTTAGGTCGAACGTTTGTTACTAGGAAAAAAGCCATAGTTAATATTTAAAATACAATTCTTACTATTTAAGAGAATAACACCTCAAGTTTTATCATTTAATTGTGACTTGATCTATCTACCATCTACCACATGACAATCCCCAATTTTCAACGATTTTGTTACCTTAACAACTTTGATATAAATTTTTAGATTGAACGTTTAAAAGTTATAATTGTAATTCTAATACAATTTTTCACATTTAAAAGTGTAGTCACGGTTTGAGTGTGACTTGGTCTATACAACTTCCATTATAGTTGCGCCCATCGAAGTTAGAAAAATGTGAATTTAAACTTTGTCGAAACCTATCCCAATGTCATATCCTCTACACCGTCCAAACATACAAATAACAACTACTGTACAATTTTTTTTTTCATAAGAAGACTACAACTTTGGCAAATTGTAAAAATATCATTAGGAGAAAGAAAAATCGAATTTGAAGTCTTCGCTGAAACTAAGATGTTAAATACATGGAGCACACATACTAATTCTTCTAAGTTGAATCTCCTTATCCGAAGAAATTTTACTATTTCAAAGAATAAAAATAATGAAATCCTCCCAAATCATCAAACATCTTCAGTTATAGGAATTTTTAGAAGAATGAAAGAAATTCCTAATCACTTTCTAAGTAAGGATACAAAAATCATTTAAGGTCTAATTAGGAACATCATATATGAGAAATAAATTTTATAGTGTTTTAGAAGAAGAATTTCTCGCAAAACATTATAAACACGAATGAGAGATATCAAGCTTTAGCATTCTAAGTATGAACAACTTTAGAAGAAAGATCTTTTCATTATCAGGAATCCAAACTATCTTGAAAATACAAATTTTAAAATACTAATTGTCATTCTAAAAGTGAATCTGCTCACAATTACCATCAATCTAACAATTTTTTTTCAAGATTAGGATCATACAATTCAGTAGCACCAAGCCAACAAAAAAAAATATAAATAACAAGCTTATCATATTTGGTTGCTATAAAATTAATTCTAATTTAATAAATTATGGGTTAAATATGTTTTTTATTCCTCGAGTTTCAGTTAAATTTGAAATTATTCTTTCTTCAAAATTTTTAACCAATTTAGTTCTTCATCTCTATAAATACGTGAATTTAGTTTTTTTAACCAAATTTTATTAAATTTATCTGACTTTAAAAAAATGATAGTATTTGAATTGTTTACACTATTTGACACATTTTCGCTTTAATGTTAATTCAAATATTATCATAAAACGCATTTGAAACGTCAAATAAACTTTAAAAAAAAATGGTTAAAAAGACTAAATCTGTATATTTATAAAGTTTGAGGACTAAATTAGGTCAAAGTTTTGAAGATAGAGTAATTTCAATTTTCAATGAAAATTAAATGACCAAAAACATATTTAACCCATAAATTATTAAACAAAAAGTTGATATATTTTAATTCAAACTTATCTTCAATTTAAGTTTAAATTAATAATTTATATCATAATATGACAATTTCCAAATATATATTTAGTTATTATACAATTTCTTAAAATGTAATGATTTATCAAACTAATATACGCTAAATGTTAAGCTAGACGATTATTTTTTAAATGTGGCGTTTCCATTTTTGTGTTCTTAATCATTTATTTAATTTAATGTATATTTACAAAAGTAGCATAATTTTGGAAGGAAATTTTTAACCAAAACTTTCTTCTTCTTCTTTTCTTTCTTTTATACATAAAAGACACTCTAAAAACATATAATTTTTTTAAAAACAAATTTCTATTATTTAATCATTAAATAGAAATGAGTATATTGAATGTTTTAAAAAGAAAAATATGAGTTGATTCAGAGTCAGAGGTGATAGAGAAGGATCAATCCTGTGAAATAAGTTTCAGGTGGTTTGTGTTTCCCCTTTGTTTCCAAGGTTTGTGCTGAGAAACCTCAACATCTTTTGAGTGCATTATTTCAATTCCATTTTGATGTCATCTTAGTTGGCCAGAGAAGGGACTCCACAATCTACCCCATTTATTCTGCTTATACTTTTATCATAATCTGACACCTCTCTCACCAAATCCTCAATCCAACTTCCCATTTCAAACACCAGATTGGGACCCTTCATTTTTCCACTTTCTAAACATTTCACATCAATCCACCCTCACCCAATTTTGCATAAACACCAAAATTTCCCTTCTCTCATCTTTTCTCTTTTGCTATTTCACTCCTCTCAAATTTATTAAACATAGATCCCCACAACCCACTCAGATTTAACAAGATCCTCCCCAATTAATTCCAACACCTAGTTTCAGATACCTCATAACATTCAAATTCATTTTTTCAGATTTGCTTCGTTGCTTTTTGGCTTCATTCTGGGGAGGCAGTAAAAACCATGCACCATCATGTAATCATCGCCTTCGCTTTTGACAACTATACACACATTGCACACGTGGCGACACGCTTTTATTTCGAATCCATGCCACCAACCATTTCATAGTACACACAAAAATATAAATACAACCAAAATTATCCCCATCCACACGCAGATATGGAACATGATCCAGGGAGGAGAGAGGAAAATACAAAAATTCATCATCTTGCAGTTCCACCAAAACCGCAGCAAAAATGTCCTCGCTGCAATTCCACCAACACCAAGTTCTGCTACTTCAACAACTACAGTCTCTCACAGCCTCGTCACTTCTGCAAAACATGTAAACGCTACTGGACGCAGGGTGGAACCTTCAGAAACATACCCGTTGGTGGTGCTTCCCGTAAGGCCAAACGTGGAAAAACAGATTCTTCTTCACTCTCCAATTCACTCACATTACCACACTCAAATTTCATGAACCCTTCTGCATCACTCACCATGGCTCACTCAACTAGCCCCTACTATCAACTTGCAGCCGCCGCCGCCGCCTCCGCCGGTGGTGGGTATTTGCCATCTATGGCAACGCTTCATTCTCTGACCACATCACAGCCTTTCAACCAGTACCTGAATGTTGCCGGTTCTTCTTCTTCTTCTTCTATTTTGCCTCTTCTGTCTGGCTTCAACGCTGCTGCTTCTTTTTCTCCTCGGTTCCATCACGTGGGAATCAGAGAGAGGGTGGAATCTCTCTATCCTGCACCACAACGTTTGCTTCCATCAAACATGTCTGGTGGCAGTGCTGCAGCAGCACAAAGCTTGATTAATGATGTTTCGAGTTCAAACCTGGCTGGTTCTGATGTCTCTTTGTGGAGTGCTACTATCAACGCCACTTCCATCACTGGAAACTCTGATCGCAACAATGTCAAAGGTGGTTCTTCCTCTTTGATCCCAAACCACTGGCTTCATCCTCCGGGGTATCGTCCTCCTCAATAATCCCATGGGAACTTGCTACAAGTGCAGACATGGAGAATAACTACATTGTCCTGTCACCAACTTCATGTGTTTGATTTTTGGTTTTTCCTTCTAGTGTCTTAATAAGGTTGCCGGATGTGTATTTATATTATTTAATTAAATTATGTTTTTGAGTGATCAACGCAAGAGGATTTTATTATGTCATAATATATAGCAACCATAGCCGTTTTGTTTCTTTGGTTACGAGATTAAACATGATGGTACAAGGTAGAACTAGTTTTTTTTTTTTATGATCCTCTGTTTTGTTAAAAGCAAACTAGTTTTGAAGGGAAGTGTGATGAGGACGAGGAAAGTAGATTGGTAATTAACGAGGATTATGGCTACTTATGAGGTGAAGCCATGCATGAAAAAGGTTAATTCTTGGTTTGAAAAGTTGATGGAAAAGGTTGTTCCCCATTGATTGTGCAAGTGGGGGTGACTAAATCACTTCACCTTTATATGTAGGTCGAGAATCTAAAATGCTTAACTTTAGTTCCGTTTTTTACGCAACATAATTGTGTTTTTTTTTTCTTTACTGAAGGTTAAAAATTTGTTAATTTAATTATAAGAAACTTGTTAATATTACATAGATTTAAGATTCAAAGCTCATGCAAAAATTTATTATAATATTAAGATTATTAAAAGGGTGATAAACTTAATTTAAGAATCTTACAGTCCACTTCCTACTAGTTAAAACATTATTTCTATTGTTTTTTTTTATTAAATCCATTATTTGTTTTTATTATTATACAATAATTTAACATTTTGAGTATTTTACATGTCTATTCTCTCCATCATAAATGTATCTGTAGTATACTGTACTATTTACTTTTTTTTTTAAATAAACAAATATTTATTTGATCTTTATTTTTTATTTCTAGTTTTATTTATCTTCACTACATAGTAACGTATCAATAATACTCATATAATTGTCAATAATAATATAGTTATAAAATCAACCTTTTCTTTAATTTTTGTTAACAAATAATAATTTTTATTTTAAAATTAACATATTGAATAAAAGGTTTGAATTTGACAAAACTGACGGATTTAAATAAGCTTGTATTAAATGCTTATAAGAAAATAAAAAACTAAAAACCAATTAAAAATGCATAAGACAAAAACAACACTCATAAGAATAATAAACAAAAATGGTATTGTCGCTGTCAAAATTTTAGAATGATTTGATCGATTTACTGATTACCTTATATGGTACAGAAAAAGATTTATAAGGATTTGGTTTATTAAATTATAGCATATTAATTATATTTTTGGGAATAATTTAAGTTTTAATCAAATTGAAAACTACAAAAATAAAAATAACTTCTATGTTCCTACAAAAAGAATAACTTTTATTCTATGCATCCTCCTGAAATGGAAAAAATTATGTGTTCTGTTCTGTGATTTGTGAAAACTTCAAATTAAAATATATAATATAACTCTTTGTTATTAAAAACTGGAGCATGCCTTCATGCATAAGATTTTAAAATGTATAAAAACACAATCTAATTCGTTTTTGTGTTTTTCTTCTTACAAAAGATTTTAAAATGTTTGAAAACACAATTTAATTCATTGTTGTGTTTTTCCATTTTATATAGTTTATTAAATGTCAATTTTTGATAGAAGTATAAATTTTGTTATCAGAATATGTAAAATAACAAATATGTTCATATTTTATACTGTATCTTTTTAAAATAAATTCCTTTTTTATTTTATTATTAAAGGTGTTTATAGTTTTTGTTTGTTAACTCTTGAATTTTTTGTCCGTAGATAAATTCTTTTAGTTATAAAAAGATTATAGTCAGTTATTATATTTTCCATATTATATATTTTAAGATTAATCTAATATTATATCTTAATTATTTTAACGTTTAAAATTTTAAAATTTTATACTTTATTTATACCATTATATAAAAGATTCTCTTTTTTATGTCCATATTTTGTTTCTTATTATACCCTAAAGTAACATTTTTTTAAAATTAGTTTTACTGATTTTACTCTTTAGGTAGTTTTTTTTTAATTTAACCGCTTTTATGTTTGACCATTTTTTTTTAATTTAACTATTTTTTAAATTAAATTTATGTTTAAATATCTTTTTGGTCCTCATTTTCGTAGTGTTTGTTACGGATGATTCTCATTTTGACATAATGTTTAAAATGGTTCTCATTTGTTACCGAATGTTTAAAATGATCCTCATCTTCGCAATTCATGTTTTATTTGATCCTTTCTTGTAACGCCGTTTAAATCATTAACGGAGCACACAGTTTGTTTTAAGGTGTGTTACGTGTACTGTACATATGACTAATTAACATTAATTTCTCAATTTAGGAGAAATTTTGCAATTAGGGCCATTTTTTCATCTTCGTCTTTCTTAAGCTCGAATTTGTAGAGGAAGCAACTAATACTTACAATTTCATCATTGGATTGCAGAGGTATACAATAAGGTATATGTAAGCATCACATCACTCTTTCCCCCAAACTACTGGGTGTGTGCTACTAGCAGCTTTCCACATGAGTATCTTTAATTTTTTGCCAGAGAATCTTTTTCTAAAACTTGCATAGAGATGCCTCATGCAAAATATTAGCTGCAACTGCAATCTAATAATGAAATGACAAGTATTAGCTGCTTCCTCGAGCTCAAAAAAGACGAAGATGAAGAAATTTTCCTAATTGCAAAATTTCTCCTAAATTGAAAAATTAACGTTAATTAGTCATATGTACAGTACATGTAACACAACCTAATACAAACCGTGTCAGCTGTACAATGCTCTGTTAATCATTTAAACGGCGTTACAGAAAAGGACCAAATAAAACATGAATTGCGAAAATGAGGACCATTTTAAACATTCGGTAAAAATGAGGACCATTTAAATATTCGATCAAAATGAGGATCATCCGCAACAAACACTACGAAAATGAGGACCAAAAAGGTATTTAAGCCTTAAATTTATCTCTGGAATAAATAAATGATTTATATTAAAATTATAAAATTTAATTATCTTTTATTTTTTTAATGTAAAAAGTAACAAACATTAGATATTATTATTTTTATGTTAATTAGTGTTTGATTAAAATAAATAGTTAAAGTAATATTTGTCTGCCTAATCGCGTGAAATCTGACCCAAAACTTGAGTCCGGTCCAGAAGATAAATAAAATGCCGTAGGTCAAGTCAGATCCAAACATTTGGAGCCGATCTAAGAATTTGAAGATAATATTTAAGTTCATGAACCAGTTCCAAACCTTTATAAGATATTTTTGATTTGTTTAATAGTTCCATGTAATCTAGAAGATATTTTAGCAAAATATAAAAAAGTATTATATCTTCAATCATTTTTAGAATGCTAGAGATATATATGATTTGAAATCCTTGAGATTATAAATAAAAGCCTTAATTATCATTTTGATTCCTAATTTGTTGGATTGGTTTATTTTAGTCCCCTTATTATTTCTTAGTTTAATTTGATATTATAATTCTTTAAAAGGTTCAATTTGGTCTCTGCCATTAAGTCAATATTAACACCGTCTCCGTACATGTCACGTGTCATTTTGTGAAAATTTCCATTTTTTTATTTTTTTTAAAAAAATTTAATTATTTTTTTAAAAATATTAAACTGCCATGTGTCACTTTATGGTTGTGACACGTGTCAATTTGAGATTCGTTTATTTTTTAAAAAAAATATATTGTCACGTGGCAGGTCACGATTGTGCCATGTGTCAAGCTAACATTCGTTGTTTTCAATTTAGTTCCTCTATTGAAATTTTGATTCAATTTAGTCCCCCAATTTTTTAAAATGATTCAAATTTGTCATCTCCAATTTGAGACCAAATTAATAATGAAGCTTAATTACAATTTATATATTCATATTAAAATAATTTTTTACCCTTTATACATCAAATCACTCCCTAAATACTCATGTTATTTCATTTCTTACATTTTTCACTTGTAATTTTTTACACTTGAAATTTTCTATACATGTACAAAAAAATAATAATTTGAATAGTTAGATGAAGTAATTTAATCTATAAATATAATAAAAATTATTTTAATATATATATATATATATATAAGTTATAATTAAGCTTAATTACTAATTTGGTATCAAATTAGAGAGGGCAAAATTGAATCATTATAAAAAAGGTTAAAATACTCCCTTCGTCCATGTTTTTGTTGAAAAATCTCAAATAGGTCCTAAGATTTTTTTTAGTCTCAATTAGGTTCATATTTTTGAAAATGTGTAACAATTAGGCCCATTCCGTTAGTATAGAGTTAACGGTGTTAAGGATATGCCACGTGTCAGCTTCTCATTTTTTTGAATTTTTGAATTTTTTTTGAATTTTTTTTGAATTTTTTTGAATTTTTTTAATTTTTTTTTGAAAATTATTCATGTCACGTGTCACATTAATATTGTGCCACGTGTCAAGTCAGTAAAGTGACACGTGTCAAGTCATTGTTTGAATCTCAATTTGGTCCATATATTTGTTATTTTAATTATATTTCAGTCTATTTTTTTTTTTAATTTTCAATTTCATCATTTCCAAATTGAGATCAAATTTAACTTTTATATAAATTTTATAATGATATTTTTATTAAATATTTTAATAATATTAAGTTTATTTTATATTTTGTTTTAAAATTTTAAAATATTTATTTTAACTTGTTACAAAATTATTTTAAATAATTTATATACAAATATTAGAGTTGGTTTAAAATTAACAATTTTATAAATTTAAATATAAAATTTTAAAACAATTTTGTAAAAAGTTAAAATAAATATATTTAAAAAATTTAAAAAAAATGGACTGAAATGTAATAAAAATAACAAATATATGGACCAAATTGAGATTCAGACAATGATTTGACACGTGTCACCTTACTGACTTGACACGTGGCACAATACTGACGTGACACATGGCATGCATAATTTTAAAAAAAAAATTTCAAAATTTTTTTTTTAAAAAAAGTTAAAAAATTTTTAAAAAAATTCAAAAAAATTCAAAAAAATGTGGAGTTGACACGTGCCACATCTTTAACACCGTTAACTCTATACTAACGGAATGGGTCTAATTGTTACACATTTTCAAAAATATGGACCTAATTGAGACTAAAAAAAATCTTAGGACCTATTTGAGATTTTTCAACAAAAACATGGACCAAATGAGTATTTTAACCTATAAAAAATTGGGGGACTAAATTGAATCAAAATTGTAAATAGAGTGACTAAATTGAAAACAACCAATATTAGCTTGACACTTGGCACAATCGTGACTTGCAACGTGGCAGTATTTTTTTTTAAATAAAAAAACTCAAATTGACACGTGTCACAACCATAAGGTGTGACACATGGTAGTTTAATTTTTTAAAAAAATAATTAAAAAAAATTAAAAAAATTAAAAATAATTAAAAATTCCACAAAATGACACGTGGCATGTACAAAGACTTAACGTATACTTAATGATAGAGACCAAATTTAACATTTTTCAAGAATTAAAAGACCAAATTGAACCAAAAAGTAATAAGGAGACCAAAATGGTAATTAAGCCTAAATAAAAAGAGAAACTATGGGTTTAGGTACTTGATTCTCTAACTAAAATTATTCTTAACTTAAATTTAAATATTCATTTTTTCATGGTTCTCTAGTTTAGAACTTCAACTCCAAACTAAAACAAGATTATTAAAAAAATAATAAAATAAATAAATAAATCTTTTAAGTACATTATCAAATTAATAAAATAATTATCATGAATAATATAATAGTTAAATTATTTTAAAATTTAATTCAATAATTTAAATGATTCATTGAGTTCGAAAATGTTCCAATATATTAGATGTGTATTTGGATTTTGAGGAGTGAGTTTGAGACAGTGAAAAAGAAAGAAAATTAAATAAATGAGTGAAAAAAATGAAGTTGTTTAGATTAATAAAAGAGAGTTTAGAGTCCAAAGGACAAAAAAGAAAATTTATGAAATTTGTTAAAATTTGATTCGTATAATAAATTTAAAAAAATTACGAAATAATATATTTATAAAATACCAAATTATCTTAGATATAAATTAACTTTAATTAAATTTAAAATATATTATTATTATTTATTTTACAAATTTACTTTGATATTATATTTAATTTATTTAATTTTATTATTTAGCATTTTTTATTAATGTATTCTAATTTTAATATTATTATTATCATTTTATAAATTATTATTATTTTTATAAATTAAATTTTTCTCAATTCAACCAAATTCAAACCTGTGCTAAGCTAGATTGACTCATAAGTTGAAACTCATTTTGATATCTCTAACCACGTGTCATTTTGCAGTATTTTGAATTTTTTAAATTTTTTCGATTTTTTTCCATCTGTTAGGTCATTATCATGCCATGTGTTATTGCCAAATGGTAGTATGATGTCACGTGTCAATGTCATTGTCATGTGTCGATATCTTGTATTTACTTTAGTCTTTATATTTAAAGTTTTGACTAAATTGAGTCTCATTTTTTATAAATGAAACAATATTATCGCTCTCTAAAATGAGACCAAATTAGTAACTAACCCTAATTATAACGGACATGTCAAAATTATTATTTTTATAATTTATACATTAAATCACTCCACTTAAATATTCAAATTAATTTTATTTTTTATATTTTTAATTTCAACAAAAAAAGAATCCTATTTTAAAGTTTTAATTTTTTACAATTATTAAAAATATAAATGTAAAGTGATAATTGTAATTTTTAAAACTTTTGTATTTATCACATTAAACTTATAAATAAGCTAACAAAAATGTAAAATATATTGAGTTAAAAGATGTAACATATATTGAGTTAAAAGATGTAAATGTATTTGTCACGTTAAATTTATAAATAAGCTAAGAAATGAAAATACATTTGTTTTAAATTATTTCAAATATTAAAATTTAAAAATTATTAGTGTCAATTTACATTTAAATTTTTAACATTTTAAAAAAATTATAAGTTTAAAATAGGTTCTTTAAAAAAATTTAAATTGAATACAAAAATTAATTTCAATATTTCTGTGAAGTGATTTGATGAAATAAATTTTAAAAATTTATTTTAATATATATATATATATATATATATATATATATATATATATATATATTTGTAACTATGCTTAATTACTAATTTGATTCTATTTTGGATATGGACAACATTGCTCTATGTTGGAAAAAATTAGACCTCAATTGAGTCAAACTTCAAATACAGAGACTAAATTGAATACAATATATTATCATATGGTATTGAGATCGACATCACAATGACTTGACATGTCACAAAAAAATTATAAAAAAATAAATAAAAATAAAAAATACTACTAACTGACACATGGAATGTACGAAGACAATATTAATGTTGATCTCACATAAATGACCTAATTGGATTGTTTTAATTGATATGAATTTTTAAAATTGATTTTGAATGAAAGTGATTTAATTTTTGTTTGGATGATATAAAATATGAACGTGATTTTCACATTAAATGTTGTTTTGAAACTTGTTTTCAAAATTGATTTTGAGTGTATAATTACTAACATTTTCATTCATACTTATATATAATTTTCATAGAGACATTACTACTTTCACTTCCAAAATTGCTGCCAAAAAATAATTTTTCAAATGATTACTAAATCAACAAATATAGAAACATGCAAAATATATATATATATATATATATATATATATATATATATATATATATATATATATATATATATAAAATTTATATATATATATTTTTTTTTTTTTTTTTTTTTTTTTATATATATTTATTTATTTATATA
>Ga0214543_1005792_pt1 | contig 22442 bp, 15 predicted proteins | sample CNSS2metaG_FD_160094 | JGI IMG/M metagenome (GOLD analysis project Ga0214543, IMG submission 160094) | Root nodule microbial communities from cowpea collected in UCLA plant growth center, Los Angeles, California, USA - CNSS2 | ecosystem: Host-associated > Plants > Roots > Nodule | place: USA... | reverse complement strand
CAAAGGTCAACAAGTCAACTAAAGTTGATTCAACTAAGTCAACTTAGGGAATCAAAAATAACAAGCATAAATGAAAGGGATGAAGGATTAGTGAACTTCCTTTCTAAACATGCTTAGTCTTCTTAAGAATGTGCCTCCATCCTTGATTGAGGTCAATCCTTCATCAGGCTTGATGTAAACTTCCCCAAAATTTTGAAGTAAATCTAGGGTCCCTATCAGATATAATACTTATTGGAACTCCATGTAACCTGACATTTTCTTTTATGTACAATTCAGTCAAATTTTCCAATGAATACCTAATGTTAATGGGTAAGAAATGAGCAAATTTTGTTAACCTATCCACAATAACCCATATGGATTCAAATTTTTAAATGGTTCGTGGGAGGCCAACTACAAAATCATTGCTATACTATCCCATTTCCATTCAGGTATATCTAAGAATTGTAGCATTCCTGTTGGCTTTTGGTGTTCTATTTTAGCTTTTTGACAAACTAGACATTTTGCTACATATTGTGCCATTTCCTTTTTCATTTTGGGCCACCAAAACATTTTTTTGAGATCTTGATACATTTTTGTTGTGCCTGGATGTATGCTTAATTTGCTTTTATGTGCTTCTTCTAGAATCATTTCCTTAATTTCCTCATTATTGGATACACACATCCTGTCCTTAAATATCAAAGTTTCGGTTTTATCTATGCCAAAATTCTCCCCACCCCTTTGACCTATCAATTTCTTTTTCTTATTAATTAACTCATCACTTTCTTGTGTCTCATGGATTTGCTTTTGTAAATTGTTAGTGATCTGAATGGAGTTTAATTGCATTTTATCATGGCTTAGGGTGACCGAAAAAATCATGTCTCTAAATTTTTCTAACAAATTCATTTCATGAATCATTAGTGAAGAGACATGTAAAGATTTTCTGCTTAAAGCATCTGCCACTACATTTGCCTTTCCTGGATGGTAATGTAATTCAAAATCATAGTCTTTTAGAAATTCCATCCATCTCCTTTGTCTCATATTTAATTCCTTTTGGTCAAACAAGTATTTGAGACTCTTATAATCACTAAAAACTTCAAACTTACCACCATAAACATAATGTCTCCATATCTTAAGTGCAAAAACAATGGCAGCTAGTTCTAGATCATGGGTTGGGTAATTTTTCTCATGTGTTCTTAGTTGCCTAGAACTATATGCCACTACCCTTCTATCTTGCATAAGAACACAACCTAATCCCATTTTGGAAGCATCAGAAAATATAACAAAGTGTTCAGTAGGATCAGGTAATGCTAAAACAGGAGAAGTGGTTAATCTTTTCTTGAGTTCTTGAAAACTATTTTCACATTTTTCTGTCCACATAAAAGCTTGGCCCTTTTTGGTGAGTTGGGTTAAAGGCAAAGCTATTTTAGAAAATCCCTCAATGAATCTTTTATAATATCTTGCCAAACCGAGGAAACTGCGAATCTCAGTCACTGTTTTTGGTGGCTCCCATTGTATAATTGCTTCTACTTTGGTCGGATCCACTAACACTCCCTTATTAGAAATCACATGTCCTAAGAATTTTACTTTCTCTAACCAGACTTCACACTTAGACAATTTAGCATACAATTTCTTTTCTCTCAAGATTTACAAGACAATCTGAAGGTGTTCCTCATGTTCCTCAAGAGTCTTAGAATAAATAAGAATGTCATCTATAAAAACAACCACAAATTGATCTAAAAATGGATGAAAGATCCTATTCATGCAATCCATGAATATTGCAGGAGAATTGGTCACACCAAAAGGCATCACTTGATTTTCATAATGACCATACCTAGTTCTGAAAGCAGTTTTTTGTATGTCTTCTGCTTTTACTCTAATTTGATGATATCCTGACCTTAAATCTATCTTAGAAAATACAGAGGCTCCTCTCAATTGGTCTATCAAGTCATCTATTCTAGGAAAAGAGTATTTATTCTTTATGGTGAATTTATTTAATTGACGGTAATCTACGCACAACCTAAAACTTCCATCTTTCTTTTTAACCAACAAAACCAGAGCTCCCCAAGGTGACACACTAGGACGAATGAACTATTTTTCAAGTAACTCTTCTAATTGTTTCTTCAATTCTGCTAATTCAGAGGGTGACATCCTATATGGTGCCACAAAGAGTGGTCCAACTCCAGGCATCAGATCTATGGAAAATTTAATTTCTCTATTAGGTGGTAAACCAGGGATATCATTGGGAAAGACTTCAGGAAAATTTCGAACAACTGCTATATTTTTCAACTCAACTTCCTCTTTTATTTCCATAGAAGATAATAACAAGTACCCTTGGATTTCATTCCTTAAAGGCTCACTTTTTGAATTGGTAGGTGATTTTAGAAGATTCTCAGAGTTTGGAAATATCATTGATTTCTTAGCTTAATTCAAAAGGACTTGATTGAAAGATAACCAGTCCATACCTAAGATTACATCTAATTGAGATAAAGGTAGACATATTAAATTTACAAGAAATTTTCTGTTCTTAATGAACAGTGGACAATCTACACAAACTCTATTGGTAATTACTGAATCATTTATGGGAGTTGAAACGACCAAACTAGTTTTTAGAAAAGAGGTCGACATATTAAGATGTTGAACACAATAATTGGAAATGAATGCGTGAGTTGCACCTAAGTCATACAATACATTTAAAGTTTTTGCTTTAATAAAACACATACCTTGAATTAGATCATGGTTTTCAACAGCTTCAGCTCCAGTCATGGTGTACACTTTTCCTGTTGTGGTAGGTCTTGTAATGGTTATGGCTGGATTGAAATGTGGCTTCTGTTGTCCACACTCAGAGAATATGTGACTAGGTTTCCCACACTTGAAATAGACTGGTCCTTTAAGATGACAATCTTTAGCAGGATGACCTTGTCCGCATTTAAAGCATCTGATATGATCATATACAGGTCTACTAGAATTTCCTGATGAAGATTGGTTGGATTGGGTCCTCCATTGTGGGCGATTGTAAGGTTTTCCCTCAATACGTTTATTTTTTATTTGTTTGGGGTCCAAAATACTTTGGTTTGATATTTTAATTGTTCTTAAAATCTTCCAAAAACTACACTTGTGAATAAGCCTAGGAAAATCAGCAATTTCTAGTATTCCTACCGTTTTTCTCAATTCACCCCTAAGTTCGTTTTCAAATTTTATACATTTCATCCTTTTCTCTGGGTGATAAAAGAAAGTAGAGTATTTTTCTCATTCTTCAAACTTGGAAGCATATTCCCCCACTGTCATACTTCCTTGCTTCATCTGCATAAACTCTATTTCTTTTGCTCTCATCACATCATTAGGGAAATATTTTTCTAAAAACTTTATTCTAAATACATCCCAGGTAATAATTGTTCTTCCTCCTTTAAGTAATCTCCTGATACCATCCCACCAATATTTCGCTTCTCCTATTAACATAAATACAGCATAATTCACCTTTGGTTGTCAATACAATTCATAACTCGAAATATTTTCTCCATTTCCTTAATCCATAATTCAACTTTTTTCTGGATCATATCCTCCAGAAAATTGTGGGGGTTTGTTTCTCCTAAATTCAGCTAAACCTTGTGATTCAGGGTTTCCTTCATGTCTTTGATTCCTCATTAGAGCAGCAACCATGTCTCGAATAGCTTGCATTGCTTCAGTTAATTCATTGTTCCTCCTAATGTTTGCCATCTGGAATCGTATGAGTTAGTAAAAAAAATATAATGAGCACATTTTATAGATCTCGCATGAAACGTTGCTCTGATACCATCTAATGTGGCAAAATTTATTTTTTTACTTATTTATTTAATTATTATTATTTTGTACAATATATTTATAAAAATTTAGAGGCAAAATAATATACTAATATATAATTATATTTTAAATATTCACATTTATATATGTATATTTACAATATTGTATGCATCTTATATTTACACCGTTTAGTACGTCTTATATTTCCTATACTACAAGGGGAAAAAGTATTATTTATTTACAATTTTTCCCTCATATACCGGCTTTCAAACAGGTGGAGGGAAAAGGTTATGGATAGGGTTCACTTGGACTGTTGGGGGTAAATAAAAGGTAACTCTGATTTGTCCTTCGATGACAATCGGCGCATTCGGAGCAGAGAGAAAAGTAATGGTAGAGTTTCTCGTTCCCTAAAATGTTACAGAATTATTCACTGCATTGCTTTGCCATGCATTTCCTGAAAAAACAGTCACAATGTCGGTGAAGAAGGGATCAAGCATGTTGGGAGCATCCATCTATGATAATGTTATAAAATTTTGTTTTTCACACACAATCATAAAATAGGGAAGTGAGACAAATATCACAAAAAAGAATACAACATATCATAATAAAATAAATGAAATGAAAATTCTCCCAAATCCATAAAACTGGATTTTTATTATGCTTTTATAAAGATATTGATTAATTTTGTAGTGATTAGTCAGGATAAATGAGCTTATGGTAACAAAGTAACTCAAGAACATATCAACTTGAGTAATACTAACTCGTTTAAATCTCCAAGGTCATACCTCCAACTACAATAATCAAATCTTTATTTATCATAAATTTTATTTCAATATTAAACCATAATAAATAAATAAATAGATAGCATCAATGAATAATTAAAATAAATATAAATAAATAAAAAGAGTCGGTACATAACTGGGGATAAATATAAATAAGTAAATGAGAGTAAATATAAATTGAATAAATAGGACCAGTGCACAACTGGAGATGAATATAAATAAATAAATAAATAAATAGGAACGAGAACTAAATATAAATTAGAATGAGGTTAGGGACACCTCATTAAGGTAAATATAAAGATAAAAGTAATTATAAACAGATAAAAAATAATCAAAGTAAAAAGATAAAATGATAGATGTCTCCTCCCTTTACCTTATTTATTATGAAAATTATACCAAGGTTATACTAAGACTTCAATGATATATTAATTAACCAATAAGACTTCGATGATATATTAATTAACCAATGTAGTGAATAATTCTGTAACTTTATACACTTTGCTAGTTGTCCTTTATTGTTGAGAAAATTTTACATTCCTTTAAAAGTGTAGAGATAAAATTGATATTGTCTGACAATATTGTCCGATTTGTATTCACCTTTTGACTAGAAGAAAATATATTACAACAACATATATTTTGTACAATATTAAGAGTTCCACATCACAATAGAGGACTATCTATACATTTAATATTTCCTAAAGATATTAATATAAACTCTCTATGAGTCAACGTTCTAAAGAAGATATCTCAAAAAAAATTCGATCAACTGTAACTAAGTAAATTCTTCTTCTACTTGTACAACATATACATATGAAAGAAAAATACGAAAAGTAGTGAGGTCTTGTAAGCCTTAAATATTAATCTTAATAAATTGAACATATGATAAAAACAATAGGGCTTAGGATTGGACCTGCAACTATAAGACTCAATCTTATTTTATTAGACATATGAATTCATATTCCACTTCTGATCCACGATGAACATAAAAAGTTACTTTGAGAAGTGATTTGACAGTTGAGTATTACTCATTAAAAACACTGATACAATCAATTCTTTTTTCTCGACAATATCAATGATCGACTTACAAAGGAGATATATACTCATTACCTAACCTTAGTGATGCTGAGCAGGTATTGGATAATTCCAAGTAGTGGCAAAACATGGAAAAAATTCATGAGTGCCAAATTAGCTTTTTTATATATAATTTTTTTTCTAATTAAAAAAATTCTTCATTTCCTCTCTTTTCGTCTACTCAAAACAAGCACACATAATGGTAGAATCTAAAAAATATGACGATCATATTCACTATCATTTTATATATGCCCTTTGTACCTTATCAATTTGATTTGGTGGGTATTGTCAAATTTGAGGATGCATCCCCGAATCAGTTCTAAAGATTTTTCAAATTCATTATATGTAACTCTAGGAACTTTAGAGAGTTGTTTTTCAATTTCTTCAATTCTTGGATTCTCGTGAAATTTCTCAAGTGTAGTTGATGTAAATGCCTTTTTTTCATATTCATCACAAGCCTTCCACTTGAAAAAAGAATCAATTATTTTACTCTTTATCATAATTTTTCTAATATAAATTTATTACCTCTCATCTATTTAGAAAAAGACAAATTTATTTCACCCAGTGGTACACATGAGACAAATTTATCAAATGTAAAAGGAAAACATATTGCTTAAAAAAAGGGTAGAAATGAACTTACTCAAGAAAATTTTGATCAGTTCAAAATGTTACTCAACTTCTCAATTTCACTGTGGTTCAATTTGATTTTGAAAAGGATGATAGATTGAGGGTGAAAATAGAAGTTTGGGGGAACCATGGCTCCCCTCTATCATATAGAAGTTTCGTCCTTGGTTCCAAGTTTTACATATGAATATCCTAGTCCAACATGCTATTATGAACTCTTAGTTATTCACCTACTTGATAAATAATTTCTTGGACCTCATCATGGTCCCTGACTTTCATCTTGACTTTCATCTTGTAGTGTACCAAATTATGACTTCCCAAAGACAAACACATATTCATTAGTTTGATCTCAACTCATTGAAATCAAACCTAAGACTCTTTCTCAACTGACATACTCTTGAAGATCTTCAATGATCACAAAATATGATGATTATCAAGATAGGTCATATTTTCCTTGACCGATAAATAATCTATACACCATCCGAACATATACAAAAAGAAAATAACAATAGAACATATATGTATCTTTCTTTTATCCAAGTTCATTGAATAATAAAAAATATTTACTTTTACTTTATTTATATTATTACTTTATATGTATTCTTCAAATTATAAAAAATGATGTTCAAATAAAAATAATAATAATAATAATAATAATAATAAAAATAAAAATAAAAGCAACAACTTTATATAAATAACTAAAAATCTGAATTAGAATATCATAAACAAATATAATAAACTAAATATAAATGAATACAAAAATTAAATAATATAAATTAAACAAGATTACTGACGAATCAAAGATGCATGATATAAGTATTAATATAGATGACCAATACATAACTGAAATGAATTAAATAATATAATTATAAATTAATCACCTGGACATTAATGTTTAACTGGAGATAAAAAATAAATGATAGAAGTATATAAAAGGAAGTGAAACAATATAAAAATAAATAAAACATCAATAAAATACACATAAGTTTATTAAAATAATATTGAGAGAGCTTACCTCACTCTTCGCTTATCTTATTAATTGGAATGACACCCTAGAATATATTTAGATGATTAAAATTTCTTAAAACCCCTTATCCCATATTCTCTTTCTTGTTCTCTATGTCTGTGGTATCTTACATCTTCTTAGTTTTCTTTTACATCTTCTCTTCCACTCCATCGATTTATAAGCTAAAACTTTTGTTTTTTTTAATCACACACAAGCATAATGATTAATATATTTTTTAATTAATTATTATTATTTATTTCTTTTATTATTACTTTTATTTTACTTAGTCAGAATATTTTCCAAAAACTACTTATATGTTACATTACTCCATTTGTTTTAGGAATTTCATCTTGAAATTCACTTGGTTGTAAAAAGTTGAGGATGCATTTCTCTTATATTATTTTCTAATTCTAAAGTTGCATCACTTTTTTCTTATTGACTCCATAATACTTTTACCATAGATGTATGTCCTTTTCTCGAAGTTGTTTAATCCTTCTATTTCCGATCCTCACAAGAAACACATTATAAGTTTTCTCATATTTGTACCATATCAAGTACTATCACATGAAGAAGGTTATGACTTTATTTACGAAGTTGGGACACATGAATAGGGTCATGGCCTCACATGATTATATCACATGACTGACTATAATTGGTGTTTTAGTGTTGTGAAGGCTTTCAAACATTCATCATCAAATGCAAATTTAAAGATTTGGGAAGACTTGGCACCAAAGGAGTCAATATATTTAGTCCCTTATATAAATATGTAAGTGTAGTTTGTTGTATTATTATAATCCATCATTTTAAGGTTTAACAATGATATTGTCAATTCGGACATCATAGACAACTACTTGTAGTTTCCCTCATTGATAATTCTATTGTATGATTTTGCTCATTGCACAAGCCTCCCCAAGAATCTCAAACAAATATTAGATTGGTAAGATCCTAAATTTATGAACTTTCTTTCTTATATAATTGTATCCTAACTAATTCATTTTTCATAGTGCAATGTTGATAGGCAGATCAATTGCTACAACTAAAAAGCTACAATGGTTGTCCCTCAAGGTTAGCTATTTTGGTTCAATTATAATTGTTGGGTTCTTTTTCTTCCTCAATTATTTATAATTATGTTGATATATTTGTAGTGTAATATACAAATCAACTCTTATGAGTGTGATTACTAGCTATGTTATGCAATGGATAATAATCATTGTTCTTACTCGTATTACAATTGATTGAAATCGATAATAATTTAATTAAATAAAAGTAGTTTGCAAGTTTGTCTTTTAATGTATGCTAATTAAAATTATTATCTTTTGTCCAGACATTCGACAATCTCACACTAATGCACGAACATTCAATAGCATATGTAAGGCAATCTTGTGCCAACTATATAGTAAAAATGTACAATAGTTTGATTTACTATGCTTTGCAATAATTATGTGTAAAATATAGTACATTATTTAAAGTACTTTGATTCAAAATTGTCATCTATATTGTTGTGTCTGGTGTGCTATGTTTCTATAAAGGTTTGTTATATATCTAGGCAAAAACCAAAAAAAAAAAAAAACTAGTCATAGGTTTCTGTTATAACACAATCTGAAGCATATAGTTAAGAATATGTCTTGGTTATTACCAAAACTGAAACATATTCCCTCGCTACATGGTTTAGAATAATATTGAATTATTTTGAAAATGGTAACAAATAGGCTTCAATTACCCAGAAGAACTTCGACCTATTATGCAATAGGGTTCAGTTGAATTTAGAATTGAAACATACAGGTGAATAAGCCTTGGTTAACTAGAAAACCAGTGCCTACTCCCCCGCTTCTTATGTTTAAATAGTTTTGGGCAATGGTCACATATAGGCTTTGGTTGTCTTAAGAATAAAAGCATATATTCAATTATAGACTTCATTTCCTCCTAGAATTGGTGCTTATTCCTTTATTTTTTGACTTTAAATGTTTTTGAATTGTTTTACTATCAACTGAAGTTTATTCTTCAAATATAGGCTTCGATTCCTAACTAAAGCCTAATGTCCCTTTACTTCGCCTTAATATACTTCGGTTATAAAATATGAGTATAACGTAAAAAAAAAAAAAAAATGTAAAAATTTTTCGCTACACTAGTGTATAATATATATTAGGATTGTCAAAGTGAGTCAACTTGACTCACATTGGTTGGCTCACCACGAGTTGAGTTAAAAAAGGGTCAACTTAACCCGACTACCTTTTGGTGAGCTATAAATTTTGCAATCCGGTTCAACCCACTACGGGCTGGTGGGTTAGTGGATTGGCTCAATTACAAATGTTTTTTTTTTTGCAGTTTATTTCATATATTTATTGCATTACAATGAAAGTGAATTGACTTAATTTATTTTTCATAATAGTGGAATCAAAGTGTTCATCTAATTTTTGAAATATTATTATAAAAATAATAGTTAAAGATTAAAGTATCAACGTATATAACTTGACAAACAAATTAATTAAACATTCAAACTATTCAAATATTATTGAGCAACATTCTAACATTTAAATATATGAAATTGTGAACCTATACAATTAGTAGTAGTAAATAATTATAACAAAAAAAAAATTAAAAATTGTAAGAAAATGTTGGTGGGTTAAGTGGATTAATCACTTTCAAACCCGGTTCGAACCTGTAGTGAATCGAGTTGACTCAAAAATCGGAACCTATTTTAATATATATATATATATATATATATATATATATATATATATATATATATATATATATATATATTGTGATAGTAGTTAATGAGAACACACAATATTAGAACTCATTATAAGTGTAGATATATTAATTTTGTTGTTTTTCTGTTAATTAATATAATGTGTTTTGTGTGTTTGATGTGCATGACCTTGAGAGTATGAAAGATTATGTAAGAGTAAAGAAGAGAAGCTATTTAAAGAAAGGATGGAGAAGGAATATGCATAGGTGGTGAACGAGTGAGCAGATAAATAGGAATGTGAAGCCGCAAAAGCAGAAGAAAGGAGAACGTGGGGTTTCCCAAACTTGAAACAAAGAAAAGCTCCCTCTGTCTCTAATGGCATTGGTCTTCTCTTCCTGTAGGTTTGTGAAAGCCAACCAATGGGAGAGAAAAGATCTTCAGCACCACCAGCAGAAGCAGCACAACCACCTCCGCCGCCGCCACCACCAATGTCCCTCTCCCTCGTCCGACCCTCCCAAAAAAAACGCCTCAAACCCAAAGTCATCCGCGTCTTCCGCTCCGTCTTCCGCTCCCTACCGATCATAACTCCCTCCTGCAAGTTCCCCTCCCTCCCCCAGGAGAACAACAACCACCTCCACAAAACCGTCAACAACGGCATCAAAGTCACCGGCACCCTCTTCGGCCGTCGCAAGGGCCGCGTCAGCCTCGCCGTCCAGGAAAACCCCCGCTGCCTCCCCTCCCTCGTCGTGGAGCTCTCCATACACACCCACACCTTGCAGAAGGACTTGGCCAACGGCATGGTCAGGGTGGCACTGGAGTGCGAGAAGCGTTCGGAGAAGGACAAGACCAGGATCTCGGAGGAACCCTTGTGGACAATGTACTGCAACGGGAAGAAGAATGGGTACGGCGTGCGGAGGGAGGCGACGGAGGAGGACCTGTACGTGATGGAGCTTCTGAAGGCCGCGTCCATGGGCGCCGGCGTTCTTCCGTTGAGATCGGAGGCTGAGGAGGGCGGCGACGGAGGAGATTTGGCGTACATGCGAGCACCCTTCGAGCACGTAGTGGGATCCAAAGATTCCGAGACTCTCTATATGATGAGCCCGGACTCGCAGGGGAATAGTGGACCCGATCTTACTATATTTTTTGTCAGGGTTTAATTCAAAATCGGATTAATGATGTACAGTGAGTTTGATCAGAGGGTTCATTTGTATCTCTGGGTGAATTAGGGTTCATGCCATCAAGGCTTAGGGTACGTAGTAATCCAGGTTGTTGTGTCTACTCATGTTATATCTATGTATACTTTCTCTCCCTTTTCTCCCAACCTTTTCTATTAGGTCCTGCATCATTAGCGTTTAGGTTTTCTGGTTAGCTTTCATAGACATATATATATAAATGATGGAAGAAGGCTTTTTGCTTATGTGCTCATCAAAATTCACAAGCTCCCTTTCATTTATCATACCAGGTGAAGTTCACCAAAATCACCTTACACTTCTGCATGCCAAAAATGGAAGAGCAAGGTTCCAAAACGATGTCGTCTGGTCAAGCTACGTCAGGAAATAACATTTTTTTTTTAGTTTTTTTTCACTGTGCAGTTCTACTCCTATTGTCTCTTTTAGTTTGAGCTGTAATTGTGTGATTTGAAGAGAGGTGAGGGTTTTTTTTTTTTTTTTTTGCGGCTGCCATGGTCTCACTGCTGCTGTATCAATATTTAACTAAATTTGTATGCTCCAATATTATGAATTGTGATGCATAATGTTGACAAGGAAGGAAATGAACTTAAAACACTTAAATTTAAGCTTTTGTAAGATAAAAAGAAATGGAAAAAAAGTGTTTTCAAGTTTTGTATGAAGTGACTGTGATCAAACCTGGTGCAACTAATATATTGTTAATTAAATTATTCTTCTAAATTCTACAACAAATTCTGGGAATTTATAGTTTTCATGGAATTAGTAAGTTTTTCACTTGTGTGATTATTTAACTTTCTTTTTTTCTTGTCCATCTTCTCTTCTTAACTTTGACAATTCAGACTCATTCATTTATCCACATTCACATTGATTAAAAAAGATTTGATATCAATTTTTCACTTGATACATCTAAACAATCTAACTATTTTTTATCCTAAATCAATTAAAATAAAATGGATGTAACACACCCACTCATTAGATTCGAACTCAAGATAAATCTTAGCAAATAGTCCGAACTCTGCTACCACATTCAGAAACAACCAAACTACACCACTTCAACTCTGACACAAACCAGCAAAAAATCTTCGTCCTTCTCTTCACCACCGATTTTCTTCGTCCTTTTTTTTTTTCCTTTTACCTTGTTGTTTAAGGAAGTATCATTAAAATAAGTGTTTAATCAGAGCTGCTCTCATGTTCAAGGGTTTATTGCCTACCCCTTTGGCCAATTTACTTTGAAAAATGAGTTCTTTTCAATGATAATTCTCTAAAAGTTTAGAAAGTAAAAATGTCACAGTTCAGCGTGATTCACTGCAACAGTAAGTGATAAGACATGATGGAATGTGCACAATTTCATACATTGCTGTCCGTTGGGGTTGCCTCGAATCACACAGTGATGATGACAGACAGGTTCTGTCTGGTTGTGGCTTCACGAGTTTCCTGCCACCGCTTACTCTATTCTTCAAGTGAACGCATCTGCTGATTTTCGTTTTCAAATTCACACTGAAATTTGTAGATAGACAGAGATAAGACATGGCTCTGGCATTGAACATCTCAGTGGGTTTCCCACACCAGCGTTGCCCCACTCTCTTCAAACCCTCCAGACCAATTCTCTCCTTCCCCACCGCTTCCGCTGTCTCCTCTTTAACGCAACTCAGCGTTTCCGTAGGTGAAGATTTCCCCGACAACTACAGCGATTGGATTCCCAACTCCGACCTTCGCAGAAGATGCGGCATTCTACTCCATCCGACGTCGTTTCGAGGGCCCCACGGCATCGGCGATCTCGGTCACGAGGCCTTCCGTTTCATCGATTGGCTCCACCGCGCCGGTTGCTCCGTTTGGCAGGTTCTTCCTCTCGTGCCGCCTGGCAGAAAAGCCAACGAAGAAGGATCCCCTTACTCTGGCCAGGTTCGATTCGGTTCGGATTTTTTTTTTTTTTGTTTCGCTCAGCTATTTCGGTGTAATGCATTCACTTTTACATTGTGATTTTCAGGATGCGAATTGTGGCAACACGCTCTTGATCTCTCTTGAAGGCCTCGTCGACGATGGGCTGTTGGAAAAACACGAGCTTCCAGAACCGATGTGAGTCGCGTAGTTTTTCAGTTTTATTTGTTGTAATTTCCTTTTGTTCAACGATTTGTTAAATGAATGCAGTGATGCAGAGCGCGTCAATTTTTCAGTTGTTGCTGAACTTAAGGATCCTCTGATAACCAAAGTAAGGTGTTTACAGCTTTCTTATTACTAGAATTTTTCCTCACCTCATCCATCTGCTGCTTCTTTTTTTTGTGACTCTTCCTTTTTTTTACATAGGCATCTTTGTCTGTCCTGTGTTTTATATCGATTTTCCTGTTTTGGAAATTCCATCTATAGGCTGCAGAGAGGCTCATTTCAAGTGAAGGAGAACTCAAAACGGAGTTCGAGAATTTCCGAAGAGACCCTGATATATCAAGTGAGACACTCATTTTTTTTTTTTCAGTTCTATGTAATTTGCATATATGTCTTTTAGCTTCAGTGCCTTTTGATTATACAATTATTTTATATTATTTATATGTAAGTGCACAGTTAGTCGTCTGCATATTTTCATTGTTATTTTACTTTTTCTCTTCCCACAGTTGTTTAGATTTTGTCCTCCTATTCGTGCTATTTCCCCACTTAATACAGCTTTTTGTTTGTTGAAAACAATTCAAACGGGAAAATAAATAGAATCTGGAAGTTTGTTGTGATCGCAAATTCCAATCAAACAATTGCAACAAGATAATTAGTTCAAGCTAAAAAAAAAAATATGAATACTTCATGTTTCTTATGGATGGTTGCAGCATGGAGACAACTTATTGATTTTAGGATTACGTGTTACAGAAGTTGGAAGGAAAGAAACATTAGGATTGGTGGTGGTAATATGTAAAATACTGAGTGGGCAGAGGACTTAGATATTGAGAAGTTTCTTGTGGGTTTGAAGATACATGCATCTTTCTTAATGTTACTTATCAGTTTGCGAGACTTAATTTGGAAAGTCTTTCAAAAATCATTCGAGGGATTTCTCTCTTTGGTATGGTTTTAACTAATAATATATTTGCAATGCTGTAGGCTGGCTTGAAGATGCAGCATATTTTGCTGCTATTGATGACAGTTTAAACACATTCAGCTGGTACAATTGGCCTGAGCCTTTAAGAAATCGCCATCTTGTAGCTCTAGAAGACATTTATCAACAGAAACAAGATTTTGTAAGTACATAAATTATCCTTATAGCTCAAATTTTCGTCTACTTGTTATTGCTATACTTCTACTTATAGTCCAGAAGGGATCTTGGTGATTCATTTATACTTTTGCATGCAGATAAATGTATTTATTGCCCAACAGTTCTTGTTTCAAAGGCAGTGGCAGAAAGTCCACAGCTATGCACAGAGTAAGGGAATCAGCATAATGGGAGACATGCCAATATATGTTGGTTATCATAGCGCCGATGTTTGGGCAAATAAGAAACAGTTTTTACTGGTTAGCAATCTCTAAAGAATGTCTCTGAAGTCTGATATAACATTTTTTATTTTTTGGAGCAAATTGTACCTTTTGATCGTAAAATATCTCTATTTATCTGGCAGAACCGGAAAGGATTTCCTCTTTTAGTGAGTGGTGTTCCTCCTGATGCATTCAGTGAAACTGGTCAGCTATGGGGCAGGTTTGAAGTTAATACCATGATAAATGTTTTTTGATAAATCTCGATTTTCCATGCTTTTTATTCAATTCTCGTCCTGATTCTTTATCTGCTTCTGTGATTATGATCAAAAGGCATCTCCTTTGACTTGTCCCAACTCGATTTAGTTCCTTTCACTCTCCCATGCTTTAACCATCTGTGCCTGTATACGACAATGTATCCTTCCTGCTTGAATATTTCTATTAAAAAAGGACAGGAACTAACTCAAACCCAAAGTTAGCTCAGAAGGAGAGGATTGCCTAGGTCTTAGCATTTTGGCCATATTTCTAGTCAATGTAGGATTTGTTAACAGTCTCTAGACCCTATTTCAGCCTTTTTCTCCTTGGTATTTTCTTTTTCTTTATCGTAATAACTACTATCATGTTATACTGTAGTACATTGTAGAAGGTTTCCTGTTCCATATAGATTACTGATTTTCATGTTTTATGTTGTCAACTTTTAATGAAAAAGCCCCCTATATGATTGGAAAGCCATGGAGAAAGATAGATACTCATGGTGGATTCGTCGCATTCGACGAGCACAAAATCTATTTGATGAATTTAGGATTGACCACTTTAGAGGATTTGCTGGATACTGGGCTGTTCCCGCTGGTAAGTATACAATCTAGAATAAGCTTATTTCACTTGCTTGGTGGGTTGTTGTGACATGTGTGTGCTCTACAAATGTGCAGAAGCAAAAGTAGCTATGCTTGGAAAGTGGAAGGTCAGAACCTCTCAAGTTGTTCATTTTATAAATCTATTTGATCAAACTATAATGCTCTTTGTAACATTTAAATGATAGGTAGGACCTGGGATGTCCTTGTTTGATGCCATTTTCAGAGCTGTTGGAAGGATTAATATAATAGCAGAAGACCTGGTATGCATTATAAAACAAAACTCAATATTTTTAAATATGATTTTAGTTTGTCAAATTTGAGCTAAGTTTGTTTTCGGTAATCTAAAATGGATCTTTTTAGTCCCTGTAATTTGACAAAAGTGTTTGTTTTAGTCCATTTGTTCAAACGGCTTATATCTAAATGTAGTCAACATAAATACTTTGAAAGGAAAATAAATGTGGTAGGGTATTTGATGGTAAGAATGCAAAATCGAAATAGATTGCTATCATGTAAACAATTTATAATTGTTAGTTATGTAACAAGCACAAACTTTAACAGTACTTTGGACAGAAGTACTAAACCAAATATTTTTCACATGGACTGAAAAAATCAATTTTAAATTTGAGAGACCAAATCAAACTTATCCCAAATTTGCAGATTCCTGATTCTTTCTTAGGGTACTCATTGTAAAATTTTGGGCTTGTGATTTATGAAAGGGAGTTATCACTGAGGATGTAGTCCAACTAAGAAGATCCATTGGAGCACCTGGAATGGCTGTTCTCCAGTTCGGTAATGATTGATTACTAATTTTGTATACGATGTTCAGTTTCATGCTCCAAGTAATTCAATGTCAGAGTGCCTGAATATTTTTTTTATCTATTTTCCTTTATCCAGGATTTGGAGGCGATGCTAAGAACCCTCATTTGCCTCATAATCATGAGTGCAATCAAGTTGTCTATACAGGGACTCATGACAATGACACAGTAAGAATTTCTTCTGCCAGTTGCATATCTATATTATAGGCCTGGGTGTTTGCTATGCAGAAATTAGTCGAAGATTGTGATAGGGTAGGGATCTGATATCTTAATTAAAAAATTTGGGGAAGAACTTTCCTGTGTACAAGATAGAACGAACATACTACTGAACTTAGAGGTTCAGCACCTTTTAATGTCCAAAGGCTCATATTACCTTTACCTCACAAATTGAAAAGATGTCCCTCCCTCTCATCCCTTTTTTCTCATTTAAATGCAACATGCCGTATTTTTCTAACTCACCCCCCTCTCATTGACTAATCAGTAATATCTGATAGATTGCTCACTAAGACAAGATTTTCTGCATGGAGAACTCACATTTTCATCTTTTGTGGAATGTTTTACCTATTGAAATTGATGCATGCATCTGGCATGTATAACTTAAGAAATATTACCTGTCAATACTAAAAACCTTGAGAAGAATTGCCTTTCTGCTACAGATCAGAGGCTGGTGGGAAGCTTTGAACCAAGAAGAGAAATCCAAGGTAGGTTTGGTTGTCTTTGTGAATTAATGAAATGTATTTTTTAACCAAGTTGAGCGAAGAGTTCATCTCCCTCTTCATTTTATATTTCAGGCATTAAGTTATCTTTCCTTAAATGAGGGAGATGACATTTCTTGGGGTCTAATCCAGAGAGTATTGGGCTCTGTTTCTCAAACAGCAATAATACCTATGCAAGATGTTCTTGGATTGGGTAATTCTGCCAGGATGAATATTCCCGCAACTCAGGTAAAATGTGCATTGTATGTTCGGGCAACATTTTGATTTATTCAACCTGAACAAAGAAAATAAAAATGTTAGATGACTTGTAACATCTGGACCGCCGCACAAAATAAATAAATAAAATCATGACATTGGTTGATACCCTGACAAATGCAGTTTGGGAACTGGGGTTGGAGAATTGCAAATTCGGTGAGCTTTGATGGCTTGGAGAGAGAGGCAGACAGACTCAGAGAAATGCTTTCAATGTATGGCCGGCTTTGATTATGGAATTCCTTTTTGAGTGTAAAGTTGAAGAGTTCTCTTTTTGAGCGGAAGCTTAAGTTAAGTGGAAAATGCATGATGTTGATAAATGAAAACTGGGTGCTTGTGTTGGGGTCAAGTAATTTGAGAAGGCTGGATGCTTCAATGGAAATTTGTAAAAAGGATAATGCCGATCTCTTGTTGTAATGTAACATGCTTGTTTAAATATGAAAATAAGAGATATGTTATATTATATCAAGTACCATTTCATAGAAATATTTATTAACAAAAAAATATCTCAGAAGATTGAATGTCATAATGTGATGGTAAGGTAGGAGTACAATCAGCTATACTTTTGCATGTGCAGTCTTCAGCTATTTGTGCACTCTTTAGTGTTGGCAGTGCATGTTTGGTTTCATGGTGGTTGGATCCAATTGTATTCATACTGATCAAATCACTTTTGGCCCAAATTTGGGATGTTTGGTTTCTAAGAAGCAACATGTAGCTGATAAAAACTACGTTGTGTATGAAGTAACCTCTTGTGGCTTTTGCTTCATCCAGAATCGAATAGCCCTTTTGGTGGACGCAGTTCCTCTATTTTACTCTCCTTTGTCATTTGTTTTCTTCTTGTTGCATTTACTCTTCATGCTTTCTTGCTGGATGCTTATTTGCTATGTGAACTATTATGTTCTTCTCTTACTCTTCCTGTTTGTTGTTCTCAATAACTACTCTTTTATTTTCTGGGGCACACCCTTTTGTGGTTTAGGTATTTAATTTGAATGTTAAGCCGCCTTCATGGAGGGTGAATCTTAAATTGACTTCAACTTTTTCTGTGGATATCGAACCCTTAATACCGTATCCAATAGGGATAAGTAGTGAAGTTTGTTTGATATACATAGCCTTATAATATTAAAGTGAACAATTTGAATAGCTAATATCCACACTCTGTTTCAGTACTTCAAGTTCTTGCTGTAATGTATACGTTTTGATTTGGTACTTGGACACTTAATATGCAAAAGAAGATTTCTCTTACAAGCATTCATGTTATCCTGTTTCTGGATGATTTCAACTTTGGTATTCAGTATGTTGTATCTAAACTAGATATAGCATTCTAGTTCTTTGAATGGACCAAAGGAATCAAGTTGAAAAGAATGACAATCAAATCAGACTGAAATATCCATTGGACAAGAAAATAGTCAAAGTTTTGTAACTATAATTAAAAAATGTGGCATTTCTCTTGTACAAATTAGAAATTAATAGGTATAAGTACTAATTTGTTCTTCTAATTTTTTTTAGTTTAATTTGATCCTTTTATTATTTGTTGATTTAATTTAGTATCCTAATTATTTAAAAGGGTTCAATTTGGTCATCTCCGTTAAGTTGAAGTTAATATCATGTTTGTACAAGACACGTGTCAAGTTGTAAAATTCTTAATTTTTTTAATTTTTTTTAATTTTAAATTTTTTTCTAAAAATCTATAAACTATCACGTGTCAGGTTAGCGTCGTGTCATGTGACAGTTCACCGTTATGAAACATGAGAGTAGTAATAGTTGTTTTCAATTTAGCCTCTATTTAAATTTTTTTGTTCAATTTAGTACTCAATTTTTTAAAACGATCCAATTTTGTCCTTTCTAATTTGAAACCAAATTAGTAAATAAATTTAATTATAATTTATATATACATGTTAAAATAATTGTTTTGAATTTATACATTAAATCACTACACCTAAATATTCAAATTATTTTATTTTTTACAAATATAAAAAATTTTGAGTGTAAAAATTTACAAAGGTAAAAATGTAAAAAAAAAATCGAGAACTATTATTATCATTGCCACATATCATGATGGTAAACTGCCAAATGGCACGATAGTAACCTATCACATGACAGATTATAAATTTAAAAAAAATTAAAAAATTAAAAAATTTAATAGAGAGGACCAAATTAAATTCTTTTAAATACTTATAATACTAAATTGAAACAATCAATACTAAAAAAAATCAAATTGAAGTAAACCAAAAAATTATAAAACCAAATCAACAATTATACTAAATTGATAATAAAGCATTTTATATCTGTTAGGTACTCTCAAACATTTAATTCAGCAAACGAGATTATTAACTTAGCTTTTCCAACTCTTATTTTGAAAATGCTAATTTCTAACTTTTTCAACCTCATAAATTATTTTGTCTAACAACTTAAAAGAAGAGGACACCATCTAAATTATCAGGGGAGAATAACACATCCTTTCTTTACTAAACAAATGAAAAAAAAAAAAAAAACAAAAAAAAAAAACGAAAACAAGTTTCATCAGTTTTCATTCAGAATAAAGATGAAGTCTAATTACTTTTCAGTTCCTTATTGGAAGTGAAACATTATTATCAGTGTTAGGTCATAAGCAGATTTTTTTACCCCAATAACACGGTTTTGTTTATTAAACTCCTAGAGAGCATATTGTTCCCATTATTTATCCTAATAGCATGGTTTTGTTGGTAGGTGAGAATACGGTCTCTTGAGACATGAATTCTACCCTACAAAAAGCTTTTTTTTTTAATCCCGGTCAGAATTTGGTCCACAGGAACCCGAATTCTGAATTGGATTTTTTATTTTTTTTTGTTTTTTTAAAAGAAATAAAAATTAAGATTTTTTATTTTTTTAATAAAATATATTTAAGAGTTAATTTATTTATTTATTTGTGAAAAATGTTGAATTAGAGGTTAAAATTATTTTTTAAAAAATAGATTTAATAGTGTGTTTTTAGTTATTTTAAGTATTATTTGGAAAAATGAAAAATAAATAATTTTTTTTGTCTTTTTGAAATTTGTTGATTTTAAAATAGATTTTGTATTGTGTAGTAAGTTATTTTATGTGTAATTTAAAAATATTAAAGTCAATTTAATTTAATTTATTTTTATAATTTGTGTAGTATTAATTATTTTTAATTGATGTTTATAAATATTGAAATTATAGTTATCTTTTAGTTTTGGATAATTTTAAAAATTTGTATATTATAAACATTGAAAATTTGTAAAAAATAATTTAAAAATGAAAAAAATAACTAAAATAATTTAAACCATTTCATTATTGTATTTTAAATAATTTTGTTACTTGTTTTTGGTTTATGTAAAATAAGTAACAATAAAAGATAATAAGAAAAGATGTAGCATTGAATTGAATCAAGTATAAATTTATTGAACACAATTAAAAGTACAACATAAACTAAGTGGTTGATGTGGATCATCTAAGTGCAGGGTTATTAGGATAATGATTTCTTGTGTGTCCTTCAGTTCTACAATAGGAACACTTTCTTGATTGTCTTCCTTCCTTAATGTTCATCTCAGTCCTAATTCTACTTGATTTAGGACGACCCCTCTCACTTCTTTTTGTGGCATGATGAGGCCAAACCTGTGGCCCTTGGTATGGTGACCAATATTCTTCATGTCTTAACTCGCCAAATAAATTTTCACATACTTTCATGACGACATCTAGCCTATAATGGGGACTTATGTACATGTTGAAGTCGTGATGTGCATGCTTGCAAGCTGCAATAACATGTGAACATGGTAGATGTATTTTTTGAAACTTTCCATAATTGCACCACCTTTCATCTAATCTGACTACAAATTTTCCTGCAAGACGTATTTCTCTAGGATTCACTATCTCCTCCACTCTGAATCTTGTGGTATTTCTATCAAATTCAATGACGTGGTGCGTGTTTGACTTGGATTCCGCATCTTGTAGGAAGTTGGTCGCATATTCAGAGTACACATGACCAACATTGACCATTGCAGTTATTTGCCTACCTCTTTTCGTGAAGTATGTGTTGCACCTAGTGTATGTGACCAATACTATGGATGAAATTGGCAAATTCCGTGTCTTCTTTAGGATAGAATTTATTGCTTTCGCCAGATTTGTTGTTACGTGACCCCACCTTCTTCCTTGATCATATGCAAGACACCACTGCTCCCTTGGTATTTGGTCTACCCAAGCTGCTGCTTCTGGGTTGTCTTCTCTAATGATGTTGTAGTAGTAGTTACAATGTAGCTCTGTCAATGCGTACGCTACAAATATAATTATAAGAAGAACTTATTTTCTAATAATAGGTGTGAATAATTAACAGCCAAAGAAATGAAAAAGAAAAATTTACATGTAATAACTTACCCATGTTGACGAGGTCCTTTTTCAAAGTTGTATACTTGAATCTTTTTGTAAAATTTTGTGTAATGTGTCGAATACAAAACACTTGTACGCAATTTCCTTCAATTGGGATAACGTGCCAATTCAAAAATTTACTGTCACCATTGTAAAAGCTAGCACATATTTGAAATAAATGGCCTCACTTGCACCTTCTAATTATGACAACACTTGTCAATTTTATTGGGAGATGCCAAAGCTGATTTATTATATTACTTTTGTAAAAGGTGACAGATACTTCAACTTAGATAATGTAACATCCCTAGGGAATATTACTTAAAAAAAATAAATATTAAAATAAATAATTGCATTAATAGCCATCTCGATAAAAATCCCAACGCGGGAAAATTTTAATTTAATAAGATAGCGCGCCAAAACTCATAACTGAATTCATAACTGAGTACAAGTTACTAAAATTTGTATTTAAAATATAAATTACAATTTAGCAAAAACCCTAGCACTACTCCCATGCTAGCCCTCACTCCGCCATCTGAGCATTCTCAGCACCACCTGTATCAACATCTGCTCCCGTGTAACGAATTACACGATCATCGCCACACACAAACAGAAAGGGTGAGCTGAGAAAATAAAATATGAGCATATAAATACAAGATAGATCATTTACCCATCTTATTCATCATCTATAAATCTTGGCCAAGACCCTAACCCCAAGACTTAACAGTCTTCAAGTCATACAATTGGTTAGCCTTGAACTCGGGAATCTGATGCTCACACGAACCTGCCCGCTCGTGGTCCTGCCTCTACGAACCTCCCCGCTCGTAGTCCTGCTCTACGGACCTACCCGCCCGTAGTCCAACACATGTGATCCACCAGCCCCC
>Ga0214543_1005790_pt1 | contig 22448 bp, 7 predicted proteins | sample CNSS2metaG_FD_160094 | JGI IMG/M metagenome (GOLD analysis project Ga0214543, IMG submission 160094) | Root nodule microbial communities from cowpea collected in UCLA plant growth center, Los Angeles, California, USA - CNSS2 | ecosystem: Host-associated > Plants > Roots > Nodule | place: USA... | reverse complement strand
AATATATTTTTATATAAAAATATATATATATATATATATATATATATATATATATATATATATATATATATATTATATTACAAAATGTATGATTTTATAGAAGAAATTAGGTCGAACTCTTTAAAATAATAGGATACATTTTTAATAATTAAAAGATCATGTTTATTTAGTAAAAATATCAATCTGACTCATCATTCGTCACATAAAAAAGTTAACATAAAGAATAATTACATCTTGTATTTTTTTTTCAAAGTATAAAAATCTAACAATAACAAAGTTTCAAATAAAGATAAAAGTAAAAAATCGTATTGTAGTTTAAAAACTAAAACAAAAATTAATCCTAGTAGATTATATTTTTGTTTCTCCTCTACTAAAGTTTTTTTTTTTATTATTATTATATTTTCTATAATGTGAAATTTTACATGTTTAATTTGATCTTTGTTGCTGTGACGTAGAAAACAAAGTGTCACATTATTAAGACATATGGATGCCCATGTTCTAATGATAACTATATAAACACACCACTTGAAGATAAGATTTTGTCATCGAAGATCAAAATAATAAAATTTTATATTGTCCGCATTCAAATAAAAAAGGTTTATATTACAGAGATCAAGTTGATATATTATAGAGGTCATTTCAATATTTGATATAAAACTAACTTTGCAGATTAATATTTATTATTATGGTATTTATATAAATTCATTTGTTAATTTTATATTTAGTTTCACTTGACTGAAAATATTAGCGATGGTTGAATTAATTTAACTTTCTTAATTTTAAAAAATGAATAATTTAAATTTATAACTAAGTAACTATAATTAAAAATGATTTCCAAATTTAAGCATAATATTTTTTTTAAATACTAATATTGAATAATATTAGGATAGTAGATTTTTTTTATACTAATAAAAAATTGATGGTTATAAGTAAATTTTAACTACAATTGATGGTTATTTAAATCTGTACATCATTTCCTATTATTGTAATCAATAATAATTTAAAAACTATAATTTTGTATTTTATGAAATTAAGAGCATTATATGAATTTTACTAATATTAATAGTTTCAATATTAGAAGTTGACAATACAAATAACAAAAGAAGTTATAAACTATTTTATAAATATACTACTTTTTCATAGATGACATAATATTTCAAATATGTTATAAGATCAATAAGTATTAATTTTTGAAAAGAGAGATATATGTTAATGATGCAAATTATTCTTATAATATTTTAATTTTAATTTTGATTTATTTTCTTCATTATAGTAGATTGTTGTTTATTTTATTCCCAGAACGGAGGTTCTTATATTTAAATGATAATGTCACGTATAAAATGTAACTTCTTTTCTCATTATGTGTGATGTCATTTTATAAAAGAAAGGTATTTAACGATAATAAAGACAAGGTAAATTCCTATAAAATAATTTTAAAATGAAAAAACTCTTTAAAAAATATTTATTGATAAATTCATGAATTTTAATATGCAATATAGATAATTCCCATTTAATAGTTTTCACACTACCAAATAAAACATATCCAAAATAGCCATGTAAATCCCTCCAGGCAAGTATAGGCATAAGAAAAAGGCTAAACTACATATCTCAAAACTTCACATTATCTAACCCAAAAACTACCATGGGACATCCAGTAAAAGCATCAATTCCTGCTCAGAAGAGGGGTATCTTCATCTGGATTTGGCTCTGCTCACACCAATCGTAGGTGATCATTGCAAAGGAGAACACGCAAGGAAAAACAAACATAAACAAGAAGGGTAAGCTAACTTGAATAAGAGAATTCATGCAGTTTAACATTAAGTATCAATCAAAACTTATCACATTTGCCATAAACAGTTAAGCTTCCATAACACAATACAAAATACATGACTCTAGACTCAATATCCGGATTATGTAAAAGACATTTGAGCTCTTGGTGGCTTGCACCTGTAACGGTTTCCAAACTCTGCAGAATCTGGACACAAGGGGTTATCACCCGACCGTTCCCAGGGTAAGTCCCCTTCGCGTCTAGGACTTGATCAAGTCGAAAGACTAGGACCTCCTGCTACTCCTCACGACATAATCCATTCTACTCTATTTGAGCGTGAATGATTATTGGAGTTTTAGGATACCAACCAATACAGATTTCTCACGTCCTTACACACACTAACATACTCATATGAATTTCCCTTGAAATTCCATTCAACCACAACCTCCCTTAATTCATGTTCATCCATTTCACCACATAGAATATTAACATATCATTTCAAGCGTATAAGAGACTACAGGTGCAAAGTTTCATCTAGACATATAACTTCATTCTTTACAACAGAACCACAAACCTCCCACCGCAGTGATCCTCGCTCAAGCTAGATAATCTAGCCCAGGCGAGAGGCCATCTCGCTTAGGTGAGTCAGTCTCGCTTGAGCGAGGCTCTAACAGTGGCAAAAATAAAAACCTGGGCGAACTCTTGCTCAGGATAGGTTGATTCACTTAGACGAGAGTGTCTCTCGCTCAAGCGACCTCAGCTCGCCTAGGCGAGGCTTCGCGCTTGAACAAGGGTGGGTTTTCTGGTGTTTTCGCTTAGGCGAAAATACCAGATTACGAACTTGTTCCCACATGCAGGAGCCCAGATTCTTCACACACAAATCAATCACCCACCAATTCATGCAATTCAAACATCATTTCAACACTTAAACATGTAATTCAGACTCATCAAGCATATTTCTATGCGAATTTGAGTAAAAATGGTTAGCTTCCCTTACCTCTAGAAGTTACTAACTAGTTAGAACACTTCCAACCAAGGGCACTTCAATTGCACAACCTAATGAGCTGAAATACAGGTTCGCAAGGTGAGAATAGGTTCCCAGTTTGGCTCAGCAAGACTGGAGCTCCAAAATTTCAAATTAAAAAGAGATGGGGAAGGCTGGAATTAACTTACATAGAGAAAAAAGAATTGCAGCTGAAGGAAGAGGTCCTATTCTGCCACAGGAAGAAAGGAAGAAAGGAAGAAAGGAGGAAATTCAGAATTTGTATTCAAGTCTCCAGGTTAGAAAGAAGTTAAAGAAACAAGAGGGAAGGGAGAATGTGCTGAAGAGAGTGAAGGAGTGTGACTTAGTGTACTGGGCAATGAGAGTGGAAAAGAGTATCTAAAAAAAGGGGTTTCACAAATTACATTTTAAACCTAACTTCTTATTTACTTATGAATGATCATCTATTATCAGTTTAAAATATTTTGTGAGATCAATCTTCTTTCAAATTTAAATTTTTTCTAAATTATCTTTAAAAGTATAATCATAATCAGTTTCATTCGATCTATTTATAATACCAAATTTAATGCGCGAAAGAGCAGTCAAACAAAATACATCACGTGTCATCAAACCATAAAGTGCAAGTTTTATATTCTAATTATTCAACATCTTTCCAACCAAATACATCTATCATAATTATGTGACATTTTATTGGAATATATAATATATTTAAGTCTTAGTTGTGTTTTTTGGGTGTTGTGTCTTGTGAACAAATAGTAATGTGTTGAATGATAATGAAAAAACTTAAAAAAAAAAAAATCAAATTACGCATTTAGTTGCATTATTTGATTTTAGTCATATTATTTGGGTCAACTCATGAACTACAATGACAAAGGGATGAATGATAATGGACCACCAAGAAAAATCAAAGGGTGGTGTTGGAAAGAGAAATTTATTTATGGAGTTTTTAAAATAAATAATAATAAGAAAAAAATTTAAAATAGTTACAGAAAAAAAAAATTCTCTTTTAAAAATTCATATTAAATTTTTTTTCCAAATAGACTCGTGGAATTTTCTGAGATAACCATTCACCTCTTCTTGATGTGTTATCTGATAAACACATTTCATATATTTTTCCTTTTTCTCAAAGTGACGTGTGAAAATTTATGACTTCATTCCTATATTTAAATCTTTTTCACTAACGAACTTGAGCGAGTTCAATCAATTAAAACAAAATTAATTACAATTTGTGAATAGTTATTATATTTTTAATACTCTTATCATAGATAATATATAACTAAATAATAGTTCACACATAAATTCAATTCAATTTTTTATTAAAAACAGTAATTTAGTCATTTATGTATATATGGTTAAATATTTTTTTCTCTTATCTATAAAATTTAGAATTGTCAAAACTTAAGAAATGTATGAATTTAATAATTTTAATCAAATTTTGTTAAATTTATTTATCGTTTATCATGACAATTTTTTTAATTAATATTGAAGTAAAAAATATCAAAACGGTATAAACAACTCAAATGTTATAATAAAACACATTTAAAACATTAAATAAATTTAACAACAGTTTGTTAAAAAGACTAAATTCATGCATTTATGAAGTTATGAGACTAAATTGAATCAAAATTTCAAAAAAAGACTAATTTTAATTTTCACTGAAAATTAAAAGAACATGTTTAATCTCTCTCTCACACACACACACACATATATATATATATATATATATATATATATATATATATATATATATATATTAAGTTTTAGTTAATTTTTTTCCAAATATAATACTCTTTTTTCTGTTTTGTTAAAACTAAAGTATTTTGATTTATTTAATTACCAACTATAACTCACTTGATGGTCCCAAAAAACTTAAATCTGTTAATTATGTTATCTCAAATATTTGTATCAAACGTATAAAACAATAAAATATGAACAGTTAATGATAGCTTATTACAAGCCACACATCAATTCTTAGTATTCACGCAATAATAAAAAGGAAAAAAAAATGTAGTAAAAGGATCTACACCCAAAAAATGTATTATTGTCATACATAAGGACCTAAAAGAGTATAAATGTTTTTTACAAGTAGAACTCTAAATAATAATGAAAATAGACAATTAAGACAAATACAAACGAATAGATTATAGACGGTAAAATATTACGTACTATCTAAGCCCCTTTTTCTGTCCCAAAAAGGTTGGGTCTGGCCTTTCGTAGGCCCAAGGCCAGCCCCTTTGTAGGACACCAATACTCTGTCAGCCCCCCTCACAATCTCACTTTACCTTTTTTTTCTTCAGAAAAATAGTTCCCTCCTATCTCTCTCTACGAAAGCAGAAGCTTTGCTAGGGCATAGAGAACTTCCCTCCTCGAGTTAGCTCAGTTGTTCTCCTCTAGTAAGTTACTCCTAGGATCTGTAGTAGCCTTTTTCCTTCTCCTTTTCTAGTTGGGTGTTTTGTTGCGTTTAAGGTTCATTCTCTTACTCTAGTTTGGGTCCTGGGGTTTTGTTTCAATTCACTATCCTAGTCTGTAGAGTTGTTGTGCCTAAGTCGTGCTCTTTAAGTTGTTGTTCCTTTTCTTGCATTAAAAAGGTAAGGGAAGCTAGGCCTTTTCTTTTCGTAATTTTAAGTACTTGGTATATTTCTACTCTATTTCATGCTTGGGATGATTTAAAAGTGTTGTGCTTGTATATGAATGAACTGTTTGGTGGGTGTTGTCTGTTTGGGGTGCTGCATGTGTGAAATAGTGGGGGAGAACTGGTATTCTCGCCTAAACGAGCTCGTCTCGCCTAGGCGAGAATAGCAGAAGCTCTCCCTGGTGCTGCTCGAGCATCTCGCTCAGGTGACCAAAGCTTGTTTTGAGCGACGCATTGCCTCGCTCAGGCAAGAATGGCTCGCCCAAGCGAGTACTCGAGGAAAGCCAGTGTGCTCTGCTCGTGTCCTCGTCCAGGCAAGGGGTTTTTATTTTTGGGCGAATGACGATCTCGCCCAGGCGAGCTGGTCTCACCCAAGCGAGGGCTCGCAGAGTGCCACTGTTACAGACCTCGCCCAGGCGAGAATGCCTAGCCTAAGCGAGACAGTTGTTGTAGCTTAGGCGAGGGCTTCTAGCCTAGGCGAGAATGGTGCGGATTTGTGTTGTATACTCTAGTTTACTTTGTGTGTGTGGCTATTTATCTCGAACGTACATGATTATGGTGAAATTGCATGAGTTGCATGAGTTGTATGCACTAAAATTTGTATGTTAACATGAGGAAAACATGGGATTCTATTTGGTTGGTTGAGAATGTGCATGAGAATTAAATGTTGAGAAAACCAGTGGTGGTTATGGTATGAGGATCATGAAATTTGTATGTGATATGCGTAATTCCATGAGTCTCGTGGGGAGATCTCATGGTGGCGCGTAGTGTATATATTAAGATATGGATTCAAGTAAGGATCGCATCCCGAAACTTGAATGCGTCAGTGAGTCTCAAGTAGAGCAAACTGACCCAAGTGGTGAGAGTGGCGGAAGACCTTAGTCTTTGGCAGGATAATGGCCTTAGATGCTTGAAGGTTAACCTTGTGTGTGGTAGGGTGAAACCCATTGGCAATGGCTCTGCAGAGTAGTAGAGGCTACCATAAGTGCAAGCGTCTAGTGAATCCGATCTTAGTATATGTATCCGGATAATTGAGTCATAGTGTTCTACTTGTCTGCTATACCATGATTCTCCGTGCTCACTGTGTTGCATGCTTGAACTGTTTAAGTATTCGTTTGCTATACTATGTTAACTTTAAATTACACTAGCTTACCCTTTCTTTTCGTGTGTGTTCTTGCCTTGATTTTTTTCCTTTTGCAATGATCACCTTATGGTGGGAGCAGATGGAAAGAATTCTGGAGGTGGATCTGATGGTGGTAGCAGGGCTGCGTAGTTGGGACCAGTTATCTGTAGCAGAGCATTTTTTATGGCTATAATGCCCTTCTTTTTGTAATTCCTTACTCTAGGAGCGACCCTTTTGCAAACTTTTAAACTTCCTTTGTGTTTGTTTATAGCATGTGGTATGCCTAAGTTACTTTCGAAGTATATTCTTGGATGACTGTAACAATTACCTTTCTAATGTTTTATGTTCATTTGATTGCTCCTCGTTATTATAATCATGTGATGTTTTATTGAGTAGATCATTCTATTTAAATAGGATGTCACTAGATATTGTGCTCTTCATAAAATGATAATGATTTATAGCGATTAAATAATAATTTTACACATTGACTTCAAATTATGAAAGAATTTGTCTATTAATTTTATTTATTTTCATGAAGAAAATAATTTGATCCAAACAATATTTAAATATCAATCTTAACAAAAACTTTATAAACATATTTACATGATTTTGTTCCAAAACTACATTCAAAATCTTAATCTCCCTAGACTTAACAACGTATTTAATAAAGTGTACTGTAGTACTAACATATCTTTTTTCTCTCATGATATATTTGATTATCAACAAAAACACTTTAATTATCATGTTATGAGTATCCAAATTTCAACCTAAACTAATTAAAAAATTTAAAAAAAATCATAAAGCAAAAAAAACTTACTCTATAAAAAAATTAGAATAAGTTATAAAATATTATTATTCTATTACCTTCTTAATGATGTTATCTGATAAAAAAAACATTTTGTAAATCAACTTTAAAATCTTAAAAAAAAAAACTAAAGAAGATTTATTAAAAAATTAATAATAATACATTTCTAAACTAAACCGTTAAATAATTAAAATTTTAATTTATCGTAAAAGTATAAATTAGAATTTTAACTCTTACATTATTTAGAGAAATATCTTTACGAAACTTAAAATGTTCCTATAGTAAATAACACCAGTAATATATTTATTGCACTTCGTCTAATTCTCATCCGAATAATCTTGGTAAAAAGAATTTGCAACAGTCTCTCTCTATATTTATAATTAATTAATTAATTAATTATAACAGTTGTCTTAAATAAGATTTAAAAAAAAAATGCTCAATAACATCGTTTTAATATTTTTTTAACTCCTTATTTGTTTCGATCGTATTATCTTATCTCTATTTCTAAATTAAATTTTAATTAAAATATCAATAGTTAAAAAATATTATGATATTGGAATATAAATTTCTTACCCAATATTTAAAATAGTATTTACATGCTAAAAATATACTTATCTGTTGCAGATTTTAATCATAATAGTTTATATGCTTTTGAAAGTATTTATTTATTATAATTATAATTATAGTTATACAAACAAAACCTTAATCGTTGCATTGCAAAGACAAACATACTAGTTAAAAAAGTTAAAAGAGCCATATTAATAAATGAAAGTGATAAAAAAAATATACAGAAAGTGTTATGAAATTAAGATTGGAGACTTTAAATAATCATACGCGACCAAACACATTTTTTCTATTTAAAATATAAGAGAACATTTTACAAATTGAATTGAAGACACAAAAATAGTATAACTTGTATATAATGCCACGAATTGAAAATTAAGAAATATAGACAAACTCGGAGTATTGTAACTATATATCACTTAATTTAGCACAAACAATTCAGGTGAACTATAAAATAATGAACATGGGTCCACTTTTTAAAAAATAAAAAATAAATGGATTGTTCAATATTAACGATTTTTTTTTGTTTCCATTTGAGATAATTTAATCGATGAATATGCCAAATTAGGAGGTTGGTCCATTAGATATCTTTGATCTCTAACTAACAAATTTCATCTTTGAAACTAAGACCATAAATAGACATAAAATATAAGCAATTATGTGAAAGGGCACAAATACACAACTAACATTTGAACGACAATCTAACTAAATCAAATTATAAATTCTCAAGGTTTTAATTATTTATGATTTTAATTAGATCAATTTGCACTAAAAAAAATTAAACTTGATCGATTTAGATGATTAAAATAAATTAAACTATAATATAAACATACATGCATACATGTAACTTTCATGTAAATATAATTGTTAATAGCTCACCAGATATTTACACTCTTAGAAATCAAAACTTTAATGGATTTCAAGATCATTAAGTGGTTGTTAAGGGATATGTAATTTCATTTTAAATTCTTATTAAAGAAAGCAAACTTTTCTTTTAAAAGTTCAAGTAAACTAAAAAAAAGGTTTAAAGTAAGCAATTGTTTCACAAACCAGTGAAAAATGTAAAGAAATTTTTTATTATTTAAAAGTTATATATACCACAAAATATATTATTTTTTTATAAATTTATAAAGTCTTTTTTCATCTTTTATCCTAATATCGTATATAAATTGGAATGTGAGAGAATATAAAACAATTTTATTTTTATGAATTCAGTCAAGATTTCTTTTATCTTCAAATTTCAAGTTTTCTTATTTTTTATTTTACTTGTATATGTTTGCCTGATTGCATAAAAATCTGACCCAACTATATAAACATATGTTAATACTAGTCTAGTTTCCTAGCTACATGTTGGATTGTCAATGAGACTTTTAACCTTTAATTTTTTTAGGAAAAACATTGATTGTGTTTAATAGTTACATAGAAGAGTGTATATTCATTTTATTTTCGTAAGATGTAATATTTATATATTTCTAAAGAACAATCATATGATATTTTAAATATTTTTCATGTTATAGACAAGGATAATTAGGATTAGAGAATACTCACATACAAGCAAAAGTGGTTGCGTTTCAAATAATATTCAATCACTTAGTCATAATTGACTACTTTGCAATTATTACTAAATGGTTAGTGCACTCCAAATAATACATGAGTTTTTGGCCGATATTAGTTGCATGTCCAAACAATACTTTTGTTATTTTAGTTAATGATGAACCAGAATTAAACAATAATTACTTATACATACTTGCACCATTAGTCTACTCAGTGAAAATTCAATCAATTTGATTTATAATTGAATGTTGTATAGTAATTTTAAATGAACCAGTTAAAATCATCACAAATTTTAATATTTTATTTTCCTAATCCTCTTACATTATATTTCTTTTTTAAAAATGACTCTTAAACTTAAAATTATGTTCGATAGTCTTTATCAGATGTAATTTCTTCAAAAGAATACTTAATATTGTATATGTTAAGTATGAATTTCATCTATTTATATTAATCGCACAAATATTTGTGAAAATTTGTAAGAAATTTCAATTCACACTCCATTGCCCTATTGTTGTATATTTGACTTGTTTCTAAGATAAAAACTCAAACCTAATAAAAAAATGTAGAGAAATAATTTTTAATTTGCATGGAGAGAGAAGATGTATTACTTATTTACTCTGAAAAGTGTTGTGCTATAACACTATTAACTTTTTAATAAACGAGTTGATGATCGATTTTTATATAATTAAAAATCTCTAAATTGAGAATTTGATTATTCGTTTTTTTTACCCAACTTATTTGCGATACTTTTTAGTACGGATTATTTTGGAAAAAAATAGGAACTTATTTTGGCTTATTCAATAATCTCAAGATGCAATATATAAAAAAGTTATTAATTATATTTTAAATAATGATTTTAAGTTCAAAGCTTATTCCACACATAACTATCGAGGAAGAAAAATGTTCCACCTACAATAATCTTTTTCAAAATAAACAAGATTATCATGTATAAAAGAAATAGTGTACAGTGTAAAAAATAATAATTGATTTTTATAACATAATATTAGCATAAAATAATTCTTATTAGGTTTGAAGAGCCTGTACAAGTTTTCAGTACATTTTGATTGCACATCGAATTTGAGCTTGACTCACGCAAACACTGACACCACAGTAATGGCCGCTAGGCATTTTCTGCTTCACCGCCTTCGGCTCTATAGCTTCCAAGGCTTCACGGTGGCGCCGCCTCAGGGCCACCGTCTGTGGTGCAGCGCCACCTCATCACCTGAAGAAGCTACCGAGAACGCATCAGGCGGGACCCACACCGGCTGCTCCGACGTCGAGGTGGATTATCCTAAAGGGTGCGTCAAAGAAGAGAAGATCGTGAGCGACATTGCCCCGGCCATTCAGCTGGCCAAACATATTATCTTCTCACCGAGGTATTTTGAGATTCAATCAATTCATTGGTGATAGTTTCGGATGTTGTGTGTGCACAGTGAAGCGATGTCGTTTATATCTTTGTAGGTACAAGAATGGAGAGCCATTGTCTATGGAGGATGAAAGAGCCGTAGCAAAGAATCTTCTTATTTATCATCCGGATTATGAAGATAAAATCGGGAGCGGTTTGTACGCCATTACGGTAAGTGAAGTGAATAATATGCATGATTAATTTCACCTTGAGAAACCAACTTATCTTATGCAGCTTCTCTGAACTATATTTCAGCTATCAAAATGGTTTGTTTTGAGAGTTTGGCAAATTTAATAAAAACTGATTCTTGCAATTTCTTTTGCTTGAGAGTCAAGCCTCCTTCTCTTAGTGCGTGTGTTTTTGTATATATAATGTGTTCTAGATTTCAATGAATTAATAATGTTATTTTAACCATTACAGTATGAAACTATAAAGTTAGTCATTTAACATTCTATGAATGATAGCAAAAATGTCACTGTACTTTACTTTTTTTCCCGCTGAAACTTTTTTGAATAACTTCCTTCTTTCTATCAATTGCTTCATATGTGTTGCATATTTAATTATCAACAAGCATAAGAACATGTGCATAGGCTCCATGGCCTTAAGTACGTAAATAACACCATTTCAAAAGATAAACTTAAGTATTGTGTCAATTATCCTTTTACCCTTTCGGTCATTTGCTCTTGTAGTCTTGAACCACTCATTTGAAGTAGAGATCTATCTACAGTTTCTCCAATGCCATTATGTGATGTCAAATCGAGGTTATCTCTGGTAGTTTTATACTGCATAAAATACTGAAGCAGAAGTGCTCCATGGAGCTGTTCCCTTCAGAACTCTAAACAAACAAAAGAAGATGAAATAGAAAATGAGCAACAAAACATGACAGAGACCTGTGCTGCAACTAAGATCATGTGTGCTACACCAAAATAAAAGTCAAGGTGACAACTCAAAGGACATGCAAGACTTAGAACTAAGGAAATGAAACTGAAAATGCCCTGCTGAACATGAAACACATTGTGTTGAGTACAGAGCAATTGGGCGAAGAGCTTAACTGGAAAATGTCTCGTTTGGCTGGAAGTGTACTAGAGAGCAGTGAGTTGAAGGGCTTTCAAAAGATATATCGCCACCTGCTATTGGAAATCGCCACATGATTGGTGATTTCCCGGTGATATGACAGAAAGCTCAAGATTGGTATAATATTTCAAAATCACCTCTTTTTTAGAAATAGTTTGTAATTCTGCACCAGTTTGATCAATCAACCCCAATTTCATATATTACCGTTCACTTCTACCAAGCAGGCTAATAGAGACACCAGTCTAGTTCTTAAAACCCATCTCATGGTTTCAAAATATCCTTACCATTCCCTACTTCACAACAGTAGAATGCTCTCGAGTACATCAACTAAACCTTTCAATTAACCTGTTATCTACATTGATTTCCCATGAAAATCATCATCTTATATTGCTGTCAGACTCAATTTTTTGATTGCTTGTGAAAGTCAATCTCTTGAAAATGGATCAGCTTTAACTGCTTTAAAATTATAATTTAGCCATTCTTTTGATTTCGTTCAACTTTTTGGCTTTTTGCTAACTCCCACGTTTCTAACATGTGTTCAGTGTTGACGATGAAAACAGATCGAAAGATCCAAGAAATAGTTTGTAATTAGTAGTCTTGATTAAGCTACAGATCGGATATAATGAACAAAGATTTTCTGTAAATCCTGACTGTTCAGTTTCTTAATGTAAAACAATTTGGTAACCTATGTCAAAGGGCTGTTCACCTGTTTGCTCCTTTACGCATGGGCTCAAACTACAAATATGCAAAATGGTAGTTGTTTCATTTTGTTTTTGATCTTGTGTTGATACAAGGACTATGCATGTAGTTTCTAAGTTATATACTTTTAAGTTTTTGTAGTCAGATAAATCTTCAAAATGACGTTCAAATGATATTTTTGCGTAAAACTTCTTAGGTTCAATTGTGACATTAATTTCCCTGTAGAACCAGTGAAATCAAGTATCTGATGTCAGATGTAATCAACTTGATGCCCTTTTTGAGGTGTGGCAGTGTGCCACCTCATTTTTTGGTAACCATAGTCAACAAAAGAGATCCACACATCATAAAGGATTGTTTTGTTATAAATGACAGTGTACACCACCCTCAAACTGACTGGATACTTGATTCAATCAAGTAGATGACTGTAGTAAATAAAACCTGAAAGAAGACATAAAACACTTGAGTGATTGTTGAGGAGTTTGGGTGTAATTAAGCTGAGAGGTTAACACTTAGAAATTGAGTATCATCTACTCATATAGAGGAATCTGAATGCATTGTCTTCTTTGATGTAATGCATTTTAAAGGAACACTTGTTTTTTATTACCATCTAGACTATCACTGCAATCAGAAAAAATGTACTAGAATATTGTGCAGCTGACAACATTAGGTGTAGATAAGTATTATGCTGGAAGCTTATGAATCTTTAGTTAGCTGAACTAAATTTATACAAGTATAATCTCCAATGCCTTTGTTGGTTTGTTAGTATTGTAAGTTTGCGTTTCAAAAGTATTTCATTTTAATTGTAAGCGTGTGTGTTTCAAATGCATTTCCTGTTAAACGAATATTAACATCATTGGTACCGAGACCAGGAAACTTCACCTGCTATTATTTATTTATTTACTGGCTATATTATTTCTCATAGTTGGCAGTAAGTGCAGCCTGTGTGACTTATTTTCTTGTAGGTTGATAAGCATCCCCTTTATCTAATTTCGAGGTGCCTTTTTGTGGAAAGAATAGATGGTAGCAGGATCGACTTCTCCTATCGGGTGTGCCTTAAGGAATACATTGAAAAAAAGTACCAAACAAGTGCAGATAGGTTTGTTAGTAAAAAGTTTCTTAAAGGAGGGACAGTGATGTATTAGAATTTGTGTTGTTATGATTTATCTTTTAAATCTTCACCATGAATGTGGACTCAATTCTCTGGCAACGAATGAAACTATGAAGTAAAGAAGAGAGCTACCACATTAACTCACATTTGAACTGTTACCACTTCACATATGAGGCTTGGGATGTTCGACTAGACCTTTTTGTTGACTAAGGTTACAAAACACAAATTTACAATTTTTTGGGAAAATGAGTCGGAATTGGAAAGCCTACAATTTTACCTATTCTTGAGAGTCCAAATAATACTTGGATTTTAGTGAACAGTGGTTGCGTATCTAAACGATACTCATATTGTTTTAGTTAGTTTACTTAGTAGAAACTCAATCAAATTAATTGGTATATATTTTCAAACAAACTGTTAAAAATCATCATGAGTATTTTCTCCTAATCCTTTTACATTTCATGCTATTTAATTGTAACTAACAAAAGAATGAGATTTGCGAAAGCAAGTTTTGTGAAAGTTTTTATTTTTAATTACGACAGTTAAACTTAAAATAATGTTTTTTTTTTTTTTTTTGTGAAGCGCAATCTCTTAAGGAAACTACTTAATATTGTATCGGATAAGCATAAGTTTCATCTATTTATGTTAAGCAGACAAATATTTGTGATTTTTTTTAAAAAATTTCAGTACACAAAATTCAATGTTGTATATTTGATTTGTTCCTAAGATAAAAACTTTATATTTCAAAATAAAGTGTAGAGAAATTGTATGAGGGAGAAGATGGATTACTCGACTATTTGAAAAATGTTGTGCTATAACAATATTAACTTTTTAATAAATGAGTTGATGATTGATTTTTATATAATTAAATTTTCTAAATAGAGAATTTGAATATACGCTTTTTTGCAACTTATTTGTGAAAAAGTTATTATTTCTTGAATAATGATTTTAAGTTCACAGTTTCTTCCACACATGACTATATTAAATCCATTAAATATTGAGAAAGAAAAATGTCCCTACCACAATAATCTTATTCAAAGTAAACATATTTTATAACATAATATTAACATAAAATAATTCTCATTGGGCTTGAAGAGCCTGTGTACAAGTTGATTGCACAATCACACGAGCCCTCCAAAATCCCAAACTAGGGAACAAAACTTCCTCTTCGCTGAACATCGAATTTGAGCTTGACTCACGCGAACTCTGACACCACAGCAATGGCCGCTAGGAATTTTCTGCTTCACCGCCTTCGGATCAATAGCTTCCAAGGCTTCACGGTGGCGCCGCCTCAGGGCCACCGTCTGTGGTGCAGTGCCACCTCATCTCCTGAAGAAGCTACCGAGAACGCATCAGGCGGGACCCACACCGGCGGTTCCGACGTCGAGCTGGATGATACAGAATGGAGGGACAAAGAAGAGAAGATTGTGAGAGACATTGAACCGATCGTTAAACTAACCAGACATATTCTCTTCTCACCAAGGTATTTTGAGATTCATTCAATTCATTAGTGTTAAGATTACGAGTTTCGGATGTTGTGTGTGAACCGTGAAACGACATCGTTTATGTCTTTGCAGGTACAAGAATGGGGAGCTATTGTCTATGGAGGATGAAAGAGCCATAGCAGAAAACGTTCTTATTTATCATCCAGATTATGAAGATAAAATCGGAAGTGGTTTGTGCGGCATTATGGTAAGTGAAGTGAATAATATGCATGATTAATTTGATGTATAGTTTCTTATTCTTTGTCTTAATAATGTTATTTGAAGTGAATCACATGCATGATTATTTTAATGTTTAGTATATATTTATGCATGATACCGGTTCGTTGCTTTACCTTGACATGTTTATATCAATGTGACTTGTGATTGAATTTCTCCTGAATTACGTGAACTCTAACCAACTAACTGTTTGTAAAAGGGTTTTAGTAAAACGTCCTCAACCGTAATGTCATGGGTTTTTGTACTCTTCATATAGCTAATATTGTGACCGTAGAGTTACAAGTTTATGCCACTAAAGCTGAAGGTAACTAAATACTCAAATTTAGTTACAAGTTTGTCTTTAGCAGAGTCTTCATCTCCAAGATCTTCCAAATCTTTTAATTCATAGTCACTTCACGGCTACTAAATTTCAAGATTTCTCCTCCTTCTCCTCTTCAATTCTTTATTCATCTATAGTTTACGTCCCTTTCTTTGCCCCTAGAGTTTGAAGACGTGAAAGGAGATGCCACCTTCAATATTTTTCTGCTAAGTGTATCTCAAAAGGCTCACCAGTCCTTATTACATTGGCAAAAACACCCCAAGTATCACCTTGAAAAACCAACTTATCTTCATCAGCTTCTCTTAACTTCATTTCCACTGTCAAAATGTTTTTTGAGAGCTTGGTTAATTTAATAAAGACTGATTCTTGCAACTTTTGTTGCTTAAGATTCAAGTCTCCTTCTCTTGGTGCGTGTGTTTTGGTGTATATAATGTGTTCTAGATTTCCATGAATTAATAAGGTTATTTTAACAATCACAGTATGAAACTATAAAATTAGTCATTTAACATTCCATGAACGATAGCAAACATGTCTCCATACTTTACTTTATTTCCGCTGAAAGTTTATTGAACAGGTTCTTTCTTCCTGTCAATTGCTTCGAATGTGTTGTCAATTGCTTCGAATGTGCTGCATATTCCTGGCCTTCTAATTATCAACAATCATAAGAACATGCGCAAGGGCTATGGCCTTAGGAAGTAAATAACACCATTTCAAAAGGTAGACTTAAATATAGGGTCGATTACCCTTTTACCCTTATGTTCATTTGCTCTTGTAGACTTGAACCACTCATTTGAAGTAGACGTCTATCTACAGTTTCTCCAATGCCATTATGTGAAGTCAAATCAAGGTTATCACTGGTAGTTTTACCACTGCACAAAATACTGAAGCGTAAGTGCTCCATGGGGCTGTTCCCTTTGGTTGAGCGGATGGTATTATGACTTGTAGTGACCAATGAGAAGTTAAGCCTTCTGAACTCTAAACACACAAAATAGAAAATGAGCAACAAAACAGAACAGAGACCTGACCTGCAGCTATGACGATTTGTGCGACCAAAATAAAAGTCAAGGAACAACTCGACGGACATGCAAGACTCAGAACTCATGAAATGGAAACTGAAAACGCCCTGCAGAACATTAAACATATTGTGTTCAGTAATTGGGTGAAGAACTTAACTGGAAAATGCCTCGCTTGGATGGAACTGTACTAGAGAACAGTGAGTTGAAGGGCATTTAAATGATATATTGCCATCTGGTATTGGAAATCGCTACATGGATTGGTGATTTCCTGGTGATATGGCAGAAAGCTCCAGATTGGTATAACATTTCAAAATGACCCTATTTTTTGAAATAATTTATAATTCTGCACCGGTTTGATAAGTCAACACCAGTTTTATATATTACTGTTTACTTCTACCAGACAGGCTAATAGAAACACCAGTCTAGTTCTTAAAACCCATCTCATGGTTTCAAACTACCCTTACCCATTCCCTACTTCAAAACAGGAAAATTCCCTCAAGTACATCAACTAAACCTTTCAATTAACCTATTCTCTACATTGATTTCCCATGAAAATCATCAGACTCAGTTTTTCTATTGCTTGTGAAAGTCAATCTCTTGAAATGATGGAGCTGCTTTAAAATTATAATTAAGCCATTCGTTTGATTTTGTTCAAGTTTTTGGCTTTTGCTAACTCCCAAGTTTCTAAAATGTGTGCAGTGTTTACCATGAAAACAGATTGGAAGATCCAAGAAATAGTTTGTTTGTAATTAGTAGTCTTGATTGAGCTACAAACATGATATAATCAAAAAAGATTTTCTGTAAAATCCATGACTGTTCAGTCTTTTAATGTAAAAGAATTTGGTAACCTGTGTCAAAGGGTTGTTTCATTTTGTTTTTGATCTGTATGCACGTAGTTTCTGAGTTAATACTATCTACTTTTAAGTTTATGTAATAAGGTACATCTTCAAAATGACTCTTAGGTTAAATTGTGACATTAATTTCCCTGTAGGTTTCAAACCAGAGAAATCAGGTATCAGACCTTAAACAACTTGAGACTCTTTTTGAGGATGTGGCATTGTGCTACCTCATTTTTCTGTAACCAAAGTAAAAAAAAAAAAAAAAAAAAAAAAAAAAAGATCTACACGTCATAAAAGATTGCTTTGTTATAAATGGCAGTGTACGCCACCCTCAAACTGACTGGATACGTGATTTAATCTATTATATGACTTTAGCAAATAAAACCTGAAAGAAGACATGAAACACTTGAGTGATATTTGAGTATTTTGGGTGTAATTAAGCTGAAATGGTAACACTTAGAAATTGATTATCATCTCTACCCATATAGATAATTTGAGTGCATTGGTTCTCACCAATTCCCACTCGCTTCCCGAAACAGCAGTAGCCACGTTTCCTTCCTTGATGTAATGCATTTTAAAGGAACACTTATTTTCTATTACCATCTATGTTATCACTGCAATCAGAAAATATGTACTAGAATATTGCAGCTGATAACATTAGGGTGCATAAGTATTGCGCTGGAAGGCGCTGGAAGCTTATGAATCTTTAGTTAGCTCAGCTAGATTTATACCCTTTTAATCTCCAATGCCTTTGTTGGTTTGTTAATACAATTTGATGAACATATAAAATCTGCGCTAATTGGTAGGATGACATGGGAACATAAACACCCTAGCTTTGACGATACTCAAAATTTGTCTCCCAAGTGCCAACTTTCAAGGAATACTGGACCTCCGAAAATAATGATATTTTACTCTTCGTTGCTTGACTTCGAATATAGATATTTGATAGGCTAATACATGAAAGAAATGGAGTCGGATGATTTTTTTAGAGTAAATTAGATGACAGCATCTCACCCTCTAAAGATTATTTTAGAATTACACTTCCACCACTTAGTTTTTCATCATTACAATGGTCTCCCCTACTGAGGCTTACCAGGAGATGTAAGTAATAATTTTAAAAAACGTAAAGCAGTTCTTGTGTGATGTGAAAATGGGTGACAATGTATGTTTTTAAAACAAAAAATAAAAAAGGTTTGTGTAGAATTTTAAAAAGACGGAGGTTTTGATGTAATCTGAGAAAACCTCAACGAGTTCTATTTTAATTGTGAGCTTGTGCGTTTCAAAAGCATTTTCATTTTAATTGTAAGCTTGTGTATTTCAAATGCATTTCCTATTAAACAGAGATTGACATGATTGGTACCGGGACTAGTAAACTTCACCTGCATTGCTATTATTTATTTATTTACTAGCTATATTCTTTCTCAAAGTTGGCAGTAAGTGCAGCCTTTATGACTTTATTTTCTTGTAGGTTGATCAGCATCCTCTATATCTATTTCCAAGGTGCCTTTTTGTGGTAAGAACTGACTGTAGCTGGATCGACTTCTCATATCGGGTGTGCCTTGAAGAATACATTAAAAATAAGTACCAAATAAGTGCAGAAAGGTTTGTTAATAAAAGGTTTCTTAAAGATCTTACTAAACGATGGGGTATTTGATATGGAGGTATTGGAACTTAAAATTTGTGAAGTAAATGGTAGAAGATGACAATTGACTGGGATGTGTAGCTTATTTCTGAAGGGAGCGTAGAAAATTATTGAAGCTAGCTTGCAGAACATTTTTCTTTGTAAAATTTCATGATTAGGTAACTCTCAGACAGTAAGGAATAATGTTTTGTGGATTGGCTGCCTTAGTATAGTTACAGTTAGGATTCAGCCTCGTCTTACATCATCTCTTAAAAGGGGTTATCGGTACAATCTAACTACTAAATCAGGTGAATTCATTAACAAATAATGCGATTCCCATAATTGTGAATTTCAATCAATTTTAACAATAGCCAGTAATGTGTTAGGAATCGTGTTCTTACGATTTATGTTTTAAATGTTTCTCTGCATTTACATGGACTGCTGCACTGCTGAGATGTTTGGAGGATATGAATGTGGACTCAATTCTCTGGCTACGAATGAAACTATGGAGGAGGTAAAGGATAGAGCTACCACATTAACTCACATTTGAGTTGTTACCACTTCACATTCTGCACATTTAATCACTTATTCCGCCACACACACTCCTATATTATATGATAATGAGGCATGGGATGTGCGCGACTAGACCTTTTTGTTGACTAAAGATACATAACACAAATTTACAAAATTTTGGGAAAATGAGTCGGAATTGGGAAGCCTACTATTGTACTGATTCTTGACTGTGTCCAGCTATATTGGTCACGGGTTATTTTAGAAGTGGTTGAGGACAGACAAATGAGAGTCAAAAGGGTCGAACTCAGCTGGGGCCTGGGGCAGGTTGTCCAACTAGGTTCAGTGCTACATTGCACAAGCCAAAATTGGGGAAAAATTCCACTTGGGATTTTAGATAGATGTTTAGTTGCATGTGTTTCTAAATCCAAAGACAAAGGTACCTTTCTTTCCATATATTGGTTTGATGATTGCTGATAAATCTAACAATTTCACGAAATCATCATCATTCTCTAGTGTCAAAGTGTGGTACGTTTAACCACCCTTTCCTTAAGTTGGACTTAATGTTTTTTCTTGTCTCCAGGATGTAGAAGTAGGAAAGTGTCGTCTGAAATAGCAGTTGGTTCTTTATTTCTTTTCTGGAATGGCAATTCTTTTTATTTTCTGTCAATGCCACTACATCCCTATTGGTTCCATTTTTCTTTTTTCAGTGGTCCAACTATTGATTCTTCATCACGATAAGTTTCTAAGATTGCTTTGCATATGTAACTGTACCCTAGCCTGTTCTATTAGATACACAAAAAATTCTGTTTCCAAAATTCCAGGAGCGTGTTAGATTTAGAAATTTTTGGGGAATGAGGTTGATTCAAAATAGGGGATAGCCGAATGGTAGACAGTTTTTGGGTTCATTTTGGTCCCAAATCTCTGCCTCTTGAATAATTTTTCTCATCTTGTGTTTAGACAAGTTTCAGTTCAGAATCCAACAATAAAATCTACACGCTGAAGAACATTTAATTAAAATTATATGCACGACATGAGAGACCGTTTTTGAAATGACCTTGACATTCATTCTGTTGCTTTAGCGCCATACTTTATGTGTTTAAATAAATGATTGTGCATCACGATATGTTAACACCCTTTAAAATTAATACGACTAAATCACAATCACTTTTTCAATTTTTTATTCAATAATTTAATTTTAAATTGTTAAATGTATTGGAACGTGAAATTAGCTTTTTCCTATGCATCATAAGTTGTACTTTTTTATTATACATTAAAAAATTCGCAATTTAGCACACATTCTCCGTCTTATTTTTCCTGATTTTTTACAAAATTAGTGTAATTATTTATTAAAATTATCGAAATAGGCAAATCTTAAAACATCACGTAAATGATAAAGTTGTGGTAAGTACGACTTCAAAATATTAAAAGTATATAGTCGTATGACTTTTAATTTTATAAAGAAATCATCAATGGAATGTATGTATGACTTCACTTTTCTTATTAATATATAGACTTATATACCAATTTGGTTCTATTTTTGTTTAGTTTTTTAATTTGGTCTTTATATTTATTTTTTGTTTAATATAATTTTTTTATGCCGATTAAATAATTAATGGACGGTGAATAACGATTCTCACATGTATTTTTTGTTTTTTTTTTATTTAAGAAAAAAAAATCCATATGTTAAGCAAATATTTTGTCATGTCAGAATTGGTTTTCTATATTCAATATAATCTTGATATTTGTTATTTTTGTTTAATTTAACTATTTTTTTTAAATGAGCAATTTTGTTTTTTTTTTAAATTGATACCAAATTTATTTTTTATATAAATATTATATTATTTTTATTAAAATTCATATTTTTATTAAATATTTATCTATAGATATATATTACACATTTACCATAAAAACCAAAGTAATAATAACATGATATTTTGAATTTCATATGTAATTTTTTTAATCATTTAATTATATATAGAAAGAGTAGTATGAAAAAAAAGGGTATTTTCAACTTTATAGTATCTATAAGGAACCTAGTTTCAAATCGAAGATCATTGATGATACGATATTAGCTTGACACATATACATTTTTTTAATAAATATAAAAAACAGAAAAATAATAATGACACATGTAAGTCATTGTTCACCTTTAGTTAATTATTTAAACGGTGTTAGTAAAAATGATTAAACAAAATTGTTGAATATTAAGATCAAATTGAAAAAAAAATGATGATCAAATTGAAATAATTGAACAAAAATATTAGTTATTTTTTAATAAAATGATTGTTGAATATTTTATTAATTTTTTTAATAAAAATTATCTCAAAATATTTTTTATTTTGAGTTTTTCTTAATAATTTGATTGATAAATTAAATATAATATTAAAATCTTTTTTTTCAAATGAAATATAGTTTTTTAGTTTTATATAAAATATTTTTTATTTCGAAATTTTTAAATAATTTTATTTTAAAATTCCATATATATAATTTTCTTATTAATCTATATATATATATATATATATATATATATATATATTTTCTTATTAATTTATATATATGAATATCAATTTTATAAATTATAACAATATTCTATATTTTAAGATATTTTTTGTAAATATATATATATATATATATATATATATATATATATATATATATATATATATATATATATATTTTTGTCTCAT
>Ga0214543_1005789_pt1 | contig 22448 bp, 12 predicted proteins | sample CNSS2metaG_FD_160094 | JGI IMG/M metagenome (GOLD analysis project Ga0214543, IMG submission 160094) | Root nodule microbial communities from cowpea collected in UCLA plant growth center, Los Angeles, California, USA - CNSS2 | ecosystem: Host-associated > Plants > Roots > Nodule | place: USA... | reverse complement strand
ATATATATATATATATAAAAGCATAAAATATCTACGCATATACATATAATATATATACATAATAATATAATATATATTATTATATTTATATTATTATATAATATAATATAATATATACTTAAAATAATGGGTATGGGTATGGGTATAAGAAAATACCCGTTACCTGGTGGGGATGGGGATGAGTCAAAAGTTGTATACCCGTTGGGTTTGGGGATGGGGATGAATTTTTATTATGGGGATGGGGATGGGATCATGATACCCGTACCCACCCCGCCCCGTTGCCATCCCTAATTGGAACTTGGTTTTAATGCAACCAACATAAAAAAAAAATAAAATTACTGGATGAAAGAGCAAAGTTTGCTAAATATGTATTTATTCTTTAAATTTGGTTGAGATTGAAATTAATTCATGTTTCAATTTTCATATATTTTTACTTTTAAATTTAAAAATAAATGAATATGTAATTTTTTTATAATTTAATAATATTATTTTTTAAAATTTATTGATAACGGTTTCAGATTGATATTTAAGTTCACGTGTTAACCTCTGTAATATGTTCAAACATCGATCAGAAATGGGATTGGTAAAATAGGATACTCACTCCCTCATTTATCTATTTAAAATGAATTGGATTAAGTTGAGGATGTTTTACCAAATTATTTTTAATAAATTTTTTATATTATATATATATATATATATAATTGTATAAATATTTTTGAAGTCATTAAGTAGTTAATGAATATACTTAATTGGATAAACTTAAATGATTGTTACTTTTATATGTTCAGTAACTTAATTTCATTCAATAACATAAATATAATTTATAAATTTTAATTATTTAAATTATAATATTATTTCATATTTGTACTGTTTAAACAATATAGCATAAAAATTTAAATCCTTTAAATTATTACTTTATTTTAGTTTTAGAAAATAGGTGGACAAGCTGACACATTGAAAATAGGTCGACAAGCTGGCCAAAATTGTATACCTTTAGAAAAACTCATTTTGAAGATTTTATGAATGCAAAATATATTCATGCTAAGTTGTCAAGATTTGAATAAGTTAGGTTTTATATAAAGAATTTTGAATTTTACAAGTCATTAAATATATTTAATTTTACATAATTTAATTCTAAAATGTGTTATTTGTTAAAAGAAATATTAGTTTTAGGTAATATTAACTATATTTATTATTACAAGAAAATTATTAAATAAAAATTAATTTTAAAAACAAAAATAATTAATTTTTGACTAATTTATATATTATTTTATAAATTAAAAATTATTGGTACTAAAATAGTTTTTATTATAAATAAAAAATTGTAATTAGTTTGTAAATTAGATTTTAAATTAGCTACTAATGTTAGTTATACAAAATTTAACTAGGGACTAATAATAATTTTAAAATAGTCTCTAATTTAAAATTAAGATCCAATATAAACACAATTCTTTAATAACTATTTAATAATTTTCTTGATGTGTATTTAAATTTACATCAATACTTGACAAAAAAAAAACAATCTTAATTAATATTAGACAAAAAGTTTTTTTTTCAACTAAAAAGCTAATAAACTACTAACAAAAATAATATTATAAAAAAAATAATTACTAGAAAAATTAACAAAAAAAAAGGCATTCCATATAGATTAATATAATTTAGGTATACCAAAAGAAATAACTTCCTAACATCGGTAATAAACTCATACTAATATCAATAAAAAATAATAAATAACAATGATATGAACAATGTAACAAAATTTTCAAATATTAAAAGATAAATAAGATATTAAGAAATGAAGTAAATATTATAGTTAATTTAAAATAGTAAAATTAAAATCATTTTATTGTGAATTTTGAAGTAGACAAATATATAATAATATAATCATTTGTTTTTTTATTAATAGTTTTAATTATAGAATATGTAAAACTATATTTATTTAGTTAAAGATATTAATTAAATACATTTTATATTTAAGTATATTTATAAAATACACACAAAATTCAATATAACACCCTAACATAACATGACCTGGTATGATCAATCCACCCTAAAAAATTTTGAAGAAAAAAAGGTAAAATGATGCATTTTGATCTGCAACGGATACTTACATAACAACTGCACATGTTTCTTTTAATGAAAATGACATGGATGTTCCACTTTTCAAGGTCACGTCATTCCATCAATTAGATCTCAATATATCAAAAGAATTATGTATATACATATAGGATATAGGACAATTATACTTTAATTTATTTATTTTAATTCACTATTAATTTATCACTTTAATTATTATTATTATTAAATTATTATATTATATTATTAAAAAAAATCAAAATAAATAATTTAATAGTGATTAAAATAGTAAATTAAAAATAAGTTAAAAGAAAAAGGTTAAAATATTATTATACATATATGTATAGTTGTTTTCAGTTTATAATTATCATTGGTTGTAAAATAATGTCATTCCAGGATGTTTGTTGTTCAAAGTTGGTTAATTACAACATTAACTCTCCCATTTTTAAATGAAAATGTTTGTTTGAATAATTATTTGTTAATTTTTTTAAGATTAAAATAACTTTCATAAAATTTAATCTTTATAATTTTAAAAGGAAAAAAATAATAATAACGAAGAGTAATGTTAAATGATAATAAAAAGGATAATGGTATCAAAATACCATCTTTAACAAATTTAACTCAACAATTTTAACATTGTCTTATATTTTAACACAAACTTTGTATTTAATTTTAATTTTTTAAATATTTCATTATATAAGATAGTGAAATATATTGTTACTGGGAAGAACCTCGACGTAATTACCCTAATAAGATAGTTGTATAAGGTTCACCTATGAATTTCTAATTTAGAAAGTCTATTAAATCATTATAAATATGTGTTTCTTTATTTTACTATTCTTTTAAGTATAAAATCATAACGAAACTGCTCAATACTAAATGAAAACATCTTAAATGCCATAATAACAAGTAAACATGATCTCATAAATTGGAATTTGAAATCATTTTATGTATGCATAAAACAAATATTACTATATCACACTAAATTATTGGATACTTGTAAAAATACACAAGGATGATTATCTTTTTCTACATTTTTTTTTTCAAAATCCTTTTTGAAAACACATTAATGATGACACTGAAATGGAAATTTTAGAAAATCTGAACGATTTCTATAAGATTAATCAAATATCCTCTTATTGATAAATTGTTATTTTATGGAATTTTATCGTACAAAACAAAATTATCTTCCTACTTTTCAACTTCATTTAATGAAAAGATAGAAAAGAACCCCTAATATTTATATTATTATACTGTCCCATTATATAACAGTATTTAGTTTTTGCAATTTGTTTGAACTTGTTCATAAAAAATTATAAAAAAGAGCATAAACTAAAATTTATTTAAACTAAAAATTATTTTATACACATTAAAAAATAAATTAAATGAAATAATTCCTATAAATATTCTATACAAAAGAATTTATTTTAGTTTATTACAAAACTATTTTTTTCTTATTTTTCTCTCTGAATTATAAAAAATATTTTCAAACGTACCCGCGGTTTTATTTCTCTTCCCTTCCATTTCAACAATAAAACACATGTTTTGGCTTATTATGAGTTCAAATTATTTATTTTTTATTTATTGAAAGGGTTTCTAATGTTTTTCTAAACCCAAAAATCATATTATTTATTATTACACCCTCAATTTTATTTTTTTTTAAATTCTCAGGTGAAGTGGTGATAGACGCACTTATGGTATTAAAGTTGACAACTTGTTGCCATAACAAATATAGCACTCATTCATTTTTTTTCATCCTTCATCATTGCCCAAAAAAAAAATCTCCAATTTTAATAATTCAGAAATGAAATTAAAAAAGGTAATTTTAGATTGATTAATTTGAAGAAAAAAAAGAGAGCATAATTTGAATAATGTATTTATGGGTTGCACAGTTCCAAAAGAAATATTTCACATTATATCATCAAAAATATATTTTTGAATTTCAAAATTTAAAACTAAAAAAATAAAAAATAAAAATTGGACAGGTCACTTAAATCATTAAATTCAGAAATTTTCCCATAAAATTGCATGAAAAAATATTATTGATATTTTTCATCGTATGGAATCACTAATCCATGTAAAATAAAATTTACATCCTAATTTAATTTCATAAAAATAACTTGCAAAATAAAATGTACACTCCTAAACAAACATATAGCTGTAATTGTCCAAACGTGGTTAAAAAATATCTCCCAAATAGATATATTGATATAAATTTGTGAAATTAACTACGTAGAGTAAATTTTTGAGTAATAAATGGACCCCTTCAAGTGAACACTATATGCAACTTTAACTACATATGATTATAGAGTGTAAAATATAAAAAGGTTTTACATAAAAGTGATTAAAACATGTTATAAAAAGTAATTAAAAAAAAAAACAAAGTGTACAATTTAAAAGGACAAAGAACATAATATATATTAAAAGAGATGGGTTCCACCAAATCATGGAAACTAAGTTGCATTTGCATGTGAAGTTAGAGCGCAACCAGCTGGATATGTCCAGTGGAGACAAAGTGGGTCTCTTTTACTCTTTCTTTTACCCTTACTTCATCCAATTTCTTACACTCTTATTCAATCATTAGGTTTCAATTGTATGAATTACTTATTTTAATAATGTGATTTTGGTTTCTTATGTATTATAATCATGTAATTTTAATTTATGGTTAGGTTGATTTTAATTTATTCAATCATAAAATATTGTGTTTACTTGGTTGATTTTTAAAATATATTTGTCTTAAAAACTATCCCACTCCAGGTTTCCAACAAGATTGGACACAAAATGTTTTTCTAGCTTCACAAAGTTTCATTTAAAATTATGATCAATATTTTTTATTGGTTTAGTTTTTTCATGTTTAACTTATGTATTTTCTTTTACAAAGAAAAAAAAGTGTGAACGATATGTTAAGTTACACATTAGATAAAAATAACAAGATGAACAATATATAAATTAAAAGACATTGTTTTAAGATTTTGGATTGAAATAATATCTCAATAACATTGTTTACGATTTATTGATGTCAAATCTCTTCTGAATTCTATTTTATCAGTTGATTTTTTGTGTTATCATCTATTAAACATTAAAAATGCATTCACTACAAGAAAAAACTCTATTACCTATAGTCAAAATCCGTATGTAATCCAAAAAATTCGAAAGTAAAATAATTTTATCTACGGACAAAACTCGTAAGTAAAATAGTTGTAACTAATATTACCTATGAATATTAAATTTCTTATTAATATATTTTAAAATATAAAATTAGTGTTTTTTTTTCTAATATTTTGAAAGCACAAAAAAAAAACATAAAAAAAACTAACAAATAATCCAAATTCAGATGAAATTTAGTAGCATAAAAAAAAAATGTTTGCACAGATAATGTGAGTGCATGGGAAGTGGCATGTATAGGGTTACATAAGCACTACTGCCATATGATAGAGCAAAGGAATGTGTTGGTGAAGATAGCTTGAAAAGTGGTATGGTACTGTGAAATGTGAACGTGTGTGATAAGGACGGTGTAGCTTCAAAGCTTCCCTCCCATAATGCTCAATCACGTGGCTTTCTGCGTTGTCTCTGTTATTCCTTTTTTCTTTTCTACCTCTTATTCTTCTTCTTCTAAAATCTTCATTCCACACTTTTCCCTTTCTAAAGCTGAACAAAATTCTTAAACAACAATTTCACAAATTATAAATCATAGATACCTTACATATAGACCATTCTGATGCTGCCACCTTCATCATAGCATTTCCATGTTTCACTTTTTGTGTATATGTAATAAGTAATTAGGTTAGATGTAGTTGTGTTTCACTGTTACGTTTCATTAACACTATTACTTTGCTCTACATATGCTTATTTTGTTTCATCAAAATATCTCAACTTAAATCATATTTTTAATAATAATTTAAAATATATATATATATAGAAAATGTTCTAGAAACTCATACATCACTTTCCTCGAAATAGATATGAAATTTAGAGTTAAATATGATTTTATTCTTTAAGTTTCGGTGAATTTTGGAATTAATTTCTCTTCGAAACTTTATCCCAATTTAATCTTTCATCTTTAGAAATGTGTGAATTTAGTCTTTCTTACCAAATTTTGTTAAGTTTATTTGATATTTTAAACGCATTTTATGATAATATTTGAGTTAACATTGAAGTAAAAATATGTCAAACAGTGTAAACAATTCAAATACTATCATAAAATGTGTCTGAAAAGTCAAATAAACTTAACAAAATTTGGTTAAAATGATTAAATTCACGCATTTTTTAAAATGAATGACTAAATTGATAAAAATTTTTAAAAAATGACTAATTTTAAATTTTACTAAAATTTGAAGAAAAAAACATATTTAATCCTTAAATTTATTTGTATGGAAGGAGGTAAATGTATTTTAGAAAAAAAATATTGAGGGCAAAGTGGTAATTAAGCAAGAGTTAGAGGTTTTTATGGTGAAGCAGGTGGCCGTTGTGAAAAAGAGAGGGGTAAAATGGGAAATAGAGATTGTAGGAAAAAGGTGAAGAGGGGAAAGGGAAAATGATAATGGTTGTTGTCATTACAGTTACCTCCAGTACCTTAGTTTGCAATTCCCAAACTACCCTTTTCTCTCTCTCTCCTCCTCCAACTATAACTACTCTCTCTCCTGCTCCTGTTCTACTCACTCACTGCATCAGCACCAACAAAGACAACTACAACAACAGGCTTTCTTTTTCTTTCTCTTTCTCTGTTCTCCGCAGACAATGCGCGAATGAACACAATGCGTGGAAGAGCCAATTGAATTGATTTGAATTGAATTGAATTGAAAGATTGAATTGATCTCTTTCGCATTCAGCACAACGACACCAAGCACTACTCTCAGTGGAGGTGTGTTTGGTGTTTCGTTTGTTTGTTGTGATGGTGGAAGCAGGTGAGGATTGTTGCGTGAAGGTGGCGGTCCACGTGCGACCGCTCATCGGCGAGGAGAAGGTTCAGGGATGCAAGGATTGCGTCACCGTCGTTCCAGGGAAGCCTCAGGTGCATTTACTCAACGCAATGTGTCACTGATCACTGTGTAATCATAAGCAACAGCTTCAACTTGTTTGCTTGCATTGTTTGTTTTCATTTGCCTTTTTAAGAATTGGTGAATCTAGCAACCGGAGATCTGGATCCGAGATTGCTTAGCAGAATTCATTTACAGAGAGTTCGCCATTTACAGAGATTGCTTAGCAGAATTCATTTATGATCTGATTATACTCTTGCTTGATTGGGATGTTTGTTTTGCTTCTTTCTATTTTGGGCTTCCCAAGCACATTTTGCGAACCCGCTCGGTTTGGAAAATCTGAGTCAATCTTGTTTAAACACTCTAAGGCACCAATTGTGACACCTTTTTCAGTAGCATTCGGGCCTTGGTTTGTCACGTTATGGGAAAGTTGTTCCCTCTGCTAGACCGCTCCTGTTGGTTGCGAAACATTATTTGTGAACTTAGTTATTAATGGAATCCTTAAACCCGTATCCTTATAGAAGAGTGGTAACTGTTTTTGTGTGTGTGTTTTGTTTTTCTGGTTACATTTTACATTGGTGATGTGAAGTGTGTGTGAACATCTTGATGAAAACGGGGAACAATGAGCTAGTGGAGGCTTGAACCTCCGGTTTTTTGGACTGCAAGCTGGAGTCAATTGAGCCACAAGCTCGTTGGCTGAATGGTTTTTTCTAGAGATGTGAGCGCGTTGTAAATGATGTTATGGTGTTAGTGAATTAAAGGAGTTCTTTGGTTTCTTGGTGTCATTTAGAATATGGCTCACCTTTTACATCAGTGGGAAACCACTTTCGAATTACGTCAATTTTCTACTTCAGTATTTGGTAAGGATCTAACAGCTGACTTTATCTTTTTTTAGTAGTAGTAGGTCAAAGTGACGAACAGATTTCATTTCTGTACATGTTTTCTATCTCCAAGGTTCAAAAGTATTACTGATTCTCTCACCTTAAGGAAATTTATTACACCGTATTTTTTTCCTGTGTAGACTTGATGCATGGATAAACATGATTTAGTTAGATGCTCCCTCTCAGATAGCGTAGTGTTGTAGTATTCTTTAGTAACTTTCGGTCGAATTTTATTCTACTGTTACTATGATACAGGTACAAATTGGTGCCCATTCCTTTACATTTGATCATGTTTATGGGAGCACTGGTTCTCCCTCATCTGCCATGTTCGACGAATGTGTTGCTTCCCTTGTCGATGGTTTGTTCCAAGGATATAATGCTACTGTTCTCGCATATGGTCAGGTATAGTTACAGCTGAAGGAAATACAAGTTACATACCATAATATTACACTTGTTCCTCTTTGGTATGTGACGTTTTCACTCCATTGCAGACAGGTTCCGGGAAAACCTACACCATGGGAACTGGCTTTAAAGATGGTTGCCAAGAGGGAATAATACCTCTAGTCATGAGTTCCTTGTTTGACAAAATCGAGACCTTAAAGCATCAGATGGAATTTCAGTTTCATGTTTCCTTTATCGAGGTCAGTTGATAGTTTTGATAAGGTCTACAGCCTAGGTTTTCAAAGTTAAATTCTGCTATAATGTCTGAAATTAAAATTTTCATATTTTTGAAATTGTTATTAAGCATCTAACAAAGAATTTTAATTGTTCAAAGATCCTTAAAGAAGAAGTAAGAGACTTGTTGGATCCATCATCTATGAACAAACCAGAAACTGCAAATGGACACGCAGGGAAAGTGACTATTCCTGGGAAACCACCGATACAAATTCGTGAGTCATCAAATGGAGTCATTACTCTAGCAGGATCTACTGAATTCAGTGTTACAACTCTAAAAGAAATGGCTGCGTGCCTGGAACAAGGATCATTGAGTAGAGCAACTGGGAGCACAAATATGAACAACCAATCCAGGTTGTTTTCTTTTAACGGCGTAAATTCATTTCTGATGAAATATTTGTTTTGTCTCCTTTTTGGATTTCTCAACAAATTTTGGATAAATATGCTCGAAAAATATCATCGGAGCATCAGCTGTACAGTGACATTTAGATTATAAAGCAAAAGCTAACAGAAGATATGGTGTGTAATTGCTTGTTGGTTTTAAACTCTTCCCATGGCTTAAATCAATCTGAGCTTTCAATTGTTTTCTTTTAAGCAGTTCCATATCAAATATGTTGTATTTCTTGGTAGTTAAGGGAATGACTAATAAACGAAACTCTTTGCATTGCAATTTGAAAGGGTTCTTGCTGTCAGCTGCAGTTCTAATGATTTTGCAAATGAATAATCCTGAATTTTACCTATTGGCATCAATTCAGCCCCCACGGTTTGACGCTGCGCGTCAAAATGCTGTTATATTTATTTTTCTGGAGTGCTCTTCTGTTACTTATGCTTCTTCTGTATGTGTCCAACCAGTCGTTCACATGCTATCTTCACCATCACTTTAGAACAGATGCGGAAATTCAATAGTCCTGGTGAGATCAGTTTAAATGATACAATGAATGAAGAATATCTCTGTGCCAAGTTGCACTTGGTAGATCTTGCTGGATCAGAACGAGCTAAAAGAACAGGGTCTGATGGTCTCCGTTTTAAGGAAGGTTAGGCAGTGACATTTTCACTATTATCTTCTAAACTTGCTTCTGATCATTATGAATTCTCTAATAATATGTTTCTTTCAAACAGGAGTTCACATTAACAAAGGTCTTCTAGCACTCGGTAATGTTATTAGTGCACTTGGTGATGAAAAGAAGAGAAAAGAAGGAGTTCATGTTCCTTATCGGGACAGTAAACTTACTAGGCTTTTGCAGGTTTGAGATCTATATTTGAATGCTGACTAAAAAATCTAACAAAATATACAGTATCCAGTTATGCATTTCATTTATCTTTCCACACAGGCTTTATGTCAAAATCTATTGAACTTCAATTTATGATTTATTTTGATAGTTACTGTTTCCTAGAAGAAAAAATAAATAAATATTATTGTCTAAGAAGAAAAGGTTAAATTACTAAGTGGGCCCGAGTTATTTGTGAATTTTCAAAATGATCCCTAAACATTTTTTTTTATTTGGGCCCCTGAAGTAAAAGATTAGGTGTCAGGTCTCTAGGTTTAGTTTATGATGGCTTGAAACCAACAGAAAATACAATTTATAGAAGTTTTATAAACTTAGGGAGTCAATTCAAAAAAATTCACATGATCAAGGACCAGATTAAAAAAATAGTTCGGAGACCTGTTTGAAAATTACCTAACAGTTTAGGGACCCTCGTTGTAATTAACCAAGAAAAACAGATAAAATAGGAAACATGCTTATATGATTTTATATTCATGTTTCCTTTCTTTGATTTTTTAATTTAATTATTTTTTATTTCTTTTTTATGAATGAAGTTAAATTGTTTTGCAGGATTCACTTGGCGGTAACAGCAGAACTGTAATGATAGGTTGGCTGTTTTCCTTGAGTCTATTCCAATCAATTTTATTTTTCCCTCTCCCATCATTGGCCTTCAAATGATAAGCTCCATATAAACATTTCTAATAGTCATGGAGCGCATGCTTAATATTTCGTATGTTTTTTTCTAATTTCTTCCTGTATTCGATATTCAAGTTCATAAACTCAGTTGCGTCTTTGTTATGAATGAATGTAAGCACCGGGGAAGAAATATTAGAAACCAATTAAAACATGCCTTAGTTAATGCGTAGAAGTTCAGTGGTGTGGATTTTGTATTCTCAAATACTTCTTCCAATCTCTAGGAGTGATTTTAAGAAAATTTGAACCTCTGGTATCTTCTCAGTTTAACCTAAATGATTGATGACAAGTATTAAAAAGCTGTACATTGTGTTCTAGTTCCCTCCCCCATCTTTGCAGGGTGCACTTTAGAGAAACTGTTGTTAAATTTATAACTTCTCTTCTTACTAAAGAAGTATTTTGGTCCCTGATATTAACTTTATAATTTATCTTCTTACTTGAAAAATATTTTTTTCCCAGCCTGCATAAGTCCTGCTGATATTAATGCTGAGGAAACCCTTAACACTTTGAAGTATGCAAATCGTGCACGCAACATCCAGAACAAGCCTGTTGTAAGTCTCTGCATCACCTTTATGTCCCTTTTCACCTATCTCACAAAACTGAGATAATTATTGGTTGCCTTTGCAATAGACACTGATGCTCATCTTTGGTTTATTGTTCCGTAGGTCAATAGAGATCCCATGTCCAATGAAATGCTAAAAATGCGACAACAACTTGAGTATTTGCAAGCAGAACTTTGTGCTCGCTCTGGTGGCTCTTCCGAGGAAGTTCAGGTAGTTTGTTTGTGTTAAATCTTTGACAATGTCTTGCATTAATTTTAATTTAGTTCCTATGATGGGGTAGTGGTAACATTGACTGGACATAATTTATGATGCACAGTTGGAGACCAATCAATGCTCATCATATTGGTTTTGAAAAGAAAAAATACTATTCTTAACTGGACCTGGGTGCTGGGCTTCGTTGTACATGCAGTTCTAATATGTAATCATTTTATAATTGATTAGGTCCTCAAGGAAAGGATTTCTTGGCTTGAAGCAGCTAATGAAGATCTTCGTTGTGAACTTCATGAATACCGCAGTAGATGCTCTGTTGTAGAACAATGTGAAAAGGATGCTTATGTATGCCACTGATTCTTCCGTTGATAATCTTCTTTGACTCAATAATTTCCCCCCTAATTTTCAGTGTCTAAATGTGTGCTTTCATCTTGGTATTTGCGTTCCACTACTTCAAATTATTTCGGTTATCATAGCCATGAGCGAAAGCAAATTCAGGATAATACCTCTTAAGGCGGTACATTAATTTTAAAAATTTCATTTTCAGGATAATAGCACATGTAATGCAAAGACTGATGGTCTTAAGAGGGGCTTACCTATAACAAACTCTGATTATCCAATGAATGAAACAACAGGTCAGTATCTTCTTTGGCCAGGACTTAATAACAATAATATTGCAAATTTTGAAGCTGCAACTTGCTTCATCCTGTTCCTTAACGCTGTCTTCTAATTCTTAAATTTAACCAAGTATGATTATTAAACTTCTATGATTCGGCTTGCAATTGCAAATTTAGCAGGCGATTCAAGGGAAATCGAAGAAGTAGCAAAAGAGTGGGAGCATACTCTTCTGCAAAATAGTATGGATAGAGAGTTACATGAATTGAATAAACGCTTGGAGCAAAAAGAGGTTGTAACACTGCTTATGTATAATTAACTATACACAATGTGACATATTATGCATCAATAAATGATAACATTTAAATAAACTGAAATAAGGGGTAACTTCTGTCATGTAATTTGACTAGACTATCTGCAATAAGTTTTTAACTCTGATGATTGATCCAAATTCAAATAGTAATCATGATAGAAGCATTGAATGGTTTTCTTCTCTCTTTTTGTATATTAATGTACGTATTGGGATTGATGTTCACAGTCTGAGATGAAGCTTTTTGGAATATCTGATGCTGAAGCACTCAAGCAGCACTTTGGAAAGAAGATAGTAGAACTGGAGGATGAGAAAAGAGTTGTTCAGGTTCAATAGGAGTTCTGCAAAGTTATTTTGCTCCCACACAAAATTCATATTTATCTATGCTCCTGATTTATGTATGCAGCGAGAGAGGGATCGTCTTTTGGCCGAAGTTGAAAATCTTGCTGCCAATTCTGATGGACAAATGCAGAAATCAGAGGATATCCATGCCCAAAAACTGAAAACACTTGAAGCCCAGGTGAAGAGTCTGTTCTATTTTTATTTAAAAGATTTGAATTCGAACAATTCTAGATTGCTAATATAATTTCAAAATTTTTTATGCTAGATTCTTGATCTGAAGAAGAAACAGGAGAGTCAGGTCCAGCTTCTGAAGCAAAAGCAAAAAAGTGATGAAGCAGCGAAGCGATTGCAAGATGAAATACAATCCATAAAGGCCCAGAAGGTTGACTTTTCTACTTTTTCATACCTTAGTTTGAATCGATAAATATACTCTCTATTATACACTGAACAATGATTGCAGGTTCAACTGCAACATAGGATAAAACAAGAGGCTGAACAGTTTCGACAATGGAAGGCTTCTAGAGAAAAAGAGCTCCTGCAAGTATGTCGACCTTCTCTTTTTTATTTTTTATTTAATATGTCCTTTGCCTCACCTTTATTTTATGGTAGAGAAAGTTTGCCAATTAATATTTTTCCTAAATGAAATATTACTTAAATATCAGTTGAATCTTTCTTTGTGAAAACGTAAACATGAAATATTTAATTTATAGTTTGAGTATGGTGTGTGGTGATCCAATCCAAGCTTTTGAATGACTTCAAATTCAAGAGGTAAGTAGTGTGATGGTTGATAATGACTAATCAATCTCTTAAATATGATTTACTCACCTGTACTGCATTTAAATTCTATGATTTTGTATTAAATATATGTTTGCAAATACAGTTAAAGAAGGAAGGAAGGAGAAATGAGTTTGAACGGCATAAGCTGCAAGCTTTGAATCAGCGCCAGAAAATGGTGAGTATTGACAAGTTGTTGGATGGCAGCCTTGTTTTACTTATTAATATTGTCTTGCTTGCTTGCTTATCAAGATTAGTCGTAAAGGTTATTCTTGTTGGGTTAAGAAGTTTAATCACTAGCGCATAACTATGTGGAATATTAATGAATATAGAAGGAATGATACCTTCATTATTTAGATACTCTTTTAGTGATTAATATTCACTCATGCCCATGCGTGGAACTAAAACAGTGTTCTATGATGAGGTTAAAAAGCCAAATGAAAATGAAATCTCATTATTGCATTTGTTTTATTTTATGTTCTTGCTACACAACATGCATAACCATCAATGCTGTTTGACTTAGTTATCAAGAATGATACTTTTCATAATAAATTGTTATATTGAACAACTGAATATTTCCTTTAGGTCCTCCAGAGGAAGACTGAAGAAGCTGCAATGGCCACCAAAAGGTTAAAGGAGTTGCTTGAAGCTCGTAAATCTTCCAGCCGAGACACTTTGGGTATGATTTGCCTTTAGCACAGAATATGCTCATTTTTAATGATTTGCAATTTGGCATGTCTTGCATGAGACATGGAAAAGTTTATCAGGTCATTTCTAATAGATATATTCTTTTAAAATGCCTTAAGCATAGGAAACTTCTCTTTTAGTTAAGAACATGGGGATTTTAGTGCAATAACTCTTCCCTTTTACTATTATCAAATTCTAATTACATTTCATTTTCTAGTTGCAATGAATGGAAGTGGAACGAATGGACAGGTAATAAACTTTCATCTCCTTTAATTTTCTTGATTATCTACTCCAGTTATAAAGTAAGTTTAGTTTATTCTTTAGAGCAATGAGAAGCCCTTACAACGGTGGCTTGATCAAGAGCTGGAAGTCATGGTAAAAGAGCATGAAGTTCGATTTGAGTATGAGAAGCAAAGTCAAGTGTATGCAACCTATATCCCTAAATTATTTTTCTTTCTGATTGATCTGTAATGTAACATTTAATATCGTGATATTGCTACAGGCGAGCTGCCCTTGCGGAGGAGTTGGCCATGCTAAAGCAAGTAAACGGGTTTGCTGCCAAGGGTCTCAGTCCTCCAAGAGGAAAGAATGGATTTGCTAGGTCTGATTCTTAAATAAATGTTATTAAATTTATTAATGCTTTTTGTCGTTAGTTTTGTAGTTTTATGGCTCTTCCAAATGGTAACACATCCAATATAAAAGGACTATTTCTCTCTTCATGGATGTTGTTAACATCTATCATTCTTCTCAGAGCATCCTCCATGTCACCAAATGCAAGAATGGCCAGAATAGCTTCACTTGAGAGCATGTTGAGCATATCATCTAATTCACTTGTGGCGATGGCTTCTCAACTTTCTGAGGCAGAAGAACGTGAACGGGCCTTCACTAACCGTGGACGATGGAACCAGTTGCGCTCAATGGGAGAAGCCAAGAATTTGCTTCAATATTTGTTCAATTCTGTTGGAGATGCTAGGTGCTTTGCTTAACCAAAACACTTTCAATATTTTATCTGTTAAGGATAAGAATTGTACATTAGTCATGGCCATATTTTGCGTGTTTTATGTTCACATCTGATTTAATCCATCAAACACTACGATCAGTAATTCATGTAAAAACAAACAAACAAAAAGCCTTTTCCTTCAAGGATCAGTAATTCATGTAAAACACTAGAAAATTTGGCATATTATGTCCTCTTTTTTTATTAATGGAATAAAGCAGAGATAGACGAGGTAAACTCCAAGATGCACATACAAAAAACTTTTAACGGTATACCATTTATGTGAGTTTTTTTCTTTTTCACATGTATATCTGGCTCTGTTATCTTGCTAATTTGATGATTCTCTTAAACTAAATATTTACTAGATAGAATGGAAATGAGGCCTTTAGTTACATGATTCCCTTAGCACCTGGAATCTTATTGCTGGTTTGATACTTTGATCTTGATTAACATGATTTTTACAAGAGCTTGATAAGCAATAAACTAGCAGGAAAATAGTTGTTTTGAATGGTCTTTGGTCTTCCTTTCCTGCTCAGAAAACTACAAAATGAGTGGAATGTACATGAATATTGGTCAAGTTAAATTATAATATACAATCACTTGTTTTACTGGGTTTCATATGACAATCTTTTCTATACTGTGGAAAATTGAAGTTTTAGATGCTAACTACAGGTGCCAACTGTGGGAGAAGGACACCGAGATCAGGGAAATGAAAGATCAAATCAAAGAACTTGTAGGTCTATTACGGCAAAGTGAAATCAAGAGAAAGGAAGCTGAGAAGGAACTAAGAGTGAGAGAGCAAGCTATTGTAACCACGTTGGCTACGCCAATTTCTGTAAGATCTTATCTACCTAAGATTCATGCTAAAAACAACTAAGAATTTTAAAAAATAAAAATAGCTGTAGTGCTGCTGCCGAAAAGGTCAGATTAGTGGCTTCTTTTAGACAAAAGTTAGGCTTGTAAACAGAAGAAATTGGCTGTCATCTCACTTAAATCATAAAAAGCTTATGATTCTACGGTTTTATATAGCTTTGTAGTGATTATCTCCTTTATTGAGGATTTCGTCTATTATTGTCTTCATGTTATCTTTTTTGTGACTTACTTTTGATGGATATCTTTTACTTTTGTGAATCATTGTAATTGTCAACAATACACAACCTTCATTTTCAGTTGTTAATTATCATTGCTCTCTGCCAACAGGGAAACTCTCCAAATTCGTTGAAACACTGTGCAGAAGACACAAAGGAACCTTTATCCCCGGAATCTCTGCCAGTACAGAAACAGCGCAAGTATATGCCGGGCATCACTAATGGTCAAGTGAGGGAATCAGCAGCCTTTATAGATCAGAGTAGAAGGGTAATTTATTCTCCATTTATATTAAATTTATACTCATTTTCATTGGGCTAACGATGTGAGACTTTCTGTCAATGCAGATGGTACCCATCGGGCAACTGTCAATGAAAAAACTAGCAATTGTAGGACAAAGTTCTGGCAAGCTATGGAGGTGGAAAAGAAGCCACCATCAGTGGCTAATGCAATTCAAATGGAAGTGGCAGAAGCCATGGAGACTTTCTGAATGGATTCGACACAGCGATGAGACAATCATGAGAACAAGGCCACGTTCACAGGCTTTGCCGTATGTCATGTGAATCTGAATGCTATGGTGATCATCCATTTGCTGTTGGCTCAGTTCATTTTTTAACCTACAAGAATAATCCTAGACATAAAGCATTGGAAAAAACCAAAATCTAGGTGCAGGTAATTACCCTCTATATTTTCACATCATCATCAAACCAAACCCTGTGCTGTTCTACCTTTTAAAATTATATTCTTCCTTTTCCGTCGTTTGATATTATCCACCCCTTTATATAATTTATCTGTCGGTTAATTTTATGAATTATTCTGTAAGACTTAGTTGTAACTAAACAAAAAATTTCTGTTTCTTTTACAAGTAAATGAAGATGCATTGATCTGACATTACTTGTTTCTAGTTGCAGGGTAATAATTAATGGGTTGCTGACAATAACATTATACATACTACCCGAATGTTGGAAATGTTTCCGTTGTTTGCTGCTTATGAAGCGTCTTGTAAAGTAAAGTGTGTAAAAATGTTGCCGAAGGCTTCCCATGAATAGGAGTTGGTGGCATTTGTGAAGATCTTGCCATACAAATTATCTTGGAATATTGTGTGTATACCAACACTGAAAGGGGAGAAAAAGAAATATTCTTTTGTGGAGTCTTGGAAATGTGCATTGAGGGTCTTCTGTTTCTTACTTGTAAGTTGTAAGTTACCATGGTCTTACCGTGTTTTGTCAGGCATTGATTTTTTGTTGATAGATATACTGTAGTCTTCCTCTGTCACAAAGCAACAGAAGGAAATTCTTCTGTTTTACCTGTAGGTCTTGTGTGTAAAAAATATTAACTATATTGAAAGAGATTGTAATTTACCATACCAGAGTTTGTAGCAAGGAAATTTTTAATCAGTTTTCCCCCCTTTTTAATCAGTTTTCCAGGCAATATATTTATTTGTACTGCACGTTGAAGACTTGTTTAGAATAACTTATTTACTGTTTATTTGAATCCATCATGTAACATATTTTAGCTTCTAAATTTTACTGCCATCAAAATCCATGCAGAAGTGACATTGAATCTTTTGAAAGAGCAGTCAAACCAAAACAGTGTAGCAACCTGACCATGGGTACATCCTGTGCGTAAAAAGGAATTTGCTACATACATAGCACTTTTCCAGTTAAAAAAGAAATCTTCTCAATTTACTTTGTAATGGAGAAATTTTGGACCGGGGTAAATTTTTAGAAGGAAAACTTCTATTTTTGGTGGCATTCTGTGTGCGAGCAATATGCGCATGAAAAATCTGTACATTAAATAAATATTTAAATTGATGTTCATTTATACAACAGCTAAGAGATTTGTCTCAATAGATTTATCAGGCCTGTAAACTACTCTTGGAGATTTGCCTATAAACTATGTTAATTCAAGAGAATACTTGGCATAAAGAATAGACATATCAATAATCAATATCATTTACTCTTAACATGCAATGGCCATCTAACTGTATGCATCAGTGCTCTATTAGATACAAAATCCGCAACAACAGGAGGCTTTTGATTTATTTATGTCCAAGACAATGCCAAGGAAATGGTGAAAACAAATTACCCTGTCCATATTTTTGTGAATTGTTGTGCATGTAAAACAAATTGAACATAAAGTAGTATTATTTTTGCTATTATTACTCTAACATACAACTCAAAGTGAACGGAAAAAATGTTTAGTAAAGATTACATAAGGTAATAGTAAACACATTGGAGTCAACATAGACATCCCAAGTTTACTCAAGACCAACTCTGTATGGTATGGTTTACAGCACTGAAGTCTTCAAAGGACAAAAGTTCGGCAATTCACTCCACTATGACAGCAGCATGACTTTTCCAAAGATAAAGTTTCAGGCATTCAGAACTCAGAAGTTCGCTCATTCCACCGGTTCCATCTTAAAGATGCACAAAAAAAGTTGCATCAACATGGGTAACCAACCTTAAACTGCCACAGGATCAAGAGATCAACAACACCAGTATGCATAATGCTCATCTTTGCGATGGTTACTAACAAGGCCTCCACATTTCAAACAGATGAAGCTGCTTCCATCAGAAACTGCATCCAACACTACTTGCATCCTCCCACTTTCTGCCAGTATGGAAGTCCCATTAGCATCTGGGTTTGGAGTAATTGATGGGCTGGTCCTGTTATTAGCAGGTGCTTCAGTCACTGAAGGTTGAGCTTCAGCAATAGCACACTCAGCAAACAAAGAAGCCAGTTTATCAACTGTAGCATTCTCTTGCAGTTTACTTCTGTACACCTCTCGAGCGCGATGCAGGGACTGAAAAACAGCTTCATCACCACCTCTAGTCCTCATTGCTGCAACAACCTGTTCCAGTTATAAGTCAATATCAACCGCAGGAATCATGATTAGATTTAGGGAGTGTTTGATTCGTTTTCTGTTTTTCACTTACAGTTTTCATATGTTCACTGTTTATTACAATGATATTAGATTGTTATCATTTTGTTTCATGTTCTCTAAATGTTACAGGGAAAGTGGAAAAACAAGTTTGTCATTTTCACCTTTTCCTTTATGCAACTATGAAAGTAGTAAACAAAATGAAACCGAAGGAACATTTTGTAATTACAGTGAAACAGATAAACTATAAATGAATCAGATGACAAACAAAACACCCTCAACTATTGAAGTCGGATAACAACCAAACACCCTTTTAGATTTTGGCTTTTTATTTCACGTTTGGAAAGTATATAGCACTTTCTACGAGCATGATTCATGTTCACACATCACAACAGGCACATTCTCGATGCATGTGGAATGCTTGAATGGTAGATTTCACACCACTTTTTATTATCTAGGTTTTAGAGACATTGGAATCAAAGATAAAACTTTCATATGTCGGTCACCAAGACATCATAATATTGGAAAATTGAACAATGTTTGTTTGACAATGCATTCATGAAAATATGACCTACACATTTTAAGAATGTAAAAACTGGAGAGAGTAGGAAATGGAGAAGAGATTTTCTCGTTAAGAAAATCCATGACTTCATTAAGCACTCTAAACTGTAACAAGAACTCCACTTTGGTGATGTAAGAAAAGAAATTTTTAAAAGATATGAACTTATGTTTCTGTGCAAAGTGCCTCACATAAATCATGCAAATGGTTATTTGGTTAATGCTAACTTAGTATTTTATGGTAAATTAGGAATTGAGAGAGGAAGGAAGAAGGAAGAATCTAATCAAACTGAAGGGAGAAGGGAAATGGACACAGATTAAGTTTACTGGCCATTGTTTAGATGTTTAAAATCCAACACACCCTAAAGCAAAACATTCAACAGTTTTGGCACACAAGAGAAGTGAGTTATCCCTGTATCAAATTTCAAAACTCCCCCAAATGCATGATGCAACAAATATAAATACAATACCCAGTAATTTGCAGGCCTCGGGTGCTAAACTTAGCACCAAACTACCACTTCACAGCAAATTGTAAAAATGTGAAATTCAAACCGAGACTATCTTAGTGGAAAATACCTGCATATAAAATATCCCTAATTTTTTTCACCCCAGAAAAAATTCCCTAATTTTTTCTCAATTTCATTCATTTAGCAGCTTATAAAACAGTAATTCATTCCATGGGAAGTTTTCTTTCCAACCCTAGAGCCTGTTTTTCAGACTCAGTTTAAATAGGATGAACATTTACTGCACAGAACACGAATTAACGAAAAAAGAATCAAAGATAAAATCTTTAAAACTGAAGAATGCAAAAAGAAGATAAAGAATGAAAGAAAAATTGAAACAGAAGAAGGAGAAGAAAAGATTACAGCTTGGAGGGCCTCGGAAGGTTTGCCTTGAGTGATGAGTTGGCGAGCCAATGTGAGCAAATCTCGAACGACGTCGTTTTGGCCGGAACTGAATACGTGCGGCTGCGATGATGATAATGATGCTTCCGCTTCCATCATTTCCGAATCCATCTTATGATCTTTTCTTTCTTTACTCTTTATTTTCAATAATATTACTATTACTATTATTCTTTGTCTCTGTCACTTTGATTCTAAGTTCTTACAGAAAGAACTATTACTATTTCATTTCTAATGAAATGGTTGGGTTTAGAAACTTTTCATCACAATTGGGTCCGAATGGAATTGATTGTGTGATGATAAAGAATTGTGAATAAGAGAAGCAACTGAAGAACTTGAAAATACGGTGCTAGTTACTTCTAGCACTTTCTGCTGCTCTGTCTATTTCTCACGACGACAAGAAGCATATTTATGATGTCATCTTTCACTCGGGATTTGTTTGGGCTCGGTCCAGATCCTGGCTTAGGCCCAAACGTTTGCTCACTTCTAATGTTTGGGCCCTTTCTTCTCGTACCCTTCAAAACCCATCTTACACATCTTTCTTCTTTATTTGGTTATTACTTTATACAGCCCACAATTACTAACTGTATCTACAAAATAACAGGACTCAAAAAACTGTTACTATTGCCACCACTTCCATGATCACATTGTTACCGAGGAGAAGAAGAAAGGAAAAGATGCAGCATAAAACTCATTCTAGAAAGTTCTTTCTATATTTCGTGTATTTTGAAAAGCTATTTTCAAAACACATTTTATGTAAAAATATTTCCAAGAACTCATTCTAAAATATATTAACAGGTTTGTTCTGTAATGCATTTCATGCGTTCTAAAAATTTTATCTTGAAAAATTTATTCCAAAAAAATTGTTTCAAAATCCTTATTTTGAAAATCTTATTTCAAAATCTGGAAATCAGTTTTACAGAAGGAAAAATATTCATTTTGAAGATGTGAAGGAGTGCACGAAAAAATTGTGAAGGTGCAGGAAGTAAAAGCCCTGTATTTTCTACCTACTTTTTTTGCTTTCTTTTCTGGTGACACTCTTTTTTAACATTTTTTTTCTTTAATTAGTGTAACATGAATGCATACAAAAATTCTACATCACAATTATAACTTTTGGAATTTTACATATTTTGGTATTTTAATGGATAAATTGTAAGTAAAAAGAAATGTAGGAAACAACGAAACCAAATTAACTAAAAAATTGACAAAAAAAAAACAAACATTTGATAGAAAAGTGATGTATTATAGCACATCTCCACTTCCATTGAGCTCAATTATAATGACATAAGTTGAGTGCCAAGTGGAAAAGGCAAATCCCAAAACTTTTCCCAATCAATAAAAATAAGCATCACAGAAAAGAAAAGTGTTAAGTTATGGTCTTTTGGGACGGTTCCTTTAATATTTTTATGTCTTTAAAAAACCATGCCTCTCACCTAACACTTCCACTGCCACTGTGCTGCAGCAAAATCACTTGCACCCCACAAACATACAAACAAACCATAGCCGACTTCTGCATATTGCATCAGAAATCCCCATTTTCAATTGCTTAGAGATAACCCTTCAAACTTTTTCTTAAAAGATTTGATTTTTCTCTAACTCTATACTATAACACTAATTTGCAATGTAAAAATTATCTTCATTTATATAGTTTAGTTCAATAATGTGATTGGTCTTATGATTCCAACACTACCATTTAAAAAATGGCCAAAACTGAATGAGGTTTATTGATGCCGATGTCAAGTAGTACACAAACATAATCCACTCTCATCTTTGTCACATTTCATATATATATATATATATATATATATATATATATATATATATATATATATATATATATATATATATATATATATATATATATATATATATATATATATATATATATATATATACATATATATACATATATACATATATATATATATATACATATATATATATATACATATAT
>Ga0214543_1005788_pt1 | contig 22452 bp, 14 predicted proteins | sample CNSS2metaG_FD_160094 | JGI IMG/M metagenome (GOLD analysis project Ga0214543, IMG submission 160094) | Root nodule microbial communities from cowpea collected in UCLA plant growth center, Los Angeles, California, USA - CNSS2 | ecosystem: Host-associated > Plants > Roots > Nodule | place: USA... | reverse complement strand
ATATATATATATATATATATATATATATATGATATAATATAATAGAAAGTCAATTAACTAAAGTCTAAGCATCAAACTGGGAAGAAATGTATAGACTCTTACTTTCGGAAGACAACTCTATTGAATGGATTCATGAGATCCTGCACCCATCAAATTGACCCTCCTCTTCTCACTCTCTACAATAATAACTCAAGTGGAACATCATATATCTCATCCAGTATTTACGAGTTAAGTTCACTAGCTCAATTGGTGTAATCCTCTTTCATATATCATCTGCCATGTGGGTTTATTTGTTGAACCAAACCTATATATTGAACTTGCTCATGTATGAAGCTTTTGTTTTAAGAAGCTTCTCTTTTTGGATCTTTGCACATCTTATGTAAAGGTCTAACATGTGCATTTTGGGTTAGAGTACCCATAAGTGTTCTATATCTATTTATTTATTCTTGGCTGATAAAAAAAATAATGTTTGTCCTGTGAATCCTCCTTTGACTTTCACCTATCATCCTCTATGTGAGTTAGATACTAGTTGAGTCAGGATAGTCTCACATCACAATCCCTCTTTAATACACTTGGACTCATCCTAAATTAGGATATATGGTCAACCTCAACACTAAGAATGCAAACACCACGCCATATTCAATAATGCATCATTCAGTGCATTCTCCCATTTCTATTCTTTACACACCACAAGGTCCAATAATTTACCATGTCCCTAACAAATTCATCCGCTGCTTTTAATCTCGTTTTATTGTACTAACATATTCAAGTAATTTAAGGATTTTAGAAACATTACAATATAACATCAAAGATATTCAATCCTTCAACCCAAAGCCATGAATTCACCATAACATCATCAAAGTCATGTCCAGTCATCACTTTGTTATTAGTAGGAGTGATCATGGAATTAGATTTTTAATGATCCAATCCACATCCATTTTGGATCCAAATCATTGGATTAAATTTTCGATCCAAATTCAATTTTTCAGAAAAAGTAGATTGAGTTTTTTTAAAATCCAAATCCAAATATTTGGATTAAGTTCAAATTCATATCCAAATATTTGGATCAAGTTCAAAATCCAAAATTCATTTTTTATAAAATAAATTTAAAATGAATTTTCTAAAACTTGTGTCCATAGGACCGATACCATATAACTTGGCAGATTTTTTGTCGGGGCCAACGAAGTCAAATTTCAGCATGGTACGAACTTGCCAAACTTTCGGTCGGGGTCGGCTGAATTTTGATCGAGCTCGACTAGGTCGTATTCGACCAAATTTTGGCTCGGGAATTTTGGCTAGGGTTGACTCGGCCAAATTCGAACGAATTTCGATCGAGGACGACATGACCAAATTTAGGCGAAGGCCGACTCAACAAAATTTTAGTAGGGATCGACTTGATTGGATTCGGTCAAATTTTGGCTAGGGCCAATTTTGCCTAATACGACCAAATTTTGGCCAGAGCAGACTTGGCCAAATATGGCCACATTTGGGACACAGCCTGATCGGTGAAATTTCGGTTAGGGTTGACTCCACTAAATTCGTCGGTCGAGACCAAGTCGACTGAATATGGACAATTTTCGATCACGACCGACTCAACCGAATATAGTCAAATTTCGTCCTAGGCTTTCTCGACTGAATACGGTTAATTTTGGGCTATGGCCGACTCGACCAAATTATGGTCATGGTAAACTTGACTGAATTCAGGACCAACTCACCTGAATACGACTAAATTCCAGTCGCGATCGACTTTGGCGAATACGACCAAATTTGGTCCTGGACCAACTCGGCCAAATTTTTGTCGAGGCCAACACGATTGAATTTTGACCGTAGCCGACTCAACTGAATTTGGTCGTTTCGGTCGTAGTCGAATCGGTTGAATATAGCTAAATTTGGATCGCGATCGACTCGTTCGAATACGGCCAAATTTCGTCCTTGGTCGTCTTAGCTGAATATAGCCAAATTTGGGTCAGGGCCGACTCGACCAAATCTACATCGGGACCAACTCGATTGAATTCAACCGAATTTTGATCGGAGCCAACTAGGCTAAATTCGGCGAAATTTTGGTCGTGGTCGTCTCGGCCGAATATTGTCAAATTTTGTCTGGGTCGACTCAGTCCAATATTGTCAAATTTGGGTAGGGGTCAACTCGACTGAATACTTCCAAATTTGGTCCAAGACCGGCCAGACCAAATTTTGATCGAGACCGACTTGACTGAATTCGACAACATTCAACCAAATTTTGTATAGGATCACGCCGACTCAATCAAATACGGCTTAATTTGGGCTAGTCTGTCTCGAACTTTATCCTAACCTAACCAAAAATATAAATTGAAAATTTGGATTGGATATTTTGAATTATCCATTTTGAAAATCTAGATTTAGAGAATAGATATCCAATCCATAAAATGTAGATAAGATTGAAATCCAAATCCAATAAAATGGATTTTAAATGGATTGGATTTTTAATAAAATGAATATTAAATGGATTAGATTAGAGAAAATTTGGATTGGATCATGAAAATTGGATTTTTTGCCCATCCCTAGCAAAGTTTATCTACAACAATAAAACATAAAATTTTATCATGAATTAGCTTCCATTACCTAATAGTCTTGACCTAACACTGTTATTTTCTACCTAAACAGTTTCACACGTTGAAACACTCTATCTACACAACAAAAAGCCTAAATGATAATCAAGACATGACATTATAGAGTCTCAACCAAAGAAAATTTCACCAAAGATGAATAGAGGTGACATGTAATAACAAAAGTAAGTTTGCATGTGATAGAAAATCGTCTGTGCTATAAAGAATAGAGCATAAATTCAAACTTACCTTAAATAGAAATTGATTGAAAGGTCTTAGAAGAGTTAGTTGTGTAGATCACTTTTGTGAAGTTTGATCTTCAAAAAATGAGAGCTGAATTAAGAATTTGGGAAAGAGAGGGAAGTTTTGAGAGAAACATGAGTTTAAAGGAAAAACGGTTTTTTCTTAATAAAGGGATTCTCACAAGTTTTTATGTTAAATGATTTTTAAGTTAACATTTGACTTTTTTCTTTAAGACTTATGTTTTTGTTTTTTTTTTAAAGGTATGATATAATGTGTTTCTTTTATAGGGGGAGGTAAATGTAAATATAGTGTCGGTGTTGCATAACTATAGCCAAAATAGTTAAATAACTACGAGAGAGATAAAAGAAGTTAGAGGTATCTAGGAATTTGATGAAATATAAGATATTAATGTATTTTAGGTTATAAATATTTTCAAAATTTAAAGGACAATATTTATTGATTTTAATTTTTATATTTAGTTACAAGTAATAGTTTTAGAGAAATAAAATGGGATGAGAACGAAAAGAAAATACAGAAAAAGATGCATAAACCTAAAATGCATGTAAAATGGGATAAAAAAAAAGAAAAAGATAATTTTTTTATGAGGGTGAAGGTGACACAATTATGCTCTCATCCCTCCCTCCCTCTCGCAAAACGCAACTTTAGCCTTAATATGATCATATTAAAGAATATATATATATATATATATATATATATATATATATATATATATATATATATATATATATATTTCTTAAATAAAAGTTAGTTACAAAGCATGTTTGTAAAAATCTAAATGAGTCTAGGAGGTCCATAGAATATCAATTTTAATTTTAGGTTGAGTTATATAAAAACAGTTTATATCTATATATATTATTCAAATTTGTTGTTAATAAAAAAAGACCAAACTACAAAATTTAGAGAAGACTTCCGTATCTTATAACATTGTTTTTTTTTATCAACAAATATATATATAGAAAATATGTACATAGATTTCTCTCTTAGATCTCATACTTTCTCATAATATCTATATCATTTAGTTGAAAAACATCTCTCTCATGTACCTTGAAACTTAATCCTTTACATGACATATTTTAAGTAAATAAATCATTGGGTAACAAGAAATATCCTTGGAATTGAGGCACAACTTTAACCAATTTGTATGTTTTCTCCCATGACAGATCAACTTTCACTTGACATTTGTCTTTTTCCCATCACTCTTTGCACTTGACAATGTTTTGCATTCACTACCGAACACAACATTTTTAATAACGGTTAAAAATAACCTTTCAAAACTCTTTTGGAATCACCAAGAGTTACAATCTATTTCACAACATCCTAAACAGTAAACAAAAGTCAATGCAATATTATTAAAGTTAATTAAATAAAAATAAATAAACATTCTTAATACTTTTGTCCATGCTGAAGTTGTGTTTGATAAAATGTTTTGGCCATACAAGAAATGTATTCAATGTCTCCCACACTAAATGAACTTCTATATAGGATGCAAGCAATAGAGAAACAACATTTTGAGCTTCATCCACCACTCGTGTTCAATGTTATAAAGGGACACCATGGATGGTTAATTCTCCCTCACAACTTCTTGTACAATTGCCTTTAGACCTAGAGGTATTTGACATAACTTACATTGGTTTGGTACATCATTGTGAGTATGCTGCACCAAAGAATCTAAATGTACAACTCAAACAACATTAAGCACCATATAAGGTATTGCTCAACATTCAAAATTGTATGTTCATCTTCTACAAATCATTCTACTTGTAAGACTCAATTTGTTCCTTCGTGATGATTCACCAAATTAACATGAATGTTCTAACTACCATTAGCATCACACATACTATTTTTTATTTTTTTATCAATAAAAACACATATTAATAGGAGGCAATTGAGTTACCTCAACCCATATACAAAAAGGAAAAAAAAAATAGTGTTACGACTTTCACCATTACCTATATAGAATATCTCACAATCATCACAGACTGAATATAACAAAGATTATAATGATATATACACCCAAGCAAGAAGCACACCCTTCATGACTATGATTTGAATACAAAACTTAAACATCTTCCCCTAATAATATATCATTTATCCTGTAAAAGATGAAATCAGAAAGACATACAAAAATAATGCAAAGAGCTAATTCCAAGGACTTTTGATATAAATCGAACCAAGGCTAGAGGAGTGAGTGAAGTCTAAAAATATAAATATTAGAGTGTGCAAATTATATCACTTCTAACCAGTGACCACAATACAGGAAGCACAAAAGATATATCATGGTGAACCAAAAAGTGATAAATCACCCCAAAAGTGCTTGAAATTTTTAGATTGAGAAAAAACATGTAATTGTAGTAAGAATAAGAGAATGTTTTTTTATAGATATTTATTAGTGATCCAAGCTCATACTTTAGTTTTAGTTTGAGCCAATATAAAAACTTTCTTCATACCTAGTACTGCACTTTTAAAGATAATACCACCATTTTTATGTGACCAAATACCCAAAATAATAGCCATTCATTACAAATATGTTATGAGTGGTCTGGTTTTTTAATGGTTTTCATCACATTAGAGGAAAATAAGCCAATTGTATGCGGTGATACTTTTGAAATTCTAGCTTAACTTTCTTGTGTTGAACGTGATAAACCTAACACAAAACATCATCGGGTAGACATAAATTCCAACATAAATATGAAGTATTGTTTCATCTGTAACATGACATTTGTAATTTGTAAGTATCAACTCCTACACACTTTATGTTTTTTAAATTCTAAGCATTTATAATGTGTAATTGAGTACAAGAAAATGTTAAAATGCGTTGTATATGCAGACATTATCATATTTGATACAAAAATATAATACTTTTAGAATTTTATAAAAATAAAACAATTACTTCCAAACCATATTATATAATAGTATATTAATAATATCTTGAAAACAACATAAAATATGATGGATAACTAAATAAGATTAATAAAATTATATATCTATTTATAACAATGCTCTTATTTTGTTAAAACCGGTTTGGATAACATGCATGTAAACATTTGTTTTTTGTATATATTTAGAAACGCACTTTTGGTGATATGAGGTAGAATCATAAGAAGTTTTTTGATGCATAAAAGAAAGTATTACATGTCATGTGATATTAATTGTGCATTGGAAATTTGAAAATAGAGTGTGGTGATAGTGTTTAGAATGCAGAAGAGAAAATAGATGATATAGAAGCGAAATGAGGAAGATAGATAGTAGATGATATAGTAAAGGTGTAAAAATCTATAAAAGGAGATATATTTTTTGTGCATGTGAGACCAAAAAAGGAGAAAGTATATATGTAAGGGTGGTGGTGGTGTTCATAAATGACAACCAACCATGGAAACGGAAACGACCGAAATTAAAGGATCCTTTTCATTACAGCAAAAAACCAGCCTCTCCTCCTCGTACCCAAAAAAGAAAAAAAAGGTTAGCTCTTCCTCTCTCTATCTGCAACCTTCCTCCTGATTCAAAACCTTAATCTTTTGTAGTTGTTCTCTACCTCCCCAGGTTGGGAAGAGTGGGGAGAGAGAGAGAGAGAACAACACCCATTCCAACCTAAACCAACACCAAAAACACCAAAATTACACCCCACACCTACATGCCTTTTTACCCTAAACCATCCATCTCCAAACTCCCATGCTTAACCTCACCCTCTCTCCTCCTCCAGTGCCGCCGCCGCCACCAGAGCCAGCGTCACCCAAATCCCATCACCACCTCCTCTCGCACCCTTCTTTCCACCTAAAACAACATTATTTGGTGGGGTGATATACACACACACACACACGGAAACAAACAACAAACGCACGTATATACATCAACCAAACAACCATTCATGGAAAAATAGATACTTACGTAGGTATATATGTATATATATGTAACCACACATACATATATAATACATACAAGAAAATAAAACAAAAACAGAGCGATCCATGTTGCTCACGCATGCACTGCCACTTCTCAACTCAATTTTCGACCTTGTGACCGTAACATTCATCTCTGGCCTTATAATCCTCTCGGTGTTATCCATAAGCTTCATCTTCCACCTCCGTTTAAAATCAAAATCCCTCACGCATTTACAGAACTTCAACTCCCTTTGGACCGTGCGCTTCCTCCTTGTCTTCTTCATATTCTTGTGGTCCATCACTGAACTTTTCCGCTTACCTTTTTTCCGCCGAAAATACATCTACACTTTTCTACCTTCTTTTACCATATCCCAACAAGCCAACCTCTGCAAAGTCCACATCGTACTTTCCCTAGGATTTTTCGAACCCGCCTTCCTCGTCACCCTCTTGTTCCTCCTCAATGCCTCTATAAAAAGGAAAACCCCAAACGATGCTTGGGCCATCACCTTCGTGCTCCTCATCTGTCTCCCCATTGCCACGCTCCACGCCTTGCTCATTTTCTTCTCGCCTTTGGAGAACCGTGTCCCTGTGGAAACCTCCATGATTTTCAATGACGGATACGGCTTCGACACTGTGCTTTGCACCTATCCCTTCCTTACCAGTGTGGCCTTCGCAGCTTTTGGTATAACCTATTGCACGTGGTTCTTGTTCTCGTGTTGGAGGGTTTTGTCTCTTGTCATCAACAAAGGCCTTAGGGTGAGGATTTACATATTGGCATCGATAATGCTAGTGGCTCTTCCGTTGCAGATCGTGGCGTTGGGGTTCAGCGTGTTGTGGAGCCCCCACCAGGAAGTCTATGGCATCATTTCCCTTGTGGCCTTTCTCGGCGCCTTTTCTTGCGCCACCACCGGTGAGGGCATTCTTGTCATTAAGCCTATTTCCGATGCCTTGGACGCCGGAGGAGATTGTTGCATTTGGAGCCCACAACAACTGCCACAACTCCAGGGAAGTGTCGTTCTTCGTTTAGAGGGACCACCCATGTCATGATGTGAGACCAAAATTATTGTTTCATCATCTCTCAAATGCATCATCATCTTTATGCTCTTCATTTTTTCACACACAAGCAACACGTAAAGTTTATTTCGAACGGAAAGTTGTGTTTTTTTTTTCACTCTTTTTTTCTTCTCGTTTTCTAATTCTATTGGATTTATTTTTTTGGTTAAATGTTGTTGCTTCTTCAGCATTTCTTTACTTAGTATATGGACTCGTGTACGTAGTTTTATTGTGGTGTTATTTTTATTTTTTTCAATTTTTTTCATGCTTCCACATTAACTCGACAATACATATATAAATGACTAAATTTAAAATTTCAGTCTACATACATAGAATTATTTTGAGTTTTTTTTACTTAGAAATAGTTTTTCGAATTAAACTCAATCATGTATATTTACTATATGTGGCGACTGAGACAGCCACCAGTCTCCCTAACCACCGTCAAGACCGCCTCCGCCACCACCAAAGAAAGAGTTACAGTGAGGGGAGAGAGACTTTGGTAGAATTTGTTTGATCTCAAGGATATTTTACTTTAGCAAAGTTTTGTTTTAGAAACTATGAGAAATAATCATCTTTTTGTTAAAAGAAATCCTAAATTTTATTTTTTATTTTTATAACTTTTATAAAAGAATAAAAAAAATTCTATTTAATAATTTTGTCAATTTTTTGAAATAAAATATTTGTCAAAAAATCATTTTTGTTTACATTATTTTATAAAGTACAGAGACAAATTTGAGATATATTTGAAAATGCAGATGAAATACAGTTTTTAGTGAATAGTTCGGAAACAAAAACAAATTTATCCCTTTCTTTTTATTTCTTGCTTGGATCATTTTTCCGTAAAAATTAAATATAGAATAAATTTTAAAAATAAATAGCTTATACAAGCTTGTTTCAAAAGCTTTTCTTACACATAAAATATTATTATACAACAAGAAAATTTAAAAGATAAATTTATTTTCTTAAAAGAATTTATAGAAACTATATCAATTAACTTTTGCAAAAACGTTTTTCAACTTAAATATAAACAAATATTAAATTGTGTGGAGAGATTCTTTCATTTTTTTTTCTCTCTAAATACTTCGAAAACGTTTATCTAAATTACATTCATTAAAGCTAAATTCATCTAAAACTCACAAAATTAGTTTACATTTATATTTTTTTCCATTATATGTAATATTAAGTACTTCAGCCAATTTAAAAAAAATTAAAAAAAAATTGACATCATAATAAAAATATAGCAGAAATAAATACATGAACGCACAAAATCACAGTACAGATGAATACATGTGTTGTTAATCTATAACAATAGATATTCTTTTAATTGTTGCATACCATATTCATTATTATTTTAAATAATGTAAGTCATTATTAAATATGCTAACTAAAAAGTTATAAATCTTATTTTTATAAATTGTTGAATGACTTTATTGTTAGGATTTTAATTATTTAGTATTTTCCAAACTTTATCTTTGTATTTTTTTTGGTGGACTTCTTTGTTTTCTTAAATCTTTTTTTTTATATATATAGTTCTACTCTCAAATTAACAAAAAGGTGGCTTCAGAAAATAATAGTTTTTTCTTTTTTTTTTCTATCATGGGTTTTTCTCTTTTAAAAAAAGATGATGTGCCAAACAACTTCAACGGGCTATACTGCTAAAGTAACAAAAGAGGATGAATTATTGTTAAAATTGATAAAGGAGATCTTTTTGCATTTCCATATTTTTCTTCTGTATTTTTATAAATACAAAAAATTTGATTTTATCTATAAATATGCTTTTTAAATTTTTTTAATTTGAAAATAATTTTTTAATATAAAAAATATCTGAGTTCCGATTTGAAAGTTATTTTTTACTTCTAGATATCTGGAAGTCAATTTTTACATGAATATTTTTTTTTTCAATTATACAATTTAGAAGTTATTTTTATATATTTCATTTTTTAATTGTGTAATTTGATATTTTTATTTTATTTTTGAATTGTATAATTTAAAAATTGTTTTTTTATAGAAAAAAAATTAATAACACAGTTCAAAAGTAATTTTTTAAATCTTGAATTATATAATCTGAAATTAATTTTTTCTTTCATGAAATAATGATCTCCGGATTGTATAATTTAAAACATTCTCTGTTCTCAATCTATCCATGTTAATACAGCGACGGAGATGACAATGAAGTGACAGCACAAGGACAGTTTGGTCATTTAACCACCTTCCCATAAAGTACAGGGGTGCCAAACAGAAAAAAAAATGGCCATTGCTAAATTAGGTCAGCCCTAATTGATCCTTCTAGATTGGGCCATTTGCACTTTGCTTCACTCTGGCCCAAGAGTTGGGTTTGCTTAATCATCTTGTTATTGGGCCTCGCTAACTGAAAAGAAGAAAAAGCACGAATGTTATATCTGTCAGTTCATACGTTTTTATTCTTTTAATTTTTGTATTTTCTGAATGAATGGTATTCACTACTATGTGTAAAGAAAAATTAAAGGTTCCAAATTTTTAAATGGATACAAAAATCAGTGCAGTATTTACATAGATTTCCATTTAACGATTCAAATCCTTCCAGGGAAGTACAAGGGAAGGTGAAGATAGAAATATTAAGTGTTTTAGTTTAATTTTGATATTCTTTAAGTCTAAAGATTTTAAATGTATATTATATCTTTAATACCTGAAATTTAAAATTAATCTGAATTTAAGAAAAATAGCTTCTCATATTTAAAAAAAAAAACCTTTAGTCACTAAATAATAGATTTAGAGAATTAAAATAAAATTAATTTTAATTCTTTAGTGTTTGTTTAGAGATTAAAATTATTTTCTTAAATTTGATAAATGAAGATGGTTTTTACTCATTTTGATGATGATGAAACATATTCATTCCTAATTTTAGAGATTGAAAACACAATTAAATTTAAAACTATTATTTAAAATAAAATATAATTACTATTATAAAATTAACATATTTAAATGGCAATTATAAAATAGTATTGTACTTGTTTCTTAAGAGATATTTTTTAAATAATCAAAAAGTGAGAAGTTAAAGATATATATTAATGAATTTAGAAAGGGATAGTTTTTATGCTGATCGGTTCAAAATCCAAACAAGTAAAATTTTTGTTTTAGGTCTTAAAAAAAATATTGAAAGGTTCTCAATTTTTTTTTTACCAATTATTTTACTCCTAAAAAAATGAAGAATATCTTATTTTTAAATTTGCTTTTAAGTTTTTGTAACCTTTAGATACTCGTGTACCTATGGGTTTTTATACAATGAAAGAATAAGAGTAGGAAATTAGTGAGGCATTGCAGCTTCTCGAATACTTTAGTTTCTCCCAGCTGTAAAAATAAAATAAAATCATCAAACTACTCTAAATTGAATTTAAGATTATGTGGAACCTCCAAGTTGTGTTGTGTGTAATATTTTCACACGTTGAAATATTATTCTCTTAAAGTAAGGTTGTGCATGCACCTTATTAGAATGACCTACAAAAATACATTAAAAAAATATTATGGTTTAGAGGCTTATTCACATATTGACCAACATTAACGTCTTTATTTTGGTTGGTTGTTGTTGTAGATGTTTACTATAGGAAATAGACGCGTTGATTAGTACACACGGTCAAACACTAAATTTCCATATTACACATAATCTAAAATTAACGCATTTTACTTCTATCATTAAATATTTATCTAAAAAATACGACACCAATTACCTATGAATAAATTCATATAAAACTTTTACATATATATATATATATATATATATATATATATATATATATATATATATATATATATATATATATATTTCTCTTTCTTACTCAATTTCGTTTAATGTAATTTTACTCAAACTTTTCTCCAACATTAATAAAATACATAATAATTCATTATTCATGTCTTCGTTTAAATGCTCTCCATTAAAATTTCTTAAAAAGACTTTTGACTAAAATAGAGATAAAACTAAATAATATTGAGAACATATGTCTAGAAGTGGCATTGAATCATCAATTAAATACATATTTGATTTTATGTCGTACTTTTAATTTTCTACATATAAATAGTGAGTTTAAAAGTCTGGATACTAAACCATTCGTGCACTAGTCCTTACTTGCAAAATATGATGTAGTCATTTGATGATAATTTCACGATGTATGTATATCCTGTTCATGGTTTCTGCTATCCATAGTTTATTGTTTTATATGATCAAAATGTAAAATATGAATCAAATTTTTAAATAATTTTAAGCGTTTTTGCATTTAAAGTTTGGTTTTTTATATTTTTCTGAACATAATAATTAATTATATTGAATTTATAACAACTATTTCAAGTTGGATCAGACTTGAATGTTACTCAATTACGAAGATAATCAATTATGAACCGTGAAAGTTTGATTATGTCAGCTAAACTTAAATGTTTGCTTTTAGAAATAATTAATTACGAGCACTGAATAGGCGATTATTTCAAATTATGTAGGGAAAACTCAACGTTTGGAAATCAATTTTTTTTTTAAATGTTTTGTGGATTGATGAAGGAACAAAATAATAAATTCTCTTTAGTAATAATTAACTATTATATTCTATTACGTCAAAATTTCTTCAGAAGAAAGTTTCCCCCTTTCAAAAATCCTATTTCTTATCTTTCAAATTAGGATATCTCTATTTGATTTAGAAATCTTTTTAAAGAAAATTTTTACATGTTTTATTTATATTTTGAAAAATATTGATCAAGGTTTACGCATTAGGTGTCATTTTTCTTTGTTTTTCTTTTAATTTTGTACCAAAGAAAAACAAAAGAAATAATGAAAGGGTAAAATAAAATCTTATTTTCTTCATTTTATGGGATTTTCATATTTATACTTATCTATATATATATGTATGCACATGTACTCCCATAAAAATATATGACGAGTTTGCATGAAGATTTTACTGTCATGTCATACTTATTTGATATAAAATTTGAGTTTAAATCTATTTTTTCTATTTTCGGAATGTATTATTCTATACAGATTTAATTATATATTTTGTTATTCGGTTTGTTAAAATTAATAAAATTTGTTACACCGTTGATGTATCATCTAATTATTTACTGCAAATGTTATCTGTTTATTAGTGATAACAGTCTTGATGAATGATATATTAATAACAAAGTTCAACAACAAACTTTAATGAATATTATAATAAAAAATATGTTTATATTTTTATCTAACATTTAATAAAAATTGATATATTAATCATGGATTTTGAAACTGCTTAATTTGTTAAACAAGCGGATCAAATTGGACTAAATCTTTTATAAGGATTGCGAACCTGTCCTAAAATTTTATACAAGCGTAAAGTTAAATAAAATTAGGTTAAATTATTTTTGGTCCTTCTATTTGTCCCGAAATTTCAGTTTGGTCCTCAAGTTTTTTGTTGTCTCAATTTGGTTCTCATTTTCTTAAAAATGACTCAATTTGGTCCTCATCGTTAACTTTGACCATATGGTGTTAAAGTCAACGTCACGTGTCAATTTCTAGTTTTTTTGAGTTTTTAATATTTTTTTTTTATTTTTTTAAAAAAAATTTAAAATTTTTTTAAATTTTTTTTTTCTTTTTTACACGTGTCACTTTACCGTTGTGCCACGTGTCAAAGTGACTCAATTTGGTCTCTATATTTGTTTTTAGTTTCAATTTAGTCCCAAATTTTGTAAAAATGAAGCAATATTGTCCCTCCTTAGATTGAGACTTGTACCTGATCGATACTATTTAGGTACGGGACCAGACGGTCTCAAGAACCCTCTGTGTCGAACCTCCTCCTGTTCCTCCCGGGACTCCTCCTGAGACTCCCAACCGTCTGCACTCCCAACAGTCTGCACTCCGGGGGTGGGGGTACCTGCAGACACTCTGACGCTCAAGTTAGAGAGTGATTGATATGGGAAGTAGTAGGTTAATCAGAAAAGTGTACCTTTACCTGTTCACTAGGCCTTAATTTATACTGATTTCTTAATGGACCTGTTATTAATATTTGCGGGCCGTTTGTATTTGAGGATCGATTCCTTCTTTTCCGATTGAGGTTGCACACATTGGCTCTTTCCTTATTGGCAGGAATTGTTCTTTTGTGCCTTTAATAAAGATCAGTTCTTTCCATTCCAGAGTTTGTCCATCTGTATTTTTCACATATCAGTTCCTTCCTTTTTAGGGTTTGGCCGTCTGTACTTCTCAGATATCAACTCCTTCCTTTCTTGGCCGTCTGTACTTCTCCAATATCAACTCCATCCTTTCTTGGCCGTCTGTACTTCTCCAATATCAACTCCTTCCTTTCTTGAGGTTTGATGGCATGATGCCCCTCTGTAACGCATGTTCAGCTCGTTACCCCTTGGGCCGGGGTGTACTCGGCCACGAGGGCCGGGAAGTACACGGCCGCTGTGCTTACTGGGCTGCCAGCGCTGCGCTGGAACCAAGCCCTCGCGGTTGGGCCATCACGTGGGGACGCCCCTATCTGGGCCGGGATGATCCCGGCCAGTTTCTTCTCATTGGGCCGAGTACTACTCGGCCATGTACTAACACCAGCCCCCCTAGGCTCGTAGTGAACGAAGTTCACAAGAGGCTATGATGTGCTGCCTTTGGAAATGGTGCCGAGACGTTCCCAACCATATGCATTTATGAGTCTTGTTTTAATTATGGGGAAAGAGAAAATATTAACTTGGCTCACCATTCGAGGCTGTCTTGTCATAATGAGGTTGTTTAGGTGGGAAGTTTTAAAGGAGATTTGCCGACAACCGTTGGATGCAGCGAGATCTCATGGTGATGAGGGGGCTACTTTTGTGAGAGTGGTCCACTATAAATAGAGGTGGGGTCTTAACATTGTGAGACAAAGGAGTCATTTAGGAAGTGAGCCACCACCAGCCAAGCCTTTCCCGTCTGCGCCATCTCAGGTATGTCGTCCTCCTCTGCTTATTATCTTTCCAGTAGGCATAGCGACTCTGAGGAGGAGGGGACCTTATCTGACTCCCCGTGTAGTAATAGTGTGCAAAGGGACGATGAGGACTCTGTGGGTGCCGAGGAGTTCTCGGCCCTGCGTCACCCAGGGTACGAGTGGGTAGATCCCCGGGTGAAACTCCCGCTGTCTAGGTTTAGTAAATCTGCCACCCTAGTTGATTTTCGTAAGAAGTATGATATTCTAGCTGATACAGTAGATGATCGTGTTATTAGTGTAGAGCGAGCCAGGAGTGGGGATAGTGTGTGTCACGATCGAGAAGGTCATTCGCATGACTTTTTCTACATGTATTCTACCTTAGTTTCTGATTTGCATGTGCGTCTTCCCTTCGATGATTTTACAATGGGAGTGCTACGGGTGCTGAATGTAGCTCCCACCCAGCTGCATCCTAACAGTTGGGCGTCCCTTCAGGCATTCCGACTGGTGTGCCGAGTGTTCCATTTGAGTCCCTCCCCTCAGGTTTTCTTGCAGTACTACTGTACGCGTCCAGGGGATCTGGTTAGTTGGTTGTCTCTAGTGGGTCAAAGCCACCAGTGTCTACTCGCGTCTTATACGCAATCTTTTAAAAGGTTTAAGACTGGTTTCTTTAAGGTTGTCATCCGGTCCGCTGGGGCTGGATATTTTTACTTTGAGAATGGCGAGCCCAAATTTCCGTTCTACTGGACCAAACATCCCACCCCCTATCGAGTTTGGCCGAGAGCATCCCTTACCCAGGAGGATCTGTATGTGTTGTCTTATTTGGACCAATTGCCCACGAAACTCTCCTCCAAGAAAATTATTGGTGTGTTTAGTTCCTCTCGTCCGCGCGACGACCTTTTCGGTATGTATGTTCGTCTGACTCCCCATAGAGATGCGTCTGGTATGTTTGGTCTAACGCTTATTTCGTTTTTTGTAGATATCATGGCTACTGCGGGTCCTTCTGGCAAAGAAGTGTTTCTGGAGCTGAGGAGGAAAAAACTAGAGGAGGAGAAGAGGAAAGGGGGTGAAAGTGCTAGTCGTGTTCCCGTGGAGACGCCCTCCCAGAAGGGCGACATGATGCCTCCGGCCGCGGCGAAGAAGAAAAGCAAGCGTAGGGATTGTGCCGCAAGGCCGAGTACTCCTCGGTCATCCTCCCCCAAGAAGTCTCGAGGCACTTCCTCTGTTGACGGTGCGGCTGATGCTCTGTCTGCGATGTTTGATGCACAACTCAAAATTAACCAAGGCATAGAGGTTTCCTTATCGTCGGAGGAGGCTGAGATTGTTTCAGCCATGCGTCCTGAGACTGTGTTGTACGCGCTGAATGAATTTCACGCCAGGGCGATGGTGATGGGTCGCCATCTGAACACAGTGCTAAGCCAACTGCCAGAGACAAGCAAACTGGCTGCTGAGATAGAGAGTTTACAGAGGGATTTGGCCGAGTCCAATAGCAGGAGGCAAGAGGTTTCACTTCAATTGAGAAGTGTAAAAAATGAACGATCTCAGCTGCTAGCAGAGCGTAATATCTTGAAGGCGCGCTGCAGGGATTTTGAGAAAAAAAATGAGGATTTCCAGGCGGCTTTGGAGCGTCTAGAGGAGGAGCTGGCCGCTGAGAAGAGGGATAACGCTGAGAAGGCTGGCCGGATTTACCAGTTGGAGGGGTACGTGATGTCCCAGCACGTGGAAGGTTTCCACAAGGCCCTGTGCCAGGCTGCTCACTACTTTAACTTTGACGCGGGAGATGGGCGTTTCAATATTGATGAGGATGTGTACCAGGGTTCCGTCATGGCTGTGGAGGACATTCCTGTGGCTGGGCAACAAAAACCTACCCCCGAGGATTGATATGTTACTTTGTATTTTCGTATTTTTAGAAACTGTTTTGCGAGCTTTACTTTTCTATTTGTTGGACATGTATTAACACACATTATATGCTTGGATGTGGTGTTTTGAACTTTCTTTTAGACTTTTGTGTTTGCATATGTTGCGTGTGCCTCTTTGTATGTTGCTATTTGTATTTGCAGGTGAAGGTGAGATGCGTTCGGCCACTTTGGGCCGTGATGTGGCTGGCCACCGTTGGTCGGGATGTGCTCGGTCGTACCTGGCCGAGATGTACTCGGCCACTTCTGGCCAGGATTGCGTTTTCTTTTACGTTATCTGCTCCTTAAGCTTTTGTTTCTGTATTTACCTTAGGTTTTGGCTTGTATGGGGGGATCATCTAGGGCGATGAAGCTTCCTTTCCCATTGGTATAGGTATGGGGGAATCATCTAGTTCGATGAAGCTTCCTTTCCCATGAGAGAGTGTGAAATCTTGCCGGTTATTTGTTCTTGATCAAGATATATGCATTTGTTGAAAATAGATAAGATAATTATAGGAAAATGAAATGATCATGCTTTATTTATGACTAAGATACCTCGTTAAAACCTTCTTGACCAAAAACCCTCCTTAGGAAAAAAAGATCAAGGTAGGAAAGAGTACATCATTTATTGTGCAATTAAAATCACAAAAGAGTCTGAAAAATAAATGTTTGGCAAATTAACTGTAATAAAACTTGAGATGTGAAGCGTTTCAAGTGGTCGGGACAGGGGCACCGGATAGGTGCTCCAACCTATATGCGTCGTTCCCCACGGCTTCGCTGATTTGGAATGGTCCTTCCCAATTGGGCGAGAACTTCCCCTCGTGCTTCCGAGCGGCACTTGCCATACGCCATACTAGATCTCCCTGGTGAAAAGATCGGGGTTTGACTTTAGTATTATAGCGGCGCTGGGCCCTTAGTTTAAATGTTTCCTCCCGAATGCGAACTTGATCTCGGAGCTCTTGAACCAGGTCCAGGCTTGTTAGCATACTTTCTTCATTAAGACGCGCGTCGAACAGGCGGCGCCGTAAAGAGGGCTCTCCAATCTCGACCGGAACCATTGCGTCTACTCCATATGCTAAGCAGTAGGGTGTCTCTTGTGTTGTTGACTGAGGGGTGCAGCGATATGCCCATAAGACTTTTAATAACTCGTCAGCCCACCTTCCTTTGGCATCTCCCAACCTCTTTTTAAGTTCTCGCAGTATGACCTTGTTCGCTGCTTCGGCTTGCCCATTTGTTTGTGGGTGTTCGACTGAGCTGGTTATATGTTGTATATGGAGTCCCCTATAGAACTCAGCTAGCCCCTTGTCAATGAACTGTCTACCATTGTTCGTTATGACGATGCTTGGTATGCCAAACCTGCACACTATATTCTTCCAGACAAATTTTTGTACCTGCTGGGCCGTGATCAGGGCCAGTGGCTCCGCCTCAATCCATTTAGTAAAGTAGTCTATAGCTACCAACAAGAATTTTACCTGACCTTTCCCTGGGCTGAAGGGCCATAGAATATCCATGCCCCACTTGGCGAAAGGCCAAGGGGAGATAATACCGTGCAACTCCTCTGACTTGAGATGTATCATGTTACCATGCTGTTGGCACTGGGTGCACTTCCTTACGTACTTCTCGCAGTCTTCCTTGACAATCGGCCAATAGTATCCTGCTCGTACTAACCGAGCTACCATGGTTCTCGATCCTGAATGTAAGCCACAGATTCCCGTGTGTAACTCTTCCATAATATACTGGGCTTGGTGGTTTGTGACACATTTTAACAAAGGGTTGGAGAAACCCCGTTTGTACAATTCTTCACGAACCAAAGTGAATCGAGAAGCTTTCCTACGCATGATAGGGTCATCAATTCCATCTATGTCACCGTGTTGAATGAACTGTATAATAGGAGTCATCCACCCTTTCTCCTCTGGTGTGACTGTCTCAGTAGTATTGCATTCTGCCAAAGTTACATTAGGACGGTCGAGTGTGGCATGGATCACTGTATGATGTTGTCCCTTGACTTTGGTAGTTGCTAACTTCGAGAGCAAGTCGGCTTTGGCATTTTGGGCTCTATCAACATGCTTTACGCTTGCTGTTCTAAATCTGTTCAACATGCCCTGCACAACGTGATAATATCGTAATAGGAGGGGTCCTTTACCTGGAAAGTGCCGTCCAAGTGTCCTACGACCAGTTGCGAATCAGTTCGGCATGTCACCGTATCTGCTCACATGTCTGCTGCGAGGGTCAACCTTGCGATTAATGCCTCATATTCTGCCTGATTGTTAGAGGGTTTAAAGCCAAAGCACAAAGCTTGTTCGAGTAGTAAATCATTCGGTCCTTGCAAAACAATCCCAGCGCCCCCGCCTTTTCTCGTTTGAGGGCCAACCTTCCTCGCGTACGTCAGGATCTCCCGTTAATTCGTTGACAAAGTCTGCCAGGCATTGCCCCTTGATCGGCCCTCGAGCTTCACATCGAAGATGATACTCAGATAATTCCACGGACCACCCAACCATTCGGCCGGCGAGGTCGGGTTGCCTCAAGACTTTGTGTATGGGGTAGTCAGACTTGACTATTACCTCGTTCCCCTGAAAGTACGGTCGTAGTCGTCTGGTTGTTATCACAAGTGCTAGGATTACCTTCTCCACTGTCTGGTACCGCAGTTCTGCATCATGTAGGGCTTTGCTGATATAGTATACGGGTTGCTGGTCCCCCGCATGATCTTGTACAATGGCCGCGCTGACAGCATTGGTAGAGATGGCTAGATATACTAACAGGGGTTTCCCCTTGCTAGGCTTCTGTAGTACTGGGGGAGAAGACAAATATTCCTTTAGTGATTGGAAAGATTGCTCGCAAGCCTCATCCCATACAAATTTTTGTGCTTTTTTCAAGAGCTTCAGCATTGGCTGGATTCTTTCTGCTAATTTAGGCATAAAACGTGACAACACAGTTAGCCTCCCTACCAATATCTGTATCTCCTTGATGTTGGATGAACTCCTCATGTTGACAACCGCTTGGCACTTATCGGGGTTGGCCTCTATTCCCCTTTGGGTTAACATGAAACCCAGGAACTTTCCGCCTGTAACCCCGAAAACACGATTCGCTTGGAAATCGTCGTCTCGGAACGTGATGGGTAGCATGTGCCGTTTGGAACATACTGTCACGGCGTTGACACTCTGGATTGCTCGCACATACTTCTTTCTTGCAGACGTAGTGGCCCCACCTCCTGCGAAACCTCCGGAGATGTAGTTGATTACTCCTCTTAATGGCCTTTCTCTCGTATCCCACTCATCATCTTTTTTGGGTTCGGCCCCTCTGCGGGTGCGATCTCCTTCCCTATCTCGGTACTCTGACGTCCTTCGTGGTCGCTCCTCGTAGTGCTTTTCTCGTTCTCCCCTTGAGGAGAATCTCCCGCCTTCCCGTTTTACGAATCTTCTTAGGTGTCCTGCTTGTATCCATTCCTTGATTTTGTCTTTCAAGGTAAATCATTCCTCTGTTGTGTGCCCATAATTTCGATGATACCGACAATGCTTGGTGGTGTCGGCGTTCGGGGGAGTCGAGGCCCTTCGAGGGGCTATTATTAGATCGGTGTTCAGTACTTCTTCCAGAATTCTTGCCCTATTGGACACGAGTGATGTGTACCTGTTGTATTTCGGCTGCCTAGAGTCTTTGAACCTGTGGCCGGATCGGGGTGCTAACGCTCGCTCCCTATCATGGTGCCTTTTCTCCTGTGCATCCGATCGAGTTGTATTGCGAAATTCTTTCAATTCCTCCATCTGCATGAATTTAGTGGCCCTGGTCCGAAGTTCGTCTAAATTGTTCACGGGCTTCTTGCATAGACTGTCAACAAAAGGGTCAGGCTTTAGTGCTGTGATGAGGTGGTGCATGGCGACCTCAAGATTCAAATTAGAGATATTCAAGGATATCTTTCTGAATCGTTCCATAAACTCCCGTAGAGACTCTCCTTTTTCCTGTCGTATATTTACCAATGCCAGAGAAGTAAGGTGGTGTGGCTTACTAGTGGCAAACTGTATGCCGAAACGGGTGGCCAACGTATCGAAACAGTCGATAGAGTTGGGTGGCAATCGTGTGAACCAATTGAGTGTTGGCCCTTTCAGGGATGTTGGGAAAACACGACAGAGGATTGCGTCGTCCGAAGTATACAATCCTGCCTGGGTGGTGAAGACGTCCACGTGCTCCTCCGGATCAGTAGTGCTATCGTACTGGCTCATAGTTAACCCCTTCCAGCGCGCGGGAAGTTATGCTTCCATGATCCCGTCCACGAAGGGGTGGCGTCTGGCTGCTCTGGGCCTTGCTTCTGTTTGGTTGGTGGCGGTTTGTGCTCAGGACTCGTCTCGTCCGGTACCATCCCCTCCCTCTTCATTGCTGCGGGATTCCTCCCTGTGGGGGGGATTCTGTTCGATTTGCGCTCGCATCTGTTGGTTCTCCTCTCTCAGGGCATTCAACTCTTCCTGGTTCTTGCGCCTTAACTCTTCCAACTGGCGGTTCATCTCTCGTTGCATCTCTGCTGCTACTGAATTATGATCAATTGCTGCTCTTGTCGACACCATCCTACTTCAGAATTGTCTGGCCCCACGGTGGGCGCCAATTGTACCTGATCGATACTATTTAGGTGCGGGACCAGACGGTCTCAAGAACCCTCTGTGTCGAACCTCCTCTTGTTCCTCCCGGGACTCCTCCTGAGACTCCCAGCCGTCTGCACTCCCAACCGTCTGCACTCCGGGGGTAGGGGTACCTACAGGCACTCCGACGCTCAAGTTAGAGAGTGATTGATATGGGTAGTAGTAGGTTAATCAGAAAAGTGTACCTTTACCTGTTAACTAGGCCTTAATGTATACTGATTTCTTAATGGACCTGTTATTAATATTTGCGGGCCGTTTGTATTTGAGGATCGATTCCTTCTTTTCCGATTGAGGTTGCACGCATCGGCTCTTTCCTTATTGGCAGGAATTGTTCTTTTGTGCCTTTAATAAAGATCAGTTCTTTCCATTCCAGAGTTTGTCCATCTGTATTTTTCACATATCAGTTCCTTCCTTTTTAGGGTTTGGCCGTCTGTACTTCTCAGATATCAACTCCTTCCTTTCTTGGCCGTCTGTATTTCTCCAATATCAACTCCTTCCTTTCTTGGCCGTCTGTACTTCTCCAATATCAACTCCTTCCTTTCTTGGCCGTCTATACTTCTCCAATATCAACTCCTTTCTTTCTTGAGGTTTGATGGCATGATGCCCCTTTGTAATGCATGTTCAGCCCGTTGCCCCTTGGGCCGAGGTGTACTCGGCCACGAGGGCCGGGAAGTACACGGCCGTTGCGCTTACTGGGCTGCCAGCGCTGCGCTGGAACCAAGCCCTCGCGGTTGGGCCATCACGTGGGGACGCCCCTATCTGGGCCGGGATGATCCCGACCAGTTTCTTCTCTTTGGGCCGAGTACTACTCGGCCATGTATTAACAAGACTCAATTTAATCTTTGTATACAACTTATGATGGTATTCTTAATAAAATTGACATTTTTATTAAATATTTGTAGAAATATTTTTAAATAAGTTTTTTTTTAGTTTTATTATTAAACAAATTTAAACCCCAAACTTAATTTAAAAAAGGTTTAATTAATCGTAAGGTACCCAGTTTGGTACTAGAGTGTCAAATTGGTACCCGCTTTTAAAAAAGTGTTAATTGCATCCCAACTTTTGAAAATTGCTTTAATAAGGTCCCTTTCAGACAGAGTTGACTAACGCCGTTAGTCAACGTGCCACGTGTCAATCTGTGGTTTTTTTGATTTTTTTTTAAAAAAAATTTAATTTTTTTTTAATTTTTTAATTTTTTTAAAAAAAAAAATAAAAAAAAATGCCACGTGTCAAGTCCCTTTGTGTGACATGTGGCATTGTCTGTGCCACGG
>Ga0214543_1005782_pt1 | contig 22465 bp, 19 predicted proteins | sample CNSS2metaG_FD_160094 | JGI IMG/M metagenome (GOLD analysis project Ga0214543, IMG submission 160094) | Root nodule microbial communities from cowpea collected in UCLA plant growth center, Los Angeles, California, USA - CNSS2 | ecosystem: Host-associated > Plants > Roots > Nodule | place: USA... | reverse complement strand
TATATATATATATATTTATATATATATATATATATATATATATATATATATATATATATAAATATATATATATATATATATATATATATATATATATATATATATATATATATATATTAAAGAACTTTATTTCTTTATTGACTAATTACATGTTTACAGGTTCGTCTACAAGAAGGTTGCCCATTACCGATGGTGGATATCATATCATCTAGCAATTGTTACCCAAAGGCAAAGGGGTGGGCATCATTTTATAAAGATAGGATGCAGACATTCATAGATTTACACGTAGTGGATCATAGTTATGTTGATCTCATTGAAGACTGATATTTGTTAATTGTATTAAACATTTGACTGTTGTAGTTTATTTTAGGAATTTTCATATTGTTTTGTACTTTTAAAAAATACGTTTGTAATTATTTTACTAATATATAAAATTCTAACTCCTCTAGCCAAGGGACAAATATATTTTGCCTTATTGCTAACAAAATAGACATTTGAATTTGTAATCATATATAGATGAAATAACTTAATATAAAATCCAATAAAAATGTAAATTGTAACATCAAATACAAATATAAAGTAAATTGACTATCCAGACGTAGATGGTCGTCGACCTCGAACTTTATGTCCTTCTCTAGTCTTTTCCTCTTTTGTGGCATCACGAGCTATCTACAATAACTCATGCGTGCGATCCCAAGCAACTGTGTCCTCACTAACGTCTCTACAATCTACCATCCGCTGAAGACCACTGACAATGCGTTTCATGACACCCTGCGATAATACCAAGTTAATGTCAAATATTTAAGTTACTAATAATATGAACAAATAAATTTGTAACATACTAATAAACCACCAGAAGATGATGACGTTGACGTCCTCTGAACTGGTATGTCATCTTGCAAATTCCGACGAAGTCGGGGCATAATCACAAGGCTAGGTCGGTCGGCCTCAACTCCACGTAAAATGTATGGATTGGAGACCCTTCTAAACCACTGCAAATATCCATTTGAACATGAAAAAGAAGCTGGCGCAGGGAGCACCTTAACTACGAAAAACTGCTCGTGGTTTCTCCACCGATTATCAATAGTCGCAAAGTCCAACATGGGAAGCGAACTCGACGGTCGTGGAATAGGCTGGATGAAGCCAAATTGTCGCAACACACACTCCCACAGATGACGGTGTACGAGGATACCAAGCCTCAGGAAGCAGAAAACATGGCAGATACAACAAGTGGTCGACCAACTCTATGTGCTATATATGGGTTCCAAATCATCCCATCATATGTCAAGGCATCCAACTGGATTCTAACATCAGCTATAGTGGAAGTAGCGCATCCAGTGACATAACGTCTGACACGGGGTTCGGTCTCAACATATGTATCCCGCAATTGCTTCCTTTCCAATGCAGGGAAGTGCTCGTATATCCAAGCTTGTATCAAATAACATTTCATTTAACTATTGTGATATAAAAGAAAAAACTAGTAAAATATTGAACAAAATGTAATATAAAAGGGTACCTATAGAAGAGGTAGATATCCAACTAATTGATTTGTATTTGCAAAGCTGATATCTCCTAGCTGCTCATATAAGTAGACAAAAGCAGCAACTCCCCAAGCATATCTACAGCATGTCGGGAGATCTCTAAATAGCTCAAGGTAATGTGTACGAAAAAAGGTGGTGTTTTCATTAGCAAATATTGTGCACCCTACAAGGTGCAAAAGATATGCACGTGCAGTAAACTTCCATAGCTCATTATCACAACAGTTATCATATAGCTCTCTCAATCAGTTAAGTCTGACCTGTGCACCCCGACTTTGATTCAACTCATCGCAAGCCATGGCCCGATCAACACCAAGAAGTGTCATCAAAATCTCAACTGAATCTTCATATTCAAGATTTTCAGGGAGCAAAACTGTCCATTGATGGAAAGATGAAGGAGTGACCAAACGTCATCTAAAGTGATCGTCATCTCCCCAATAGGTAGATGAAAGGTATTAGTCTCGGGATGTAATCTCTCCACGAAACCCAATATTAACCCAATATCGGGATATTCATATAAAATATCGCACAAAGGTGATAATCCAGAAGCTACCACAAAGGGGAGAACAGAAGGGTGAGAAGGTCCTAATTTTTTCACTTTTTTAATATGGGAGACTACTTTCACAACTTGGTCCTAACAAAAAATAAACATAAAAGAATAAAAATACATAACAATGATAAAATTAAACATTTATAAAAACTTCATACTTACCTGACCATCCCATATGATCCGTGCAACATGATCCTGGTACCGAGTCAATAAAGATGTATCAAACAGACCACCTAGAAATCCTGCACCATCGTTATCAATCTCATGCTCCTCGTCCTGGGGAACATCGAAAACCCCATGCTCAACAACATCATCCTGAACAACATCAGCCTCATGCTGACCCCTTCTACGAGCTAAAGCGGTCGGTCTCCTCCGTGCAGCACCCTGTGTAGAACTCTCGGGTGCATCATGAGAACCACGTCTAGATAAATTTCCTCGTGTCCTAACCATATTTATAATTCAAAGTTTAAAACATTACCATCTCTGAAAGTTCATGTAATAAAAGAATTTGAGATTGTATGTAATAATAAATAAACAAAAATTAACACAATTTGATAAATTTTCTTAACTAGAATATCAAACATAACTTAATCAACCTATTACATTAGTATCTTCATATTGATAGTAAAAACATTTAAGTTAACATTCATTGTCAATCTGAACTCCTACCTAATACACTAGTTAATACAATAGTTAATAAACATAAAATGACACACTTAAATAAATTTTATTTCATAGGTAAATTTTTCATTATTTAAATAAATCATATTATTATATAATTAAAATTTTTATTTTTGAAAAGATGGTTGAATATTTATTGGTTGAAAAGGGGAACTTGAAGGGTGGGTCGATGTGCTCTTGGTGGTGTTGTTGGTGCTCTGCGGTTGCGGCTTAGATCTACTCCACAAGGCAGCAACGACTGAATGCAACACAACAACGAATGAATGCAACGAGTGAAGGAGTGCAGGGCTGCAGCAAGGATTGAATGCTTGAGTGAAGGAAGCGTGAATGCAAAGGAAGAGAGAACACTAAATTTTAAATGCCCCTGTTGCTAGGTCAACGAGATTCATTTTTGGGGTGCAAGGATGCAGATTCGCTGGTGGGGTGTAGGGGTGTAGTGCGGTAACAATTTTCTTTTGGGTAATGATTAGATGACTTCTTTTTTATACCACTTTTATTACCACTCTGCGTGGCAAGTGTATTAAGCCATTTAAATATAATATTTAATTTATAAATAAATTTAAATTAAATTAGAGCAATTAAGTTTGTATATTCGCGCATGGGCTTTGAAATGAAAAGCTGGAACCCTAATATTCACATTTCAACATTTTCGAAACATCACGTTCTCATCCTTAGTGCTTCTCTACTCTGCTGTTCAAAATCAAATTCTTCCATCTACTCCATCTCGGAAGTCCAATTTTTTGGAAGCCAAAAGTTGTCCAACAAAACCCCATTTTGTAGCTTAGGTTTTAAAATGTCAAACTTCATCTTCGTGACCAATCTTCCATTGTCGAATCCTCAATCTGGAACCCATTGACGAGCCCCATTATCTTTCTGGAAGCTTGCGACCCTCTGCGAACGAAGCCCACCATCGTTGATCTTCCTTCATTTCCTTGTTCGTTGCTCACTGTCAAATTCAAAAATGGGGTTTGGAATTTTTGAACCCTTGTGCTGCCTTCTCCTTTCTCCCTTAGGTTTTATGAGCGCACACATGATTTTGTTGATTTGGTGTGTCTCCTTGTGTTGCGGTGTCCAACCGGTTATTTGGGGATTCTAATTTCACCCCTCCGTTGATTGATTTCAAATAATGTGATGAGTCGTTGTTTTTAACATTTTTTAGCATTTGGATTCTTGGTGATTTATTGTGCTGTTTGGGATAACATTTAATTGATAACGAAGGTGAAATTTGGGAATGAACAGTTGTGTCTCTGCCTCCATTTTTCATTGATCGCAAAAATTGGGTGTCCTAGTTATAAATTTAACCTGCAACCATGACAAGTTAAGTTGTAACCCAGCATACACGTTTTGGATAGATATAAAAAACATTATTTATAAAGGGTAGTTGCATACCCAATGGCCTCCCAAATGTGGTCGACCCTTCCAACATGTGCACACCAATAACATACCAAATACCATTTATGCTAAATCAAGTAATTTTTCATTGATCGCAAAAATTGGGTGTCCCAATTTAAAATTTAACCTGCAACCCATGACAAGTTAAGTTGTAACCCAGCATAAACATTTTGGACAGATATAAAAACTGTTATTTATAAAGGGCAGCTGCATACCCAATTGTCTCCCAAATGTGGTCCACTTTCCCAACATTTGCAGACCAGTAAAACACTAAATACCATTTATGCAAAATCAAGTAATTTTTCATTGATCGCAAAAATTGGGTGTCCCAGTTATAAATTTAACTTGCAACCCATGACATGTTAAGTTGTAACCTAGCATACACTTTTTGGATAGATATAAAAAACGTTATTTATAAAGGGCAGTTGCATACCCAATTACCTACCAAATGTGGTCCACTTTCAGAGCATGTGCAGACCAATAACACCCCAAATACCATTCATGCTAAATCAAGTAATTTTTCATTGATTGCAAAAATTGGGTGTCCCAGTTATAAATTTAACCTGCAACCCATGACAAGTTAAGTTGTAACCTAGCATACACTTTTTGGACAGATATAAAAAATGTTATTTATAAAGGGCAGTTGCATACCCAATGACCTCCCAAATGTGGTCCACTTTCAAAGCATGTGCAGACCAATAACACACCAAATACCATTCATGCTAAATCAAGTAATTTTTCATTGATCACAAAAATTGGGTGTCCCAGTTTAAAATTTAACCTGCAAGCCATGACAAGTTAAGTTGTAACCCACCATTCACTTTTTGGACAAATATAAAAAACGTTATTTATAAAGGGCGTACCCAATTGTCTCCCTAATGTGGTCGACCCTCCCAGCATGTCCAATAACACACCAAACACCATTTCTTCTAAATCAACTAATTGTGCATTGGTGGCGAAAGTTCCCTGGGGCAGTTTTAAATTTAACCTGCAACATGTGAAAAGTTAAGTTGTAACCCACCATACACTTTTTAGACACGTAAAAACTTCATTTATAAAGGGCAATTGCATACACAATTCCCTCCCAATTTTGGTCGACCCTCCCACCTTGTGCACACCAATAGGAGAACCAATAACCTATTCTTATAAATCAACTAATTGTGCATTGGTGGGAAAAGTTCCTTGGGACAGTTTTAAATTTAATCTGCAACTCATTCAAAGTTAAGTTGTAACCCACCATACACTTTTTGAACATATGTAATTTGCTTGATTTATAAAGGCCAGCTGCATACAACATTGTACCCCAACACCTAAGTACACACACAAATTTGAGTCTGGCTTACTACAAAGCTATCATTTTCACTTACAAGACATAACATAAAAAATTATAACCGTCAACAGAAATTGAAAAGTACTAATGAAATTATATTGTTCATGAATATAAAGGTCCCAACTTAGGGAAATAATATAAAATTTTAACGTGCTATTGAAATAACTACAAATACCAAAACTCTTTACAACTATTTTTTCAACCTCCTCCTTCCATAACTCGCAAAAGGAGTTCGAATTGAACGAATTTTGTACCGTGGGCGTGGATGATGCTTCATTCGCGCATACATATTATTTTCCTCTAATTGTACATTGTTTTCATTACTTTCATGACCTTGATGATGTTGATCAACAAAATTGCCACCGAAAACATAAGTATTACTATGTGCATAAGAAGGAGAGTCAATGTCTAAACCACTTCCACCAACATTGTCATAATCCTTGCAATGACCCTTTTCTTCATAAGTTCGACAATATCCCTTAGGCAGTTGTTTGCTCCTTTCCTTCATCTTTGTTTTTAAATTCTGAATTGATTGTTTAAGTTCCGCAATCATAGCTTCTTGTTGTAAAATTTCACGCATAAGTTCTTCTTGTTGCTCCCTTTGTCTTCTGAATCAACAAATGCTTAAAAGCCCATAACTGCAATTTTTTTAACAAAGTTAACTAATAATTCGTGACCATATATTATAAAACATGAAATGTAGTATTAATGCATTATAAATAATGCTTGATATTAATGTTGGGAGGTTCGACCACATTTGGGAGGCCATTGGGTATGCAACCGCCCTTTATAAATAATGTTTTTTATATCTGTCCAAAAATTGTAAGCTGGGTTACAACTTAACTTGTCATGGGTTGCAGGTTAAATTTATAATTGGGACACCCAATTTTTGCGATCAATGAAAAATGGAGGCAAAGACACACAACTGTTCATTCCCAAATTTCACCTTCGTTATTGTACTAGTCCAGAGAAGGTGGTTCGGTTTTAGGCCGAGAGGATAGATGGATTTTTAGCATATGGCAGATCGGGAGTGGTAGATCGGATCAGCATGGAACCGAGGGAGAATATTAACTGAATTAAATTTCGTGTTTGGTGGTATTTTTAGGAATTAATAAGGTTGTTATTATATTTAGAGATATTTTAGGAGTAAAAGATAATTTCATTTTTATTTTTTATTTGTAGAATTTAATATTTTGTCACTGATTATTCTATAAATAAGAAGGTTACTCCCATGGTCAAGGGATGAGAGATTTTTTACCTAAGTAAGTCTAAAATACTTTCTTTTTGTTTTGGTGAAGAATTATCTAGTATTTTTCTGAACCAGAACATTGACGCCCACCTTGGGGTACGGTAAAACTCGATCCTGACCCCACTCGAAGAACGAGCAAAGATAGACAGAACTGAAGATGAACAGAGGCAGAGGTGCAGCACGTGAAGGGCCGTCTAGGCAGTAGATAATGTAGAGCATTCTGGAGCTGCAACGACAAAATGAGGAAATCAAACTGAAGGCAAAAGCTGACTAGGTTCAGCTAGAAAAGGAGAGGGAGGAAACCCGTAAGAAAGCAGAGGAAGATCTACAGGCTCTTCGGGAAGAGGCTCTGGGAGAGAGAGAAAGACTACGTAAAGAGGCCGAAGAAACACACCGACGCCTAGAAGATGCACTTCGACAACAAGAACAGCTGCGGAAGGCAAACGAAGAGATGCAAAACAGACTAGAAGCCACCAGGATTGGTTACCGATATGCCAGTCGGTTAAATCCCGAGGTTGGCGACGCCAACCCTCTAGCAAATACGATCATGGAGGAGCCAATTCCACAAAATTTCGTGATCCCAAAGATCGCACCCTTCACAGGAAGCTCTGATCCAGAGTTACATTTAAAAGCATTTCAGGCCCGGATGTTGATATCAGGGGGGAATGACGCAATATGTTGTAAAATGTTTATGGGCACGCTAGCCGAAATCGCTCTTGAATGGTTCAACATTATTCTGAGATCCTCAATCAACTTGTTCGCCGATTTCAAACATGTTTTCCTGGAAAGATTTTCGGCTAACAGGGTCAAGCCAGTGGAGATGGCAGACATGTTTGACATACGACAGAATGCTGAAGAGTCATTGAAACAGTTCCTCAATCGCTTCACCAATATTAGCATGAGGGTAGTCAACCCTAATGAGGGCTTACTTGTAAAAGCCTTTGTGAAGGGGCTCTGAGCCAGTTCCTTCGGTGAATCCCTGTATCGGATCCCCTCGAAGACCTTAATGGAGATTAGGCAAAGGGCAACTGTGGAGATAGAGACCGAAGAGGCCATGCGTCATAAAAAAGTAGGGGACAAGAGAACACTGGCCCATACCAAGAGTGAACGAGATATCAAAACTTTTCGAAGAGAAAGGACTCCACCTCGGACTAGACCGGATCGTCGTTTCGTTCCTTACATAACATAGCAAAGGACTGAGTATCGACGAATTCGGAAAATCCCAAGTTTCAGGTTGGCTCTAGCCGAAATATTAGAAGATGCGGAAATATCTAAACATTTGCGCTATCCCAATATTACAGGGAGAACACTCGAAAGTAGACCGGACGCTTGGTGTAAGTTTCACCAGGCCAGAGGTCATGACACAAACTCGTGTTACGCTTTAAATAACCAACTCTCTACGTTGGCCGACAGGGGACTCATGGGGAAATATATGAAATCTGATACAGATGAGGAACCATCTGGAACTCGTCCGGTCCCCGATTTGCATAAGACACCTGTGCTAGGGGATTTCAATACGATAGCAGGAGGTTTCGCGGGAGGAGGACAGACAAGCTCGGCTAGGAAAAGATATGTAAGGAGTGTCATGACTACGACCAAAATCGAAAGGCCGAAGAAAGTTCCGGCTATAGTGTTTTCAAGTGAAGACTTAAAGGGAGTAGTTCCACATGAAGATGATCCTATAGTCTTGTCTGTTATCATGATGGGAAGGAATGTTCATAGACTGCTAGTTGATCAAGGGAGTTCTGCCGATGTGATGTTCTGGAACACCTATACAGGGCTGCAAATACCGACGGACCAATTAAGGCCTTTTGATGGAGTACTTGTTGGTTTCTCAGGAGATCAGGTGGAAGTTAAAGGGTATGTTGATCTTCGAACGACTTTTAGAGACAAAGAAGATGCTAAAACTATATTTATACGTTATATAGTTGTCAACGCACCTTCATGATACAACTTACTGCTAGGAAGGCCTTCTATCAATAAATTGGGAGCAGTGGTATCGACGGTCCATTTGAAAATGAAGTTTCCTACTGATGATGGGAAAGTGCTCACTTTATCAGTAAATCAGGAAGTCGCTCGCAAATGTTATGAAGATAGTCTAAGGTCAAGAAGGAAGGTAGCGTATTCAGTCAGCACAACGGAGGTGGTCATAGATCCCGAGTTAGATCCTAGACTAGTACATTCCGAGAGAAGACCCCAGCCCGTAGGAGAGATAAAGGAAGTACTCATAGAGGGCAAGAAATTAAGAATTGGAGGGGATTTGAGTTTAGAACAAGAGCAACATCTTGTACAAGTACTGAAGAAAAACCTTTCTTCATTTGCTTGGAGTGTAGCAGATATGACAGGAATAGATCCCGATTTTTTATGCCATAAACTCAACATTAATCCCTCGGCTAAACCTAAAGTTCAGAGGCGTAGACGGTTGAGTGGGGATCACGCCCAGGCAGCTACCGATGAGGTATGTAAGCTATTAGAAGCGGCTCATATCCGGGAGATACAATATCCGACTTGGTTAGCGAATGTGGTGATGGTAAAAAAGTCCAATGGAAAGTGGAGAATGTGCGTTGATTTTACTGACTTAAACAATGCATGCCCAAAGGATTCGTATCCTTTGCCTAATATAGATGCGTTGGTTGATAGTGCATCAGGTTGTGCTTTGTTAAGTTTCTTGGATGCTTATTCAGGCTATAATCAGATAAAAATGCATTCATTAGATGAAGATAAGACAACATTCATGGGAGGAACGACTAATTACTGTTATCGGGTAATGCCTTTCGGCTTAAAGAATGCAGGAGCTACCTATCAAAGGTTAATGGATCGAATTCTGGTGTCCATGTTAGGGAGGAATGTGCATGCGTATGTTGACGATATGGTAGTCACCTCGGTAGAGGAGAAAAAGCATCAGAGAGATCTGGAGGAATTATTTGTCACAATTAACAAATACAGGCTCAAACTTAATCCCGAGAAGTGTGTTTTTGGGGTTAAGGCAGGGAAGTTTCTGGGTTTCTTGCTTACCGAAAGGGGAATAGAAGCTAATCCAGATAAATGTGCAGCCATCATAAATATGAGGAGTCCAAACAATGTTAAAGAAGTACAGAGATTGACGGGGAGGATGGCGGCCTTGTCCCATTTTCTCGCTAAAAATGGAGATCGGGGTTTTCCTTACTTCCAATGCTTGAAGAAAAATGAAAAGTTTCAATGGACTGATCAATGCGAGGAAGCTTTTCAAAAGTTAAAATAGTATCTAGGTAAACCACTGGTATTGTGCAAACCCGAGAAGGGTGCTGATCTAGCGTTATATATCTCGGTGACCGAGCATGCAGTTAGTTCGGTATTGGTACGAGAGTCTGGTGGGGATCAGAAGCCTGTGTATTTCGTAAGCAAGGTACTTCATGGGGCTGAGGTAAGATACCCGACTATAGAGAAGGCCGCGTTGGCTATAGTGGTGTTAGCTCGACGTTTAAGACATTATTTCCAAAATCATAGTGTCAAGGTGATGACGGATTTGCCGATCAGGTACATACTGCAAAAACCTGATATATCAGGTAGGTTGGTTAAATGTGCAATAGAGCTCTCGGAGTATGGGATACAATATGAATCACGAGGGCCGATCAAAGCTCAGTTTTTAGCTGATTTTTTGGTAGAGTTATCTGAACCACCTGTTGCGGATCGGCGCGTAAAAGAAATATCATAGATTTTATCAGTGGATGGGGCTTCTAATTTGAAAGGAAGTGGTGCTGGTATAGTCTTAGGAGGACCAGAGGGAGTCTTGATTGAGCAATCTTTGAGATTTTCTTTCAAAGCTAGTAACAACCAGGCAGAATATGAGGCTTTGATAACAGGGATGCTTTTAGCTAAAGAAATGGGTATCACTAGGTTGTTAGTCAAAAGCGATTTTGCATTAGTAGCAGGGCAAGTGACCAGAGAATTCCAGGCTCGTGATCCGCAGTTAGCTAAATATTTAGAGGTAGTCCAATCTATTGCAAAAAATTTTGTTCTCTTTGAGTTCGTGCATGTTCCGAGGGAGCAAAATTGCCGAGCTGATTTGTTATCCAAGTTGGCTAGTTGTTCGAAACCAGGGCAACATAAGTCGGTGATAAGAGAAACGTTGGTAGCTCCTCGGGTAGATACACGGGAGAAACATCAAGTTTTGGAGATTTTGATGGCTGAAGAATCTTGGATGACACCTTTAAGAAGCTATCTTGCAGATAACAAGTTACCTGAGGATGTGAATGAGGCGCGAAAAATAAAGAAAAACTCAAGCTGATATACACTGATCGATGGCCATTTGTTTAGGTATGGATTTTCTAGGCTTTTGATGATTTGTGTAGCAAGGAGGGAGGCGTTTCGGCTCATGACCGAGCTCCATGAGGGCATATGTGGAAGTCAAGTTGGAGGGAGAGCATTGATGTTGCAGATAGTTCGGGGAGGGTTCTTTTGGCCCACTATGAAAAATGACTGTATGGAGTATGTCAGGAAATGCGAGTCATCTCAGAAACATGCAGATTGGAGTCATGCGCCACCCGAGGTGCTGCACTCTATTAATACACCTTGGCCCTTTCACACTTGGGGAATAGACATTCTGGGTCTGTTTCCTAAAGGGGTGAGACAGTTCAAGTTTTTTATTGTTGTAGAATATTTTACAAAGTGGATTGAAGCCGAGCCGATTGCTGTGATTTCGGGTAGTCGGGTTCGAGAATTTATCTGGAAGAATATAATATGCTGATTTGGTGTTCCACGCCGAATTATTTCGGACAATGGAACTCAGTTTGAATGCTCACAGGTGAGGAAATTATGCGATGAAGTCGGGGTTAAGCAGGTTTTTTCTTCGGTGGAGCATCCTCAAACGAATGGCCAAGCAGAAGCGGCCAATAAAGTGATATTAAGGGGTGTGAAACGAAGGTTGATGGCAGCAAAAGGAGAGTGACCAAATGAGATACACCGAGTGTTGTGGGCGTACCACACCACACCTCAGACGTCTACCCGAGAAACTCCATTTACCTTGGTATACGACACATATGCAATGATCCCGATAAAAGTTATGGAAAACACGAGAAGAGTGAGGTTGTTTGATGAGGAGGTTTCCGAAGTTGGGTTGCGGGCAAACCTTGATGTTATAGACGAAGTCAGATTTCAGGTGAAGCAATGAAGAGGCGGTTAGAGAGAAGTTACAAGACTAAGGTAATACCTCGGGGTTTCCAGGCATAGGATTTGGTACTAAGGAAGGCACAGTTAATTCAGATGGATAGTAAGTTGGCGCCAAAGTGGACCGGGCCTTATCGTGTTAAAGAAGTATTGGGGGAAGGAGCTTACAAATTGGAGACACTAGAGGGAAAGGAGATACCACGGACATGGAATGCGGCGAATTTGCGTTTTTACTTTAGTTAATACTTTAGCTAAATTGTTTTGTTCTGTAGAGATGTTTTTCTTGGTTTTAATTTTTTAAATATAATGTTATTCAGTACTACTCTTTTTTATTCCAAGCCTATGTGCTTGAGGTTTTAAAGAACCTTTGTGTTCTATTCCAAGCCTATGTGCTTAAAGTTTTAAAGAACCTTTGTGTTCTATTCCAAGCCTATGTGCTTGAAGTTTTAAAGAACCTTTGTGTTCTATTCCAAGCCTATGTGCTTGAAGTTTTAAAGAACCTTTGTGTTCTATTCCAAGCCTATGTGCTTGAAGTTTTAAAGAACCTTTATGTTCTATTCCAAGTCTATGTGCTTGAGGTTTTAAAGAACCTTTGTGTTCTATTCCAAGGCCATGTGCTTGAGGTTTTAAAGAACCTTTGTGTTTATTCCAAGCCTATGTGTTTGAGGTATAAAGAATTTTTGTGTTCTATTCGTATAAGTATTGGCTAAGAGAGATTAGCTAAATTGGTGTGGCTGAGAGCTCGGTTTATAACCGAGATAAGAGGTAGTAGAAGTGTAAGTATTGGCTAAGAGAGATTAGCTAAACTGGTGTGACTGAGAGCTCAGTTTATAATCAAGATAAGAGGTAGTAGAAGTGTAGGTATTGGTTAAGAGAGGTTAGCTAAACTGGTGTGACTGAGAGCTCGGTTTATAATTGAGATCAGAGGTAATAAAAGTGTGGGTATTGGCTAAGAGATTAGCTAAAGTGGTGAAATGGAGAGCTCGGTTTATAACCGAGGTCAAAGTTAGGAGAAGTGTAGATATTAGATATTAAGGAACTGATTAAACTAGGGTGATCGAGATCGAGGTTGTAGGGCATTGAAATCGGTTAGGGGTGTTGTAACATCCCTGGCGCACCACGCCCAGAGCATGTCAGGTTACTACAGCTCGATGCACCCCAACCCCTCACCCTTCTCCGTCCATTCATACTGGGTGGGTTGTTGCCAGTGGGAATCGAACCCCTAACCTGACCTTTAACACCTCTGGCACGCCAACAGATGCTACCAGTTAAAGGTCAGGTTAGGGGTTCGATTCCCACTGGCAACAACCCACCCAGTATGAATGGACGGAGAAGGGTGAGGGATTGGGGTGCATCAGGCTGTAGTAACCTGACATGCTCTGGGCGTGGTGCGCTAGGGATGTTACAGGTGTAGTATAGAACAGTTGGCAATCGGGATTATTTAAAAGTTGGTTAAATTAAGATTGATTGTATAAGTTAGAAGTACATAGTTTCTTAGTATCAAGTAGGGAGTTCGAGGGGAAAAATAAGCAAGAGATTTAACAACAAAAATATGGAGAAGTAAGGTTGAGTGTTTGTGCACAATGTTGAATAGATAGACAAGTAAGAAGCAGCAAATACAAAAAACCAAGTTCAAAAGGTAGTACAAAAAATAATAAGCCTAAATACAAAGTAGGGAATCTCAGTCATCGGCATCCACCAGTTGTCCATTGACCACGGACTTAGAGATGTCCGCTAGAGATAAATCTGCATCAGGGTAGAGAACTCGGACTTGATCAAGAGCAAGCTGGAATCCCATGTTCAGGGAAGAACTGATTTGGTCTTTGAGAAGTTCTGAGCTGTTAAGAAGATCTTTCTCTTTGAGAACCCAACTTTTCTTCTCGGCTTCCAAAGTCTTCAGTTGATTGTGTAAATCAGCAAGCAATTCGTCCTTTTCCTTTATTTGGTTGGCTAGCTCGGCAATTTCATTGGTCAAGCGAGAGGTTTCGATTTGGGAAAGTGCCAAAGCTTGGTCCTTTTGTTCTAAGTCAAGGGATTTCTGAGTGGATTGGAGGTTGAATTGGTCCATCAGCATAAAGCTGGATGCCTCGGCTTTATGGAGATTAGCCAGGATACTCTCGTGAAGAGTTTTGAGGTCTTGAGTCCTTAGTAGGTTGATATCGTGGCGGAGGTAGATGTGTTTCCGACCATGTTGAGAATGAAGGAATTAGGGGTGCCAGAAGCTCATCTCGGTGTCATCCACTGTCTGATGGGGGGCCAACTAAATTTGTGAGGTTGAGTGTTGTGAGGTGGCTTCAATTACTTTTTTGCCTCGGGATTTGAATTTTCTGGTCAAGGGCTCGAGATCGGGTTCTGATGTCTCTTCATGAAGCTCAATACGAGGAGGGGGAGCCAAAGGACTCGCACCAAGTGTTATGGTTTTTTGCTTTTTGAGTTGGCGAGCTCGTTTTAACATATCTTCATGGGACATCGCCATCAGGCTCTCTGCAAAAATAAGTAGAATTAGTTAAAAGGGAGGTGGTATTAAGTATAAGATAATAAAAGGACAGTAGTAAAGTAAGTACCGATGTGGAATTTTAGATCCACCACTCGGAACTCCAGCTTTAATAATTTTCGGGTATCAAAAATAACATCCAGTTGTTCCAGCATCAGGCAATCTTTTTTCTCAGAAGGGTCCAGGTCTTCTAATTGCCGAGGGGATTGAAGGTTGGGCGATTGGCACCAATATAAGGGGAAGCCTTCTAGGAGGGAAGGACTGTGATCGGGGGCGACTATTTTTATGAAAATACCCTTGAAACCTTTGTAAGAAGAGTTGTGTAGGGTTAGGAGAGCTCGGCCACTAACACTACTAAGGGAAGCTAATAGTTGTTTATGAGGAGCTCATAATTCAAAGAAGTAGAGAAACATGTTGCTTGAGGGGGTAATACCAAAGTGAGTGCATAGAATTTGGAAGGCACGAATGAAAGCCCAACTGTTAGGGTGCAGTTGGCATGGAGAGACATTCAGAATGGTGAGGAGTTCTTTTTCGAAGGTGTTAAAGGGAAGTCGTAAACCTAGTTTCTCAAATAAGGTGACATACATATAAGTAAATTTTTTAGGGGAAATGGGAAATAAATTACCATCCCTACAAATAGGTTCATCACCATCGCATGCGATAACGGTTACATCCGTTTCATTGCTTTTACACAAGGTTTGGTGGCGTCTAAAAGCCCTAATTCTAGTGAGGGTAGTCATGGATGAGGTCTCACTGCGTAAGGCCAGGGGGGCCCAGGAATAGAGGACATTATAGTGGGTATTCATGGAGAGCGATTACAGTGGCGGTGTGATAAGGGTTTTTCAGAAAGTTATGGATAATCAGGGAAGGGAATACAATTGCAAAGCTAAAACACAATACAAAAAACAGAGATAATGCATAAGAAGCAAGCAAAGGGAGCAAGGGGATACAAGCGTGAAATTTGAAGAAGAAAGAAGAAGTACCTGGAAAAAGGAAATGGCGGTTGAGAAGGATAGGTGGGAGTCGAAAGAGCTCGAGTGTGATGAGTAAGAAGATGAAGGGATGGTTGAGTTGTGTAGGTTAAAGGGGGAAATAAGTGACGTTTGATATTCAAAAAGGAGAGTAAAGTGGGACCGTTGGATGAGTTACACGTGGTTGCGCAAATGCAGGGAGTAATGATGATTTTACGGGAAGTGGTGAAGAGCAGTTATTGACAAGACAACCTTTGCTCTCCTCGTTCTGAAGACGAGAAAGTGCAGAAGTTGGAGAGCTATGTACAGGTCCAGAGAAGGTGGTTCAGTTTTAGGCCGAGAGGATAGATGGATTTTTAGCATATGGCAGATCGGGAGTGGTAGATCGGATCTGCATGGAACCGAGGGAGAATATTAACTGAATTAAATTCCGTGTTTGGTGGGATTTTTAAGAATTAATAAGGTTGTTATTATATTTAGAGATATTTTAGGAGTAAAAGATAATTTCATTTTTATTTTGTATTTGTAGAATTTAATATTTTGTAACTGATTATTCTATAAATAAGAAGGTTACTCCATGGTCAAGGGATGAGAGATTTTTGACCTAAGTAAGTCTAAAATACTTTCTTTTTGTTTTGGTGAAGAATTATCTAGTATTTTTCTAAACCAGAACAGTTATCAATTAAATGTTATCCCAAACAGCACAATCAATCACCAAGAATCCAAATGCTAAAAAATGTTAAAAACAACAACTCATCACATTATTTGAAATCAATCAACGGAGGGGTGAAATTAGAATCCCCAAATAACCGGCTGGACACCGCAACACAAGTAGACACACCCAAATCAACAAAATCATGTGTGCGCTCATAAAACCTAAGGGAGAAAGGAGAAGACAGCACACGGGTTCAAAAATTCCAAACCTCATTTTTGAATTCGACAGTGGCAACAACGAATAAGGAAATGGAGGAAGATCAACGATGGTGGGCTTCGTTCGCAAAGGGTCGCAAGCTTCCAAAAAGACAATGGGGTTCATCATTAGGTTCCAGATTGAGGATTCGACAATGGAAGATTGGTCACGAAGATGGAGTTCAACAGTTTAAAACCAAAGCTGCAAAATAAGGTTTTGTTGGACAACTTTTGGCTTCCAAAAAATTGGACTTTCGAGATAGGGTAGATGGAAGAATTTGATTTTGAACAGCAGAGTAGAGAAGCAGAGAGTAGAGAAGCACTAAGGGTGAAAACGTGATGTTTCGAAAATGTTGAAATGTGAATATTAGGGTTCCAACTTTTCATGTCAAAGCCCACGCGCAAATATATAAACTTAATTGCTCTAATTTAGTTTAAATTTATTTATAAATTAAATATTATATTTAAATGGCTTAATACACTTGCCACGAAGAGTGATAATAAAAGTGGTATAAAAAAGAAATCATCTAATCATTTTCCTTTTCTTTTACTCTTTTTTCTCTCCCTTCTTTTATTTTTTACAATGGACAAAAATGAAAATAATAAAAGTTTGGGGTACAGGAGTAAGGGTTGGGGGATACAGGGAGAAACCCCCACTTGTGATTGTAGGATGAAGTTTTACATAGTCCCATGGACGACTAATGTTTTCAATCAAATTTATAGTAACTTTAAGTGTTCGTAACTTTATACTACATTCCTATTAATTAAATACTACCTTACCAAGATTCAGAAAAATAATAAATAATACAAATTAGTTATCGATATTAAGTTGGAGTTGTAAATCAAAATGTTGTCCACAAATCATATCATGAATTTTTTTTTCTTTGTTTTTATGTTTATTACATTTTTTATATCAATTATTATTAACAATAGAAAATTATATTAAAAAAATGTAATATTAATTTTTTATTTTATATTTAAATTATTTTTAATTTGATTCATTATTTAAAAAAATGAATGAAAAAATATAAACTACAATTGTCACTCTGTTTTAAAAAAATTTATTATTTTTTTCAAAAGAAAAGCTAGTTAAACATCTTATTATCGTTCATATTAAACAGTTGTGCTAATTTTGAACAAATTTCAATTTTTTCTGCTTCGCAATAATATTCTCTTCTATAATTTAAAATAATAAGAATAAAAAAAATTCCCCAGCATCCCAGAACAGAGTAGGCACATACATACACTACACAGTCACACACCCCCTACACACCCCAGTAGCTTTGCCACGCAAAGAATGAGCTTTTCCATTTCCGAATCAGAATAAAAATTTCAACTTGCCTTCATATCCTTTCCGGAAAAGAGTCCCAAAAGAAAAAGTTGATTCTAAAATACACAGACTTTTGATTCTAATGTTGCGTAAACACTACTCAGTTTTCGCAACTCATGAATCACGAGTAATTGAAGTTGAAGAAGAGAGAAAAATAGCCTCAAATCGCGTTTAAAAATGGCTATAAGTTTCAGCCTTCAAGGCTTTCCAGTGCGAACTGCTTTTCACACCGCAGCGTTTGCACCTGCAATAAGGTCCTTCTTCTTCTTCTTCCTTGTCCTGAAACAAAACGCAGCGTTTCATTTCATTGCTTCTGAATTTTTGTAAGAAACATGTCTCTCTTTTGAAACGTTCTCACGTTTTTTTACATAATTTGGTGAATTTGTTGCAGCCACTCACTTAAACTTCCACCGCAATCAAGTTCAAAACTCGGGTAAAAATGCTTTTTCTTTTTTGTTGGAAATATGTTTGGATGAACATAAGGACTTTTTCTAGAAACGTTAAGGAAAACACAAATATCCTTTGACTGAAAATAGCTTGTGCATGAATTAAAAGTAAAATCCTTAGAGACTATAGGTAAGAACTTTATAAATTAAGCGAATTATTTTTTTCCTTTTTTTTTTTCCGAACAGCCATACCCTCTTTATTATTCAATATTGTCTGTCCTTTGTGAAAAGGAACTTGTAATAGTCATTATAATTCTGGAATAGGGTAAGAGAGAAGTGTTGTGTATGTTGATATTTCAAAATGTTGATGTGTCTATTTAATTAAATTTAAAAAAATATTTTGAATCTTATTTAGGTTTTATCCTTAAAAACGTAGATATTTTAGTTTACTTGTACTTGACATGTCTTAGGTGGTTTTAGAAAGTCCATGTTTTCCATTATAGATATCTGTTTCTTGTGTTTTTAAGAGCTCTGGTACTGTTTCTTTTTTCTGGTTTTAGAAATTCTTAGCTTACAACTAGTATAAAAATAGTTTAATCCTATTCCCCGTTTGATTATTAAAACAACTTATACTGAGTTGTTTTACGGGATGTACTTGTTCAATAAGGCATTAATGCAAATGTTTTTCTAAACAGGTCCTAAATGCATGGAAACTCATTAAAGAGTGTGTTTGTTAATCATCGTAGATGGTAGTTTTTTCTTGTACCACTTTATACACATCATGTATTTTCTGATCAAATTGTTTTAAATCATGTACAACTGCAGGACGGTTGTTAAAATGTCTGCAACTGAAGTCACAGACTCTAGGATATCATACGAGTCCTTTGCCATAAAGCCTCCTGAGCACCCAACTTATGATTTGAAAGGCGTTATCAAGTTAGCGCTTGCAGAAGATGCTGGGGATCGAGGTTTATACCTGTACTTTTCATGCTTTATTTCTTTTACTAGCTGCCATGTTCCTTCCTGAGTTTTAAATCTATAATTCACAATTTGAATTGTTATTCTTCACTGATTATTATAAGAAAATGTAAATTCTTCCATGCTGTTGGGCTTGCGCAAATAAATGATACTGATGCACACTTTTATTTGGTAGATATAATGCCTTCATGGTATCTGTATTATTTCAATTGTAGGTGATGTAACATGCAAGGCCACCATTCCATCTGACATGGCAGTGGAAGCTTACTTTTTGGCAAAGGAGGATGGCATCATTGCTGGAATAGCGCTTGCGGAGATGATATTTCATGAGGTTGATCCTTCTTTGAAGGTATGGAAGCAATTCACAGAATGCCAATCATTATATGTGTGGTTGGCTAACTCACAATAATATTACTTGCAAATATCAGGTGGAGTGGTGTAGAAACGATGGAGATTTTGTCCATAAAGGCCTACAGTTTGGAAAAGTTCACGGTGAGATAATTATTAGGAAATCAAAATTGCAAAAGAAAGAGGAATGAAAACATTATTCATTTCTAATTAATTCATGAACGGCTTCTATTGATCCTCAGTAAGTTGTGGACAGGACGGGCACATAACATTGTTGTAGCTGAAAGAGTAGTACTAAACTTTATGCAGAGGATGAGTGGTATTGCAACTTTAACTAAGGTAATCTGTTGTTTACTTTATCCTTTTTCTTTTGTTAACTATTCTGTACTATGCTTGCAACTTCCTAACAGATTAAGACAAAAATCATATATTGAACTTAGTTAGCTAACACTATATTCTGTTAAAGGTCTGTAAGGCTATTGAAAAAATTTGATATCAATTATTGGCAGTGTAGTGAATATTGGATCATATTTTCAAAATGGCTGAATTGGATAGATTTCTGAAGATGATTTACTTGGGTTTGATGCTATGCTGTATACAGCATAGTTGCTAATATCATTGCGACTAATATAGTGTTCAATGGCATAAGTTCTTGCACTATGCTTCATAGTGTGGCAATTGGCTGATTGTTGCTTAATTAAAAATAATAGTCCAGAACATTAAGAGATGAAACAAGCCTTTCAGTTGTTGGCAGTTGTTGGAGATGAGTCCTTCCCAGTATGGGAACATAAACACACAAGAATAATTACTCAAAAAATTCGAGTGGCTATTTTGGGAGCATAGTTATCTTCTCTAATGGTATTATAAATATACATAACCACTATAGTGCTACTATGGAGCTATTGCATTGTGGGATTCTGAAAGAACTAAACAATTTTCTGCATATGCTGGCATTTATTTATAGCTGGATAACGGTCTCAGTATAATATAAATTCCTATATTCATCAACAAGAACAGAAAAATTAAGGTTTCTTCGTCAATGGCCAGCTACCTTCGTACCTGAGAAAAAGAAAAATTTCAGAAGAGGTTCAAGACGCCAGAGAATTACCAAACTTTGCCTAACTCCCCAAATCCTTCAGCCTGGTATTTGGTATTCTCTTTCTGTTTCTCCTCCTTGGTTCTATAAGATGTGCCTTAGTAGCCACTTGTCCTTTCTCTGTAACTAACTTGGCCTTTGTCCTATTGTGCACTATACTTTCCACGTCATCAATATAAGTTTTTCTTCCTTACAAATTCCTCCAATCTACGATTGACTCTGTTGCCTTCCATGAAAATGTCTATTGAGGGCACGATTGGTGTCTTGGTTGCAGCATGTGTCAAGGCTTTGAGAGATGAATGTGGGACTGCATGCCACTCAATCCCAGTGTCTCTTTACATCAGAAGGGAATACTGGATTGCTTGGAATTCCAGCCTTATGAAAAGAGAGACTCCCAGAGTGAATTCCAGCATTAGGTCAATCACACTCAACACATCCCTTTCCACAATTTTTTTTATGCGCTCTCCACTGCCTACCTTCCTTTTATCCTCTTGTCCCAGCCTCATTCCTTTCTTCCACATTCCTTGCCATGTTTGCCTTTGCAGCCCAAATTCTGTATTTACTTGTTACTCATATTGTCTTGATGAAGGCTAACAATTTACAAATTGTTGATAGTATGTCTGTTTTTTGTAAATGTATTGATCACATTATTGTCACGAATATGGAAAATAAGTTGACTTATGAATTCAGATTGACTATAAAATATAGCAATGTGTTACATTTTACTGGCCCAGTAATTAGAGAAATTTTCCTTTATTATCTTATAATTCTTGATTGCTTTACAGATTGTGTTTTTCCACAGGAAATGGCAAATGCAGCATACCCGGCATATATGTTGGAGACCAGAAAGACTGCTCCAGCTTTACGTTTAGTGGATAAGTGGGCGGTCTGGACTTTGGATCACTTCCTTGCAATTATTAATAATCTATGCTTTTAAGCATAAAGTTTACTCAATAAACTAGGAATATTTGCTTTTACAGGTATTAATTGGTGGAGGTCGGAACCATAGGATGGGCTTGTTTGATATGGTGATGATAAAAGATAATCATATATCAGCAGCTGGAGGTGTTACAGGTGCCCTTAAAGCTGTTGACCTGTATCTGAAGCAAAATAGTCTTCAAATGGAAGTTGAGGTAGTGTTCTCTCTCATTGTTTCACTCATTTCTTTTCCTTTTCCATTTATAGGTCTTTTTGTTCTTATCTCAACTTTGAAAGTTCATGGAATCTGTTTTGCCTGCCAGGTTCCAACTGACATTATTAGTGTTGTTGTGATGTGCTATAGGATAATTTAATAACTATTTGTGTAACAAATTATTTGTTGATGCATAAACAATATGATGGGGACATATTTTACTGATAAGTATTAATGGAGAAAAATTATTACAAAAGGGAAAATCCCTCTTTATCACACTGAAGAACAAAAAAAATAAAAAACATGGATAAAAAGAAAAACCTGGGGATTGTTCACGGTCTACTTCCTTCCCACCCTAGTGCCTTAACTCCTTATTGAATGATTGACCGGTTTCCTTTCTTCCCCTAGCCAGCCCTTTTGTCATTTCCCTTACCAGATTTCACACCTCTGTTGTCTCCTTTCCTACCTGTCACATGAGTAGTTGTTACAATTGAAATTCTTGTCCTTACTGCCATTGTAACTGTGTAATGATACTCCGCTAGGAACCAAAAATTTGAAATAAGAAAGAAAGGAAATATTTTTTATTCAAAGAGATGAACATAACAATAAATAGAGGATAAACTCTCCAACGGTTTTCCCTTCACAAAAAGTCAATGCTCAATTTACAATGACAACAAATCCGAAACTCCATTATCCTTCTTCCCTTATTTCTATCTAACTGACTCCTCCAACTGATTAACCAACTGTCTCATTTATATTCTAACTCCCTTAACTAAATCCCTGTTGTCCTTATGTTCGTTCTAACATACTGATAGAACTATGACCACAAAAACAAATCAAAACAGCACAGCAAATGATAGTGTATGGAAACTGTATTATTGAATGTGTGAAAATGAGCAAAACGGTGGTATGACAATATAGAATATCTCCAGAGTC
>Ga0214543_1005780_pt1 | contig 22467 bp, 22 predicted proteins | sample CNSS2metaG_FD_160094 | JGI IMG/M metagenome (GOLD analysis project Ga0214543, IMG submission 160094) | Root nodule microbial communities from cowpea collected in UCLA plant growth center, Los Angeles, California, USA - CNSS2 | ecosystem: Host-associated > Plants > Roots > Nodule | place: USA... | reverse complement strand
GTCGTCCATACCAACAATAACATATAAATACTACCCTGCGAAATCCCATTTGACCCAAACAAAGCAACACAAATTACAATTTCATACCACTATAAGACCGACAAAACCATTAAAATAGACAAAAGCGTGAAAATAGACAAAAGCATAATGGGGGACCACTGCTCGTGCCCACAAACACACTTCATGGACCACCACCGTCAACGGAATCATAAAAAAGGACAACCACCGTCAAACAGATAATAAAAAATTGAAACAACACCGCATAAAACAATTAAATAAACTAAACCCTAAACCCCACCATTCCAAAAACAATTAATTCAATGAAACACAAATTAACATGATTCGCGCACTTGGAATCCAAAATACTTACCACTTTGATGTCAATTTCAGCTTCAATTTCCTCTGCAACGCTCGAAGGAACCAATTTGATTTGAACCCTAAGTTCACCACGTTGCCTCTCACTCGAACACACTCTTCTGATTCGTTCCCAAATCGTCCCCTTTTAATTTTCAATTTCATTTTTCTAACCACTGTTCCACATCACACACCTGATAATGCCACGTAATCTTTTTTTTCCCACTTAAGTAGTCAACATGGTCAGACGTTAAGTCATTTAACAGAGTCAACTAAAAGGGACCAAATTGATGCAAATAAACTAATTTGGGTACTAAATAGATGCAAAGTTAAAAGCGGGTACCATTTAGACACATTGGAACGAAACTGGGTACGTTGCGAATAATTATACCTTTTAATTTCAAGTGAATGAAAAACCCACACCCCACAACCTCAGATGAATTCCACATGGATTTCTCACCCACTCCAAATACACAATTAAATAGCAAGTGAATAATATTTTATTTTACCTATTGTGCAAAAACTCGTAGATCGTTTGCCACTTAAATACATTGTGTTTGGTACATAGTTATTGTAATATTTTTTGTAGTCTTTTTTGCCCTTTATTTTAATTTTAAGTGAATGAAAAACACAAACCCCATAACCTTTGAAGAATTCCACATGGAGTTCTCACCCACCCCAAATACATAGTCAAATATGTTGTCATTAATAATTTGTTTTACCTGTTGTACAAACACTCTAACAATATTCACTACTTAAAGACATTGTGTTTAGTACATAGTTATTGCAAATATTTTTGAATCTTTTTTGCCCTATAATTTACTTTCAAGTGAATCAAAATCCCAAACTCCATAACCTATGAAGAATTCGACTTAAAGTTCCCACCCACCCCAAATATAGAGTCAAGTGTGCTGTCATGAATAATTTGCTCTACCTAGTGTACAAAATCTCATACATTGTTTGCCACTTAAATACATTGTCTTTGATACATAGGTATTACAAATATTTTCTGAGTCTTTTTGGCCTTTATTTTAATTGAAGTGAATGAAAACCTAAACCCCACAACCTCTGAAGAATTACAACATGGAGTTCTCACCCACCCCAAATACAAAGTCAAATGTGTTGCCATGAATAATCTCTTTTACTTGCTCCACAAAAACTGTTATTGTAACATCCCGTCAGGATATTACGAATTTTAATAAAATAAGGAAAAATAAATAATTACACTGCATTTAATAATACCTCATTTCCCCAAAACACGGGAAATTTAAATCTTTTATTATAACCAGTATAATTCAAAATCATAATTATAATCCATAGTAAAACATCCAAAGTTTGAGTAATAAAGGATTACAATTTATTTCCAAAAACATAAAATATATAAACACAAAACTCCCAATCTAGCCCACGCTCCGAGCCTAAGCCTCACTAGCTCCACCTGCAATATCATCTGCACACGTGTACTGTGTACACGATCATCGCCAAACACAAGCAGATAGGGTGAGCTAAAAAGATAACACATAAGTATACACAACACACACACACACACACACACACACACACACATATATATATATATATATATATATATATATATATATAATAAAATACATCAAAATAAAATCTCTTCTTTTATTCCGCATGGCCACAACCATGTATAATCTCATTTCACCATCAAGGGACCTCCTCCTTCTTTATCACATGGCCACAACCATGTAATATCAATACACATCAAGGAAGACTCGTTCCCTTCCTTCCACATGGTCACAACCATGTAGTATCCGTGCACATCAAGGAGACTCGTTCCAACTCTTCTATATGACCACAACCATGCTAGCAGTGTTCTACATCTTCTAGTGAGTATCTCAAGGTGCCTTGCTGCCACACCTATCAGCCACAACCGATAGAGCACATGCGAGAACCATGCTACGGATCACACACCGTAACGTCAGGTGGAGTTCCCAAATACGAACATAGTCCGTAACGTCCCAAGACTACCAAACTCGTCAACGAATCACTGAGGAGGGCAATCCATCTGGACCCATCTGTACTGGCCACAACCAGCACACTCACACCGGCAACACTCGCCAACCCGAACCACAACTCAAAGGTTTCTCGTGTTCAGCTCCCCTAACCTAGAATTTTCCCTTGCTTAGAAAAATGCAGAGTTTTGGAAATCCCTCCTTGATCACTAGGCAGCCTAACGCCTTCCCTTCACTATGCTCTCAATTGCCAAAACCCTATCAACCCCCTCTCAATTTTCGCACCCTTGCAAAGCCCTCAGAAAACAGCTTCTCCAAACCCCTCTTCTCGAAAATTAAGTCTTTTAATGGTAAGTGGGGTTTAATGCATAAAACGAAAATTAAGTCTTTTAATGGTAAGATTTATTGCCTTTAGTATTTGTTTTCAGCGCTCCTAGCTGCCCCTAGGGTTCTCTCCACCTTTTCATATTCATGCCATACCAATTTTTAGCAAAAAGAGAATTAAATTTTCGCCACTAAAGTTTGAACCCATGACCATGCCAAAGCCAATTTAATACTAGACCATCAGGCCAACTCATGTTTCTTGCTAACTCACACAATTCAAGTATGATATCATACGAAACATGCTCCATCATATTATTAAAACAATAATAATTAAATAACACACAATTTGGCACACATAGGACTTGAACCCAAGTCTTCTCACCCAATCAAGTACTCTTAACCACTTGAGCTAGTAATTATCCACACCATACCCATAAGAATTTAATGTCATAAATACACTACTTATTAATTAATTAATTAATTAATTAATTATTTAATTAATTAAATTCTGTGGATCTTACAGTTACTACATTTACCACTTAAATACATTGTGTTTGGTACATAGTTATTGCAAATATAATTCCCTGCATGAAATCATAACACTAAAACGTAGTGTCTAAATTAAAATTTGGACAATATCAATAACTAAAGATCAATCAATAACAATAATGGTTCATCCTATATTAAGTAATTTTGTAAATATTCATGGCATGTCATTGACAAACACAACCAAAATAAAAAAAAGGGTGTTTGACGACATCATATCCAACTTATTTATGTGGCCCAAAAAATGGTCAGAGCTTCCTCACCTGCAAAACCAAAGTAGTGGAATTTTGTAAGGTGTTTTTCTAACTAGAACTTGGATAATTTGAAAACACAGTACATGATTTTGCCAAACAAGTATCCCATATGATGGTGCCTAATTTAATTGAATCTGCATTTAACCAGGGTCACTTGTCTACCTAGCTTTTTCAAAATTGAGTCGGTTGTAGGTATCTTAGGTTGTGCACTAGAAAAGATGTTAAAAAAATTGCTAAAAAATATATTGAATATTTAACTAACGAACATTGTCTGATTATGTGGTAAACACAATTGCACAAAAGGTTACCCACATGAAGGTGTCCAATTTATTACCCATCCCATGATAGATTCATCAACACGAACCACACCATAACAACTAATTCGAAAAAAAAAACAGGGGATTCCAATTAACCCTAAACACAAAAGCAAAAAATCATTCCGAAACAAAGATGGGGAAAGAATAAAACTTTCCTGTAATATGAAAACTATCCACCTCTAAAAGAACGAAACCTGCAAAATAAACCAAAGTCCACCCTCCTTCACGTCTGTGTCATCCACAAAATCACCCAAAAAACCCTAATTAGGAAGAATGACCAAAGGGAACAATGAGAATTGGGAACTTTATCCCTTTTGAGCAAGAAAATGAAAAGAGAAGGGAAAGAGAAGATGCACACCTTTTGATTTGTAAACTCAAAGCTTGCGGATGACAACCAAATGGAATAATGAGGAGAGAAGTGAGCGTTTAGGCACAATTTTCATATGCAAAGTGAAGGAACTATGAAGGAACTTCCAAATAGAAGAAAACGTTTAGGTTTCACACAAATAACGTCAAAATTGTAAGACCCGCATAATTTAAGTAATTAAATAAATAATTAATTAATAAATGCGGGTGGGAAGATCACTTATGACATTAATTTTTGATTGGAAGGACATGGAAAAGTACTAGCTCAAGTGGTTGAGAGTACTTTAATTGTGTGAGAGGACTTGAGTTCAAGTCCTATGTATGCCTATTTTGTGTTATTATTTGTTATTGTTTTAAATATATGTTAATCATGCTGTGGAATAATATGATATTTGGATTATATTAGTTAGCATGAAATATGAATTGGTTGAATGGTTTGGCATTGAGTTGGCATTGCATGGTGATGGGTTCAAACCTTGGAGAACCCAAATTAAACTTTATTTTTGCTAAATTTTAGTTTGGGCTGAATGTATAGAGTTGATGGAAAACCTAGATGAATGGGCAGCTAGGAAGCCTGGAAGGGGCTGAAAAATAGACCATAAAAGATCATTGAATGGTCATAAACATTACCATTAAGCTTATTTTTCGTTTTCGGTAATTAAACAAGCATTAAATGCAATAATAAAAGGCTAATTGTGTGAGAGAGGAAGGTTTTGGAGTCTGAACATTTGAGGTATTGAGGGCTGCACGAATTCAGAGAGAAACAGTGAGTAGGGAGTGGAATTGAAGGGTTGGACAGTGGGAGAGCTTACATGAGTTGTTGGAACTCAAGGAAAGAACTCAAGCATTATATTTTAAGCGATGGAATTCCAGGTTAGGGGAGTTGGACTTCGATTTCTTTGTTCATTCTAATAATTACATGTATAGTATGATAGCATGAATCCATGATCTTTGTTGTATCTGCGAATTTCTGCATTCTGGAAATTTTCCAAAAACCGCCTGGCGGGCTATACATAGCCGCCTAGAGGCTCATACCAATTTGGGTGTTTTCTGGGTTCCCTTGAGGAACCGCCTGGCGGTGAAGCCCTGTACCGCCAAGCGACTCAAGCCTATAACTCAGTTCTGGGTTTTCCTGATGAACTGCGTGGCAATGATGAGTTTTCGCCAAGCTGTGCGGGTCTGGTTGATTCAATTTATGATATTCTGTGCATTTTACGTGGTTTTGTTCGAAGAGAAATTCAGGGGGAGTTGATACGGGATGTTCTGACGTTGTAATTCATTGAGTTTAGCGTAATTTTATGTATAAAATTGATTGAACAATGCGAATGAATTTTAGGGTATGAGAAATTGGGGTTTTCATATATTGGTTAATTGAGTGAGTGAAAATAAGGAAATTAGGGGTACATGAAGGTCTAACAGGAGTATTAATCGTAAGTATATGAGGAAGTTGAATTGAGGGGAAAGATGGAGGAATAGGGACGAGGAAAATTGGAGATCTAGAATTGTTCAGAGTGATGAAATTATGGGAACTTGCCCAGAAAGGCATGCACCGCCTGGCGGCACGGGGATGGCTACCAGGTGCCAATACATTGATTGTGGGTCTGAGTGGCTGATCGGGGCTGTGATAATGTTTTTGGAATATTAGATGTTTGGTTCTCGGGTGAATCGGTTTCTAGTTATCTGCGAAGGGGGTTGGGGATGATGGTTGGATAAAAGTCTTTAGTAATGACAAGTGTAAAGTAGGAGTATAATGTTTTATTTTTGCTAAGGAAATAAATCTGTTAAGATTTTGCAGTAGGAGATATAGTTGGACAGAAAGGACTGGTGCAGGGGCTAGTGTATAGTGATCCTACTAAGGTAGTGACATTCCCAATCTTACCTTGTAAGCGAACTGATTCTGGATGTATAAAGTAGTTGAGATAATGGTAATTAGAATCATGGGAAGTGTGTTAGCTCACGGAAAATTCAAGTGCTGTCAGAACTTTAATAGAATGCATATAAGTACTGATTTGGGAAAACCTCGATGACACCTAACAGTTGGTGAGCCTCTTGGGATGGAATAATCTTGTGGGGAGTTGTTGTAGAGAGGTGAGAGTTGTAAGTGTCCATCCTTATATATGAATACACTGTATTGAGTTAGGAGCAAACTGGATTGAGGGTAAGCGTGAGTGGAAAATGCGAAGAGTACCTAACCAAAACCAGTACCGCATGAGTACTTATGTGGCGCCTGGCGGCATAGCGAAGTCCGCCAGGCGATAGCGAGAAAAATAGTGAGGGTCTGGTGCAGGTGGCGCCTGGCGGAGGGGAAGTTCCCGCCAGGCGATAGCGGCGGAAATAGTAACCTCCTGGAGCATGTATGCCTGGCGGTGTGGATTGTTTCGACGGGCAGTGGTTGTAGAATTTGTGGTTCTTAGGCGCTTGGCGCTTGGTGGTACGTGTCCCCCGCCAGGAGGTCTGGAAGCTGGTAGCACCTAGCGGTATGTGTCCCCCGCTAGGCGATTTAGCTGCTGTAAGTCCTAGTCGTTGGACTTTGTAGGCGTGATCTACGAGACTTTTGGTGATACTTCAAAGGTAAGATTGCTGGGTTCCTTGAGTTGATCTTGGAACGTATCCCATGAGTTGAGCTCGGGATAGGGGTTAAACACGTAGCATTCCTCGAGTTGAGCTCGAAATGGCATCCCTCGAGTTGAGCTTGGGATGGCGGATGAACACGAGGAACCATTGAGTTGAGCTCGGGTTGGCGAGTTTTGCCAGTGTGAGTGTGCTGGTTGTGGCTAGTACGGATGGGTCCAGATAGATGCCCTCCTTAGTAAATAGTTGATAAGTTTGGTAGTCTTTGGACGTTACAAACTATGTTCGTAGGGAACTCCACCTGGCGTTACGGTGTATAATCTGTAGCAATGGTTTCCCGCACGTGCTCTGTCGGTTGTGGCCGATAGGTTTGACAACAAATTACCTTGGGGTAATTACTAAAACAGGTAGAACACGAATGATCTGGTTGTGGCCAGGTGATATGGAATAGAGTGAGAGATTTTATTTGGATGTTTGCATAAAATTTATAAGTGAATACATATATGTATATCAATGTGTTTGTATGTTGATTTTATTAAGCTCACCCTATCTGCTTGTGTTTGGCGATGATTGTGTGCGCAGTACACGTGAGCAGAGGATGTTGATGCAGGTGGTGCCGGTGATGCTTAGACACAGAGTGGGGGATAGCATGAGAGTCTTTATATTATTTATATTTTTGAAATAAAGTGTAAACTTTTATGAGATAGTTTTGGATTATTCCACTTTTGTAATTATGGATTTTGGTTTGATCCCTTGAATTTATAAAAGTTTAAATTTCCTGCGCTTTTGGGAAATGAGATTTATTCATAAATGTGATGTCTTTATGATTTTATTTTATTTATTTCTTTTATTCACTTTAAATCCGTAATATCTTGATGAGATGTTACATTTGGTATCAAAGCTTTGTTTTCAAAATGATTTTTGGGGTCTGTGGGGAGTGAGCTCATCGTGTTACGCTAGCGTGACAATTTGATTGTGTTTTTTTTTATTGTTTTTGATTATGAAATCGTAACTTGAGCTGTGTAATTTGACCAGCTGTAAAATGTGGCGTGCTTAGGCCATGGGTAACAGGAGGAAGAGAAACACTGTTGGAGCTGATGATATCGCTCAGGCCCTCCATCGCATGGTGGACGCGATGCAGCCTATTACAGCTCAACCTAGAGCCCTGGTGGCACCTGTTCGCCCTGTGATGATGGAGGACTTTATGAGGCATAAGCCCTCAAAATTCTCTGGTAAATCTACCCTTGATGAGGCAGACACATGGTTGAGAGAGTGCGAGAAGATCTACAAGGTGATAGACTGCACTGATGCTCAGAGACTGTCATTCATCACTTTCCTACTAGTGGCAGATGCTGAGTATTGATGGGTGGGCATGCAACAGCTGATGCGGACACAGGTAGAGGATATCACTTGGACTTCTTTCAGGACCAGATTCCTGAAGAAGTACATTCGGACTCTGCGAAACATGAGAGGGAAGCTGAATTCCTCACGTTCCAGCAGGGGAACCTGACTGTGCAGGCATACACAGATAGGTTTGAATATCTGGCGAGGTTTTATTTGCCTACAGTCACTGAGGAATGGAGGTGCATGAAATACGATGGCGGGTTGAAACATGAGCTACGCCGGTTCATAGTACCACTCCACATCAGGGAGTTTTCGGTCTTGGTGGAGTAGGCCAAGGCAGTCGAGCAGTTAGAGACGGGGCTCAGCAGTGGGGCTCGACCACAGAGGACCACTATAGACACTCGCCAGCAGAAGAAGCCTTATAGCAGACCATCAACTTCTTCTAGAAAACTACAGTGTTTCAACTGTGGTGGTGAGCATTTGAGGAGGGATTGCCCAAAACCCTCAGGCAGCTCTGGAGGAGGCCCTAGCACTAGCAAGTGCTATGTGTGCGACCAGACGGGGCACTATGCCCAACATTGTCCCAACAAGAAACCAGCTGGAGGCGTGCCAACCAAGAAGCCAGTTGGAGATAGGCCCAGAGCACCAGGGCGTGTCTTTGCCTTGACGACTACCGAGGCGATCCAGTCAGGTAACCTCGTGCAGGCTACGTGTTTGTTATTTAATCATGAGGTTGTTGTGTTATATGGTTCAGGAGCTACCCATTCATTCGTATCCAATGAATGTGTGAGGAGGCTCGGGCTTGTGATGCGAGAACTAGGGTGCGAGTTAATAGTCGCGGCACCAGCGTCTGGCGAGGTATCCACCAGCTCTGTTTGTGTGGGATGCCCTATGGAGGTGGCGGGCCGCAAGTTCAAGGTGAATCTTATTTGCCTGCCAATGAAGGGTTTGGACGTGATTCTGGGTATGGATTGGCTGTCGAGCAACCATGTGATCATCAATTGTGGACGACACAAGGTAGTGTTTCTAGATACAAAAAGTTTGGAGCTTATCTCATCTAATCAGGCTATGAAGGAGATTGAGGCTGGAGCTACATGCTTTATGATAATGGCTCATGCATATAAGATTAGTACTGCAGAGAAAATCAGCAGGATTCCAATAGTGGATGAATACATAGATGTCTTCCCGGATGAAATTCCAGAATTGCCACCTAACAGGGATGTGGATTTCACCATTGATCTCATCCCTGGTAGAGATGGCAAATAAACCCATCTCCGTGGGTATTGCCCGAACCCGTCCCCGTTTTGACGGGGAATCCTCGCATTGACTGGGTATGGGTATGGGTGTGGGGAATCCCCGATTTTTTCAATTGGGTATGGGTATGGGGATGGGGATGAATATATCCCCGCCATAATACCCGTCCCTGCCATATCTCCATCTCATTTATATTATTAAAATATTCACAATTAATTAAGTAACCCTATATATATATATATATTTTTTTTCTATTTATTTTTTTTAAATATTTTGTTTGTCATGAAACTCATTCGCATTTTCAATATATTTGTTTATCTTATCATAACCTTTATGTAATTATGTTAAAATTATGTATGTCAATTAAAATTTTTTTATGTGTAACATTTGAATATTTCTATTATTTTTTAATATTTTTATTTATTGTATATTTGCCTTCCACCTGAGAATGTTTAATACTCTCAATTTAAGTATTTAATAGCATAAACATTTAATTTACTAGGTAATATAAAAAAAAACTCTTTACTTATTATTAGTAATTTTTGTTTCATTTGAAGAACTCTTTTTTTTCGCTAAAAAAATGTTGTTATTTCTCAACCATTGAGTATATATGTTGATATTTAAAAAGTTTTCTTAGATCTCTAAGATGTTTTTCATCTTATCATACCCTTAATTATACATTTGTTTTTCTTTGTGCAATTTTCTTCCAATAGTCTCCAAATTGTTTATAAGACACACATTTGTTAATTTTTTAATATTTTTATTTTTGTTTATTTTCATCATACTATTTCGATAAATTTTATCTAATTATCTTTTATTTTCTAACTCATTACAATCATACTTTAATATTTTCAATATAATTGTATAAATAATTTTTATTTACTACAATATAAAAATTTAATATAATTGCCATGAATATTTTTTTATCACCATCCAACATATATTAGAGTTTAAAAGATACAAGATCTATGATAAAATTTTATTATGTTTACTATTTGTTCTTTGCGTCATTTTTTTTTATCAACCATTGAGTATATATGTTGATATTTGAAAAGTTTTCTTAGATCTCTAAGATATTTTTCATCTTATCATACTTTTAATTATATATATTTTTTCCTTTGTGTGATTCCTTCCAATAGTCTCCAAATTGTTTATAAGACACACATTTGTTAATTTTTTAATATTTTTATTTTTTGTTTATTTTCATCATGTAGAATATTATTTCGATAAATTTTATCTAATTATTTTTTATTTTCTAACTCATTACAGTCATACTTTAATTTTTTCACTATAATTGTATAAATAATTTTTATTTACTACAATATAAAAATTTAATGTAATTACCATGAATATTTTTTTACCACCATCCAACATATATTATGGTTCAAAAGATACAAGATCTATATTAAAATTTTATTATTATATTTATTATTTGTTCTTTGCGTCATTTTAATCAAGTGATGTACTATAACTTTTATTAGTGTATAAAAAATAGATTCATTATAATTTAAAAAAATTGAAGTAAACAAACATTTAAAATATATTTTAATTTAAATATTTTTTTCCTTTTATATTTTTTTAAAAATATTTTTAAAATTTATCAACTAGGTTTCATTAATGTTTGCAAATTTAATAAATGTTTTGGTTCTCATTAAATTTTATTTGGTATTCTAATCTAAAATGTAAACAATTATAATTTATTTTAAAGTATTTGATATCGAAGAAACAACCATACTCCTAATATTGAATATTTGATAATATTATGTTTCCTTTACCGTAATTTTTTATTATTTTATAAAAATGAATTAAAATTAATATTAAAGTAGTAAGAAAACGAGTACGGGTATGGGTACGAGATTATACCCATTATCCGGTGGGGATGGGGATGGGATAAAAGTTTGATACCCGTTGGGTTTGGGTATGGGGATGGGGATGAATTTTTTTTACGGGGATGGGTATGGGATAGTGAAACCCGTCCCCGCCCCGCCCCGCCCCGTTGCCATCCCTAATCCCTGGAGCTAGGCTGGTTTCTATGGCACCGTACAGGATGGCGCCAGCTGAGTTAGCTGAATTAAAGAAGCAGATTGAAGACCTGCTTGAGAAGAAGTTCATCAGACCAAGTGCATCACCATGGGGAGCACCGATATTATTAGTGAAAAAGAAGGATGACAGCTCCAGGTTGTGTGTTGACTACCGGCAGCTGAATAAGATAACGATAAAGAATAAGTACCCGCTGCCGAGGATTGATGACCTGTTGGATCAGCTGAGGGGAGCCGCAATGTTCTCAAAAATAGACTTGAGGTCTGGATACCATCATATCCTAGTCAAGCCGGAAGATGTGCAGAAGACGGCTTTCAGGTTGCGCTATGGTCACTACGAGTATGTGGTGATGCCGTTTGGGGTGACTAATGCGCCGAAAATATTCATGGATTATATGAATAGAATTTTCCGGCCCTATCTAGATCAGTTCGTGATGGTGTTTATTGACGATATTCTGATTTACTCTGAGAGCCGAGAAGAACACGCGGAGCATTTGTGAGTAGTGTTGGAAATTCTCAGAGAGCATCAATTGTACAGGAAGCTGTCAAAGTGTGAGTTCTGGTTAGATGAGGTGCAATTCTTGGGGCATGTAATATCAGCCAAGGGATAACAGTGGATCCGGCAAAAATTGAAACAATTGCAAAGTGGGAGAGGTCACAGACAATTACCGAGGTGCGAAGCTTCTTAGGACTAGCCGAATATTACAAGAGGTTCGTGGAGGGTTTCTCCAAGATGGTGCTGCCCCTGACACAACTCACTAGAAAGGATCAGCCTTTCTCTTGGAGAGATGAGTGCGAGGCATGCTTTGAGGATATGAAAAGAAGGCTGACTACCGCATCAGTTTTGGCTATCCCTAACACAACCAAAATGTTTGAGGTGTACTACGATACCTCATATCAAGGGTTGGGTTGTGTGCTAATGCAGGATAAACGACCTGTGGCCTATGCGTAGAGATAGTTAAAGGTGTATGAGAAGAATTACTCGATGCACGACTTGGAGTTAGCTGCAATAGTTTTTGCCCTTAAAACATGGAGGCATTATTTGTGTGGGGCACAGTTCCAGGTATTCAGCGATCATAAAAGCTTAAAATACTTGTTTGATCAGAAGGAGTTGAATATAAGGTAGAAGCGCTGGATGTTAAATCAATAACAACTCATCCTTCCCAAAATTCATGAATATAGAGTTTCATTTCATAACAATACCATTGCCACTTTAATACCAACCTTCTCATTCACTTTACATGCCAAGATCACACCAACATACCAATTCAATTCATAATCACATATATTTCATGTCTTTATCAACTTCATACTTTAAATATACCAATCAAGCAATCAAACACTCCATAACAGTCAAGCGAAAAGAATAGCGAGGCCCAGCGGATCTCGCTCAAGCCAAGAGCCCTCGCTCAGGCGAGAGGGATCCCTTCGCTCAAGCTACAGGCCCTCGCTTAGGCGAGATCGCGATAGAGGTCCTAGAAGGTTTTTTGCACACTCGCTTAGGCGAGCCCTCCCTCGCTTGAGCGAGCCCATTCCTCGCCCAAAGGTGAGGTTCCTCGCCTAGGCTGCAACTGCACCTCGAGCATCTCTCGCCTGAGCGAGATAGTACCTCGCTCGAAACGAAGACCCTCTGCATGAGCGAAAGCTCGAGCACGAGCTAGGATCTGTCCCTGTAAGTCTCGCCTAGGCGAGACAGGGTCGCTTGGGCGAGAATGTCGGGTTTCGCCACTGTTCATCCTACAACAGCTATATTTTCATACTCAAACAACAGTATCAACCAGCACATGCATCCACAAGCATACAAGCTTAGAAATCACGGAACAAAGGCAAAACAAACATTAATCACATCAAATAGAAATGTTTCTAGCTTCCCTTACCTAGAAAGGAGCTAATATCGGCTTCGACTCTTAAACCAATGGGACCGACAGCTCCAAGAGCAGATCTAAGAAGTGGAACCAGTAGCACAGAACAGGAGCGAGGTTACTAAAGTGGACCTCTAGCGGGAAAAGAACAACAGAACCTTGAAGGGAAACAGTAGGGGTTGAGGTTTAACTTACGTGAAGACAAGCTGAGCTTAGAGCTAGCTTGACCAAGAGCAGTTGTGAGTAACCCTAGCAGAGCATTCTGAAAAGAAAAGAGGTAGCATTTTAGGTACTGTTTTGCAAGAATGAGGCTGAATGGGAAACCCTAGCAGCTCTAGGGGCCTTTACACCCTATGGGCCAGCCCATAGGCTCAACAGATTAAGGCCGACCCTTAAACATTATGGCAGAAATAAAACTGGGCCTTACACATATTGAGTCCAAGACATTAGAGGATGAACCATGTGTGTGGTTGAGTGATAACCCCTTGCATCTAGACTCTGCAAAGTTTAGAAACCAACACATATACATATTTCCTTTAGAATTTTATAAATCAGTACCTTTCTTTCTCCTTCCGCGTATCAAGAAATTCCTGCAAAATCATTCACTAGATGTTTCTGTAAATGATTTACTTTCAAGTAAATGATAAATTAGATAAATATAAGATATTAATAATATTACGTGTTCATAAAATTAGATAAGTAAATAATATACATATTTAAAAGTCTACTTTTTCTTCAAAATTATGTGTTTTTTAAAATATTGATAAAGAATGGTATAAAAAATTTCATTGATACTAAATACAAAAATTAAATAATAATCATGGATTAGATAATTCAAATCCACTTTAAATTTAGTCTATATCCAATAAAAAAGAGTGAATATTAATAATTGATATGATATCCTATTAAATAATATTAGAAATAATAATATTAGAAATAATAATATTAGAAATAATAATAATAATAATAATAATAATTTTTGACGAATAAAATACTTTTGTGCATGGCTGGCTACTTGAGTTGTATTTTTTGTTTGTCAAGTGCTTCTAGAAATTGCCTGCGAAGAATAAACAATTGAATTAATATAATACCATTGCAAAAATAAGTCAGAAACAAAAAAATCTTGACCCTAAAACCTGTGTTCTTATATGGTCCAAGTTATCCTTTTTGGTTTTTTGGACTGAACTTGCATGTGGTCGCGTTGTGATGTTTGAGACGATGAGAATGTTGAAGGAGCTTCAATGACACTTTGAAGAGAACATTGAAATTGTGCGATGGTGTAGACTGAGTTTGAATGATAGGCAACAGTTTTGAATCCGAAGCACCAAATTTATTCTGCCATGACTCTGCTCCGTGTAACGTCCCATTTAATTTAGCAAACAAAATTAACGAAAACGTCGCACGAGATAACATAATAGCGCAGTCCTGGAGTTTAAACCCAACTCCTTACAACATAAGGCAAACCACGGTGCCACAGAAAAACCAATTATGAAGTTAAAAGGAACATAAAGAGATCATAAGTCAAATGGATACATGGGCCGTAGCCCCAAGAAAAGCCCAACAAATAAAACATCAGGTCCAGCCCAGGTGGACTATGCAGCAGAGTCCTCTCCCCTCTGTTGACCGCGAGTACCTCTCGCCTCTACTCCCATCAATAAAATTGACGATCATCGCAAGAGTAGAAGGATAACAGACAAGGCATTCAAACAAGAAAAGGGTAAGCTAGAGCCATAGGATTTCATCTATACAAGCAGATACATTTTCACAATCCAATACACACATCTCAACCAAGCATATTATGACTTCTCAAACAATACACTACAACTCGACTCGACTCATTCGAATACATATAACCTGGTCGGATTCAGCGGATGCTTGCACTTGTGGTGGATACCTCTGCTTACCCCCGAGCTGCTCACCCCCGAGCTATGTGTTACAAGTGTTACAATGAATCAATTTTCCCTCACCACAAGGTTAGCCCTTAATGAATTTCAGGCCTCCTACTACTCTCACCACAAGAGTCAATCAACTCTAGGTGAGACTAACTGACTCCTTAGAGTGTCAGGATGAAACCTTACCTTGAATCCTTACCTAGTTATACAGATGGGACACCCCCATGGACACCCACTAACAGGGGCCATGGAATTACGTCCCGACCACTGAAGCACGATCTTGAGAATCTCACCTAGAGATCCCAAGGAATTACGCACTGACACGGACCAAACTTTCTTAATCAATCAAACAGATTCAGCATGCATACCCACAAATATATACATATACATCTCATACAATTTCTCATAATTCACCACTTTCGTATTCTCAGCCAAACCATACCAACTCATTATTCTCGAACCCAGAATATGAAACTTTGTCTCATATCATTACCATGCCACATTGATACCAACCCTTTCATGTCTCATGTCTAACTCATGCCAAACTCATCATTTCAATTCCATGAACCATCTCATACATATATCATACTCACATCATGTTAAAACTCATAAATCACAACTCATATACCATCCCATTCATAAATGTCATTCAATTCATATTCTTAAAGGTAATAATCATACAAGCATATTGTCCACTTTTGAAAACCAGGAAAACATCAAGCCCAATCACCTTCTCGCCCAGCTTCTCGCTCAGGAAGAAGAGTCTCGCCCAGGCGAGGAGGACCCTCGCTCAAGCAAGCTCCCTTCCCCTAGGCGAGAGCTCGACTTCCAGTACAGTGGCCTTGCACACGTTCTCGCTTAGGCGAGACCCTCCTCGCCTAAGCGAGACGTTCGCTCGCTCAAAAAGAACAGTGGGTCGCTTAGGCGACCATTCGTGGGAAAATACTTAGGCGAGCCCCTGTTAATCTCGCCTAGGCTCGCCTAGGCGAGACATGCCCGCTTGGGCGAGTTTAATAGTTCTCGCCATTGTTTTCTCCTGTAGCAGACATAATGGCATACCAAACAGTGATCCAACTATTTTATACATCCATAACAACACTCAAAACTCAAACAATCACGAAACCAACACCAAACAACCACAAACATCTCAAACATTTTGGAGGGTTCTAGCTTCCCTTACCTGGAAGGGTTTAGCAGAAGACTCCTAGACCAAACAGGTTTAGCACAGTAGCTCTGATACTAGATTTGGGAATACTTAACAAAGTGAGGAGGGAGACACTGGTTCGAACTCGCTTGACCACAGTAGCACCAAAACCCTAATGGAGCGGGAGACGACTGTGGCTCTAAGGTTTTCTGAGAATGAACAAGCAAAAGTGAATTAGGGCAGACTTGGGGTTCGATTATAACACTTGGGCCAGCTCTAGGCCCAATTACAAGGGACAACCCTTTACTTTAGGACAATAAAACGAAAGACCAATTTTAATGGGCCTTACACTCCGTCATGCTTCTTTCTTTCAACGCTTCCCTTTCCAACTAAATACACAAATTCTATGAAATTCTATTCATGCTTTCTCTTTTTTTACTTCTTTACTCTCTCCATTTATATATTGTTTATAGATAAAATAACAATAAATGATATATATATCAACTTATCGTACACATTAATTTATCTAACAACAAAATTAAACATATCACGATATCATGTTAATTATATTAGGGTTAAAGCATTGATTAATCTTTTTCATTAAGATTATGGGTAACTTGATTATTAATGACTATGAATTACTCACCGTATGAGTAACAAATTTTTTGTCACTAAAATTAATTAGTTGTTAACTAGAAATTTTATTATAGCGAAAATACTATCTTTTACGGGTTATAAAATAATGGGCCATTGTTTAAAAATTGATCATGGAAATTATATTTTGTTTCTTATCGGTTACTTTTTAAGCAATTATAAGATTTAATAAAAAATATAAATTATAATTAATATTAATAAATGTCAATGTTGTGAAGTGAAATCTTAAAAATTGTAATAATTAAAAAAAATAAATCCATGAAATTAAAAAAATTCCTTTGAATATTGGTCATTCATTTTATTCACCGATTGATTCTTAATCCATTATACTTGAATTTGAATTTTAATGTGTACACTTGTTATACTTTGGTGTAAATTTTGATTGAGTTATCAATTTGATGAGTTTTATATCATAAAGGAAACAAATAAAAGAAGAAATTATGTTTTGTGTTTTATTGAAAGGAATAATAGAAATATATACAAGAGAGAGTATCTATAATTAATATATACAATCCTATTATTCCTATAATAATGCAAATTTTTTTCCTGTAAATAAGCTATTTTAATAATTAAAATATTTTCTCATGGTTTAATTTCTAACCCTCTCCCTCAAGTTGGAGACTGAATATCAAGAACTTTCAACTTACGCTTCAAGGTAGAGAAATCTACTTTTCCCAATGGTTTAGTGAACACATCAGCGAGTTGTTCAACGAAAGATACATATTTTGTTGCAACTTAACCATCTTGAATCTTATCACGAATGAAGTGACAATCCATCTCTATGAGTCTAGTTCTTTCATGAAATATCAGTTTAGCCGCAATGTGTAAGGCGACTTTATTGTCATAATGCAACAATGTCGGTTTAGGATGCAATATTCGTAAATCTTTCAACAATGATCGTAACCAAATCAAATCACAACAAGTACCCGTCAATACTCTATATTCACCTTTTGCTGAGGATAGAGAAACTGTCTTTTGCCTCTTTGTTCGCCAAGAGATGAGGGAGGATCCCAAAAAAACACAATAATCTGTAGTTGATTTTCGGGATACAGGGTAACCTCCCCAATCTGAATCACAGAAAGCATGCAAAGATAAATCATTTTGTGAAGGAAAAAATAGACCTTGACTTGGATTATTCTTTAAATATCGTAGCACACACATTGCAACTTTCATATAAGGCTTGCATGGAGCATGCATGAATCTGCTTAGTATGTGTACTGTATAGGTGATATTAGGACAAGTAATTGTTAAATAAATTAAGCGACCAACAACTAGTTTATACACTGATGAGTCCTTTAATAATCCCCCTTCATCGAAAAGTTTTGTATTTTGTTCCATGGGAAAATCCACTGGCTTAACTCCAAGATACCCACCATCTTTGATAATTTCCAAAGTGTATTTTCTTTGTGATATGAAAATACATTTTTTAGAACGAGAGACCTCAATATCTAGGAAAAACTTAAGATCACCCAAATATTTTATCCGAAAACGATTGTGTAGGAATAGTTTCAGACTAGATATTGTAATATGGTCATTACCAATTATGAGAATATCATCGACATAAATCAACAAAGTTGTAAATGACTTGCCTTTTGTACATGTAAACAGTGAGTAATATGCTTTTGATTGAATAAAACCAGAAGCCTGAATAGCTATAGAGAATTTTGCAAACCATTAACGAGAAGCTTGTTTTAATCCATATAAGGACTTGTTGAGGTGACACACAAGATTCTCCCCCTGTTGCTGAAAACCTAGAGGAAGAGCCATATAGATTTCTTCAAAAAGATCACTATGAAGAAAAGCGTTATGAACATCAAGCTGATGAAGAGACCAATGTTGAGCAGCAACCAAAGCTAATAAACAGCGGACATTTTAGCAGTAGGTGAAAAAGTGTCATGATAATCAATACCATCTAGTTGCGTATATCCCTTTGCAACAAGATGTGCCTTATACCGTTCAAGAGAACCATAAGAGTTGCGCTTGATTTTATACACCCAACGACAACCAATAGCCTTCTTTCCAAGAGGTGGAGTTGTAATAGACCAAGTATTATTGGCCTCCAAAGCATCTAGTTCAGATTGCATTACCTTTTGTCAATGAGTGTGAGAAACAACTTGTTCATAACATGTGGGTTCAACATCATTAGTAATAATAGCAATAAAGGACGATGTTGAGGGGTATAACAATCATAAGAGATAAAATTGCAGAGAGGATATTGTGTACCTTTATTTGGAAAAGACGAGGAGGATGACAATGGGTCGGGGGACACTACCTGATTGCATAAGCAAGACATCCAAAAACTCGAATGTGTGAATAAGAAGGGAGTTTACCATATAGGCACTTAAAAGGTGTCTGACGTGATAGAAGAGGCATAGGCAACCTGTTGATAATATGGACAACAGTGGAAACACATTCTACCCAAAAGTGTAAGGGAAGATGACTTGTAAAATGAAGAGCGCGTGCTGACTCAAGGATATGTCTATGCTTACGCTCGACAACTCCATCTTGTTGTGGTGTGTAAGTCCAAGAATGTTGGTAAGTTATTCCTTGTTGTGAAAAAAAATCTCGCATAGAAAAAAATTCCCTCCCATTGTTAACCCAAATATTTGCTATATTGGTATTAAAATGGGTTTTGACAAAGAGAAAACATTAGTAAAGGGATGTTGGGTTTCACTTTTATGATGCATGAAAAAAATCCAAGTGAAGCGAGAAAAATCATCCATAACAGTTAAAAAATATCGTGCACCAGAAAGAGAAGGAACTTTATATGGTCCCCAAATATCACAATGAAGTAATTCAAAAGGTTTAATGGAAGAAATTGAGCTATTTGGAAAAGGAAGACGTGTCTTTTTTGCAAGAATACAAACATCACAAATTTTATTTGACTCTAAAGAGAAGTTTAACAAAGTTTTAGCCATTAAATCTAATCTGGATGAAGATGGATGTCCTAGTCATCGATGCCACAAAGTAGTAGAAGTGTTTGAAGGAGGAGATGACTTGGTGACATGGGCTGCAAGTGATGGAATATGAGTGTTTGACTTATTTGATGTCATTGCAACCAAGTAATAGAGTCCACCTTGTTGTTTACCCAAACTAATTGTCATCCTCGTCATCAAATCCTGTAAAATACACCCAGAAGGAAAAAAATTACTGAACAATTTAAGTCTCTTGTGACCCGACTTACTGACGTCAAATCTACTTTGCAAGATGGTACCCCAAGCACATATGTTAAAGAAACAATTGGACTTAAAGGTAAAGTTCCAATAAAGATAATAAGGACCTGATTATCATTTGGCATAACAATTGGTGGTAAAGAAATGTTTTCTTTACTGTTACAAGCAAGGTTGGTGAAGAAATAATGTGATCGGTGGCCCTATTATTAATTATAAGTTTGGGTGGTGAAAAACCCGAAGGAACATTGATGTTGTTGACCTTAGGATTAGCTGACGAAGATGATGCATTACCCTGCATAATAGACAACATCTGTTGAAGTTGTAGTTCAGTTAATCCATTCATTGTGGATTGTAATTGTTGCATCACTGTAGTCGATGTGACATTATTTGCTAAAAATTGACTATTTCTATTAGGCTTAGAATAAGCATTCTGGGTGACTCCATGCCTTGGGTGGTTAGGAGGATAACCGCGTAGCTTCCAACATGTTTCTTTTGTATGATTATCTCTATCACAATGAGAACAATGCAGCGGCTTTCAATTTGATGAATTAAAACGAGAAGGAAGATCTTGTTTGTGGTGAACAACAAGGGCTATTGGTTCATTCTTTTGAACAACCATGGTTGAAGCTTCAATTGTGTCATGTGTGATGCCCACATGTTGTTGTTTTTCTTCTTGAACGCTAGAAGAATAAGCCTGTGTAACATCAGGTAATGGATTCATTAAGAGAAGTTGACCACAAATAACACTATAAGAGTCATTCAACCCCATAAGAAAGTGCATCAATTTGCGCCTTTTATTGTTTGCTCCACAAGTGCAGGTTGCATTACTATAGGAGCCTAACTCATCCCATAATTTCTTTAACTTCGTGTAATAGGTTGCGACTATCATTTGATCTTGAGTCAAGCAAGCAATGTATCTCTAAATCTGAAAAATCTATGTTGCATGACTTTGAGAGAAGCGATTTTGAAGATCTTCCCAAACTTCATGAGCAGTGTCATAGAAAATAACACTATCTACAATATCAGTTGTCAAAGAATTAAAGATCCAAGATAGTACCATATCGTTGCATTTTTTCCATGCTACGTATTCTTCTAGTTTGTCTTTGGTAGAGGGTGCCTTGAGAGTTCCATCAACAAAACCCAATTTGGATTTTGCATTTAAAGAGATGACCATGGCTCTATGCCAAGTCGAAAAATTATGTCCATCTAGAAGTTTTGAAATAAGGACCATTCTGGGATGATCCAAATGATGAAGAGAATAAGAACTATTGAAATTTGGTTCTTTTCTATCCTTAGCCATGGAAACAAGGATAGGAAAAAAAAACAAATGATTGAGCAGATGATTATTCCTGCTCTGATACCATGTAAAGGAAACAAATAAAAGAAGGAATTTTGTGTTGTGTTTTATTGAAAGGAATAACAGAAATATATACAAGAGAGAATATCTATAATTAATATATACAATCCTATTATTCCTATAATAATGCAAAAACATGCAAAATTGTTCTTGTAAATCACCTATTTTAATAATTAAAATATTTTCTCATGATTTAATTTCTAACATATCTATTTATATATAACTTCATCGAACATAGATAAACAAATATCATAAATATAAATAATTTTGGTTGAAAAGTACATTAGAATACGTAATTGATAAATAAGTAAAATAAGATAATATTAATATTTTAAAATTTACGATACTTTGTGAAGGTTTGAAACCTATGGTAGTTTAGGAAAGTTCTAAAAGTAATTATTTTACGGAGGTTTTGAAACCCTTGAGGTTTGAAACACATGATATTTTATGGAGGTTTTGAAACTCATGATATTTTACGGAGGTTCTGAAACCCATGACATTTTACAAAGATTTTGAAACTCATGGTATTTTACAGAGGTTTTGAAACCCATGGTGATTTACGGAGATTTTGAAACTCATGATATTTTACGGAGATTTTAAAACCCATGGTACTTAATCGAGGTTTTTAAACTCGGGTAGTTGATTAACGTTTCCTAGAGTTCAAAAACCCTCTAACTAACACATTCCCTATGGATAATTTAATAAGGAAAATTGTAACCTCAAGCAACTAACTTAAACGAAAGTTTTATCTTTGGATAATATAAAACTAAACCTCCGTTAAAACCATTTTTTTCTTGTAATTTACATATGCTAACCCTTATTTTAAATAAGAGTTAAAATAAAATAAAATTAAAGATTAAATTTTGTATATTGTATTACTTAGAGAATGGAAATATATAATAATATTGAAATTTAAGTCATTAACATGTAAAATAATAATTATTTTAATTTATTTATTATAATTACTTTGAATATATATATATATATATATATATATATATATATATATATATATATATTAAAAATTTTTTATT
>Ga0214543_1005778_pt1 | contig 22470 bp, 19 predicted proteins | sample CNSS2metaG_FD_160094 | JGI IMG/M metagenome (GOLD analysis project Ga0214543, IMG submission 160094) | Root nodule microbial communities from cowpea collected in UCLA plant growth center, Los Angeles, California, USA - CNSS2 | ecosystem: Host-associated > Plants > Roots > Nodule | place: USA... | reverse complement strand
TTTAAAGGTAACCCCTCCTGGGTTCAAGCCGGCATGTATCGAATGGGAAGAGGCCAACTAAGGAGATAGCGGACTACATAGTAAGGTGACGCTCGTGCCTAACTTATCTTATTTGTCCCTCTGCAGGTACATGATGATTCACAATATTTTAGGGGTTCGTTTTAAAATGAGTAATGCTTTTTTTAGTGGTATGAAATTGACGTGAATAATTCTTTTTTTAACGGTGACATCAGTGAAGTTGTTTATATGAATCAACCTCTTGGATTCTTATCTAATTCACGTAAAGTGTGTCTTCTCAAAAACTCAATCACATTGGTGCAACTTGGTTTTAGATTCAAAATATCTGACCTACACATATTATATTAATTTATGTTAGTGACATTCTTGGCTTTTTGTATTTTTGGGTAGTTTTGACTATGAATTTGTAAAATAGGATCCGTTGATTTTTTTTTTTAAAATGGGTTAAGTCGTCATGGGGAGGACGACATTAAAGGTAAAGTTGTCCTCTTCCAAACCAGTTTCCTTTTTTTTCTAAAAGTGATGTCGTCAAGATGGAAGTCAGTTTCTGCATATCTCAAATTAAAATCTTCTGAGTGAATGACGGTTTCACTTTTAGTTTTTTTTTTAAACGTTATGTTTTGAATTTTGATAAAGAGATCGTATATGTACATGTACCTGTGACCAATTATTTCAAATGGTAATTAATAGTATAAATCGTAATGAACTTGCCACTTGAAGCAACTCCTTCTTTCTCAAAGATCTTGGACGTCTGCATTATTTTCTTGGTACTGAGGCCCACTGAAATGTTGATAGTTCCTTGCTTCTTAACCAATCAAAATACGTTCAACAACTCCTTCAAAAGGCCAATATGATGGATGCTAACTCTCAAATCTCACCCATGGTTTCATCACCAAACTCACAGCGGATGGCACCACTACCTTTCAAGATCCAACCCTTTAAAGTTAAACATTATATAAATAAAAGACTCAGGAATTCGTTACCTTAAGATTTTGTTTAAAAATATGTTAAATGTTTTAAATGTGTTATACTAGTGTTATAAAACTTTTTTGTTTCCATATATCAACTTTTCTTTCATGCTTTTCTTCTTCCCACCTCCCGCTCAGAAACCTTTTGGAGGTTAAAAAAAAAATTTAACTCTTAAGTTTTAGAGAGTCCAGATATTTTTAAACTTTTTTTAAAATTCCGCAACATATTTCGTCGAATTTTCTATCATGGACATAATATGTCAATGTAATTTACGTTTTTATATATATTTTTATTTCTCAAGATATAGAAATAATATTCTATAACTATTTTTAACTTTTACATAATATATATTCTTTAAATATTTTTTAACTTTTACACAATATTCTTTAGATATTTTTGAACTTTTACACAATATTCTTTAGATATTTGTGAACTTATACATAATGTTCTTTAGATATTTTTGAACTTATATCTATTTATAAATTGTTTAGTGTATGATATGTTTTATTTCGTGACTTTTTCTTTTTCCATATTCATTACTTCTAAAAAACAACAGGGGCTAAATAAAATAAAGCTGCAAATTGATAAGGATTAAATCTAAAAGTTACAATTTGATTTGAGGGACTAAATTTAAAATACTGAAACATTTATGGAAACAAAAAATTGTTTTAACATTTGACTGTGAGGTGACTATATCATGTTACTACAACGTGACTCTTACAAGGGTGAATTTAACATTAGAGACAACTTGTTATAAAGAAATAAACGGGGAACATTTAGAGTAAAATCGACGACATATTTATAGTAGCAAAAGCTTTAATACAAAATGATCTAATTGGAGAAGTAAGACAACCCCACGATATGTTTAAGGTTACCACAGACACATGCGTTGACACATATTATTTGAAATTACTATTCAATCATGTTTGGTCGTGGAAAAAACATTAAACATAAGGGTACGGCACAACGCAAGATTTCGAATTCTGAATGGCGCACACGATAATTGTCCTCTGAAACCACACATTCGTTTACAAAAATATTAGAAAAAGAAAAAAAATATGTGGAGACGTAGATGATATTTACTGAAAAATAAAATGAGTAGGTATGACTTTGGTAATTACTAATGCAAGCAAAAGGATTTAGAGCCATTCATGCATGGAAGCAAATTTGTTATATAAATATAAACATTGCAAAATAGGTCAACTTTAGTTTAGGTGTTCTCATTCGAACAAGGTTCTATGTCCCCTAATTAAACTCTCTCCAACCATCAATAACCGTATTTCCCTCTCATTAATTCTCTCCATATTATCTTTTGTTCCTTCTTCATAGCTTCTTCTCTGAGAGCCTCAAAACTCAGCCAGCACCCGAAAATGTCAAAGGCGGTGGTTTATATCCTAATAGCCACCGCCGTGTTGCTCTACAAATGCTTGTTCCCGTTGAACCAAGACGAACCAAAGGGTCGTCTTAATCGCAGGTTTGGGTACAAGTTACTTGAACGAGCACCCAACTTTGACCCTCTTGTCACAGATATTGAGAGAGAGGTTGAAAAGAAAACAACACATTCGGAACCTGTTCCTCGTACATCGACCACTTTGGACACTACCTCGTCCCCCAATGATGTTTCAGGGACATACCAATATCTTACATCTGGCGGTAAATTGAACACCACGTTGAGATTGATCATCTTGTTCCCTTTGTTAGATAGAGAACCCAAAGATGGGGTGGTTGGTTTTGAAGAGTTAGAGGCTTGGATTACTCAGCGAGCATCAGAGAGATTAGATTATCTCACGCAAGCTGAGCTTGATTCCAAAGACAAGAATGGGGATTTGGCCATTTCTTTTAAGGAGTATTTACCTCAGTTTTCTGAAAAGCATATAGGTAACGTAATATGTTTTTATATATCGTTGGGTTTTAACTCTTATTCATCCACCTTCATCCTTCATCTTCATGTTTTTATGTTTTTTAATTGATTTTACGTAATACATTACTTGATTTTATGTTTTTTAATTGAATCCGTGCATGTGGCTTTTGTCATTTTTCTTTTTTATTCATTTTTTTTTCACTTAAAACCAGCGATGATTGATAAATTTGACGTTGAATTCTTACTATATGCTAAACCAGAGGAAAACAAAATGCTGCATGGCGAAGCAGGATGGTGGAAAGAAAGATTTCACGTTGCAGACGTTGATCACAATGGGCTTTTGAACTTCACCGAACTTAGAGAGTATAAATAATTCATCACTTTTTCCTTTTCCTTTCTCTTTTCTATGTTGTTTTCAACATATACCTGAAGAAATTCGTCTCCTTTTGCAGTTTTTTGCATCCAGAAGATAGCGAAAATAAAGAAACCCTAAAGTGGATGTTGAGAGATAGGCTAAAGTAAGCCTTATTTTTTAATTGAAAAATGGTTAAATATCTTTTTGTTTTTTTCTACACCATTTTTTTGTTCTAATTGGTCATACTAATAATTTTTTTAGGGTTAATGAAAGAAAGTTCAATATTCTGAATGATAAATTCCTGTATATACATATTGACTTGGTTATGATATAGGCGCAAGGACGATGAAAAAGATGGGAAAATGAACTTTAATGAATTTGTAGATCATGTATATGGTACATACGAAAGTTATATGACCTTCGAAACTAATGGAGGATCGATACCTTCTCCGGAAGAGAAATTTTTGCAGCTTGATGTAAACAAAGATAAGTGAGTTTTTCTTTCCTGCCTCAAAAGGTTTTCGAAATAATTACTCAATATTTTGAACTCTGTATTCTTTTTATATAAGCTAATAATAAGATTTAGTGTTATTATTAGGAAATATTGCTCCTGCTTATTATCAAAATTTACATTTTCTATATATTTGGCAGATTTTTGTGTCCAGAAGAATTGATTCCAATACTTTCTTATATCTACCCTGGCGAGCTAGCTTATGCTAAGTATTTCACATGCTTTTTGATGAATGAGGTTAGTTACCAATCCATGAAGACATATATTTAAGTGAAATAAGGATGCCAGAAGAGTCAAACACAAAAACAATTATATTCAAAATAATTTCTTAAGAAATTTTATTCATTAAAACTTGATTGGTGGGTGAAAATAAAATTATTATTGAGTGAATGGTGTTTTGAAAGTGATATTAATTAAATTTATTTATATTTATAATTAAGTTCACCCTAATTCCATTTATATTTCAACAAATGACAATTTTTGAAGAAGGTAGTTTTGGATGTGAGATCTTTTATTGTGTTTGATGCAGGCTGATGATAATGGAGATAAAAAGTTGACACTCCAAGAGATGCTTGATCATGAATCTGTTTTTTACAATACAGTTCATGCAGATGGCCACCAAGAAAGTGACGATGAACATGATGAGCTTTGATGTATGAACCAAGTTACCAGAAAAGTTTAACGTATTTCAAATAGCAACCTAGCTGTTCTTCTTATTCATTTTTGCTTTGTAATATAGAACTCAAACACAATCAATTTTTCCTTATTCCTCAGGACCCATGATAAACATTTTAAATTTGTCTGCGGGCATTATTGTCACAAAATTTACTAATCCTAATCTAAACATTCGCTTTTAATTATTAAACCATCATTAATGGAAAATGTTGGGTTTTCGGTATGAGAAACTTAATAGAGATTTGACACTAATAAACATTTTATACAGGAAAATAAAGACACCACTTCCAACCTAATACATTTTTCTAGGAGACATTGGAGAGATTTACGCCAATGAATTAGAAAGACCAAACACCATTTCTAACAAAAACAATCTTAAATTTATATAGATGTGTGAGTCTTGTTTCTTACATATATAATGCTTTTAAGGCTCATTCAACCAAACTCTCACTTAAAATCATAATAAAAAGAGTACAAAATATTTATTGAAGAAAGTCAAACCATATCATTTCATATTTTGTTTTCTTTATCATTTCATTGTCATTTCAAAAAAGTGTTGGAAGCAATTATAAATATGAAATTCAATATCCGAGTATATATACTTGAAAAAAAAAACTAGAGACTAAATAAATTTACTACATTATTCTTCACTTTAAAAAAAATTAACTGAGTCTGTTATCGGCATGAAATATTTTTGTGGGTAGCCATCTTCTTCAAATGTATACTATGTAATATTACGTAATCAAAACAAACAAAGGGGTGAGATTCACTTGGCCAGAAAAATAGTATGAGAAGCAAACATTCTTTATGCATAGAATTAAAAACTCCTTTCACAAATATTACCATCACAATTGCATATGCAAAATGCACTGCATGCAGACCCATATGTATAAACTACTTCAGGCAAAATGGTTTTCAAATAGACGTGAGTTCATAAGGAATGTGTATTGGTTTATTTTAGAAAAGTAATTTTCAAAACAAGGAAATTGTTTAACTTTTATTTCTTGGCTCTCTATGTGTGTTTAACTTTTATTTCTTGGCTCTCTATGTTGAGAATTAAAGTGTAACACAACCCAACCAATATATAAAAAATCAAATAAAAAAAAAAAACATTCTCACTTTAAGGATAAGTCTCCATATAGCCATGTGAATGAAAAAATATATATGCTTTTTATCTACAAATGATTTTGACATTAGATAAGTGAATCATTTCCCATAAAACATTCACTACAAGAAAACATTAAAATAGCTTCCCATCTAAACCCACTCAAAAGCAAAAAAGAGACATATTTATGTCAGGTTTGCGTGAGAATATTGCTCATCCTCTAAACCTTTGGAAGCTATGGTAGTTTTGAGTGGATTATAATATCCGATTTAACTTGCGACAGTTACGCCAACATAACACTCGCACTGCATTAATTTATGTTTTAAAATTAATGGTTGGGTTAGATCTATATTTTATTTTGATCCCATTTACTTGCACTTTTCTGTTCTTTTTCTCATTCCTCCTCGCGTGGTTATTGCTATCTGAAGCTACTTGGATCATGGTGGTCAATGCCTCGGTGATCATGGTGGTTGGCGTGGAAGTTACAATGGTAAGATCTTGCTTGACTACGTGGAAGACTCCTCTTTTTCTCATTTATATGTTACTCTATTTGTAACATATAGTCGGTTAAAGTCTTCTCCATAGAGTAGTAAAACGGATTTTCATTATCATCCTGATCATTTCCTGGACAAACACTCACCTTTGGTGGTTCATAGTAAGTTATTTCATCCCTTATCAGAGAAAACATTCTAAACTAGAATTTGTAGTCCCCATATAATTGTGATACATGACATCATTATCATGTATATGATAATAAGATATGATTTCTGGAATTCCATGTCTAACAAAGATCCTTATAGTATATGGTCCCTCTATATACACTTCATGATGCTTCCCCATTAGGTCATACATGTCTACTTTCATATATGTGTCTACGTTCTTAGAGTTAAAATTTTCTCTCCAAAAGTGTGAAAATGCATGGTGAAATATTATAGATTCCTGTTTTTAAAAAAGGAACAAAACATATCATAATAAGTATTAACATCAATATTTAAAAATACAAATAACTCAAATTTACCTTTTGTACTGGAAAATTTACACAGAAACAGGTGAAGAATTTAATGGATATGTGAGACTTAGGAAAGTCAGTGGGTTTCTTCGGAATAGGGTATTCTATCTTAGTCTAATCAATATAAAAAAATTCTTAACCAAAAAACAATTGTCTCCTAAATAACATATGGTTAGAAATGTGTTGTAGCTTAACTTATACAAGCTTACTAATTCAAAGGTTCGAGGAAACTTTCTTTGAGCCAGTAATGATTCATCCATATATATTGCCAAAACATTTCCTTCAAGATCCATAAAGTTGAAATGTTGAAGACGAATTTTGATTTCCCAATAAACAAAGAAGGCATGCTCAAAACTTATGTATTTATGCCAAATCATCAAATTTATCAAAGGTATAATTATAAATAAAACTTCATAACATATTCACAATACCAATATATCTGTTTTATATCAATCTTGTATTGGTTATAACGTATTCACTATACCAAACAGTGTTCAAATTGAGGTTTTGCAAGATAACTTTATACTTTATCTAACATAATACAAGATGGAATGGATGAATGAATTCTGATAAAATAGTAGGAAAAGTTTCTTCCAGTTAAGCTAAAAAAAATTGGTTTCTTGGTGATGTAATCTTTTACAAGAAAATCAAAGAGCAAAACACAACTTTCAACCTTTATGTAACCATATAAAAAGAATTTCAGACTTGAAATTGGATTAACTTTCAGGATAATGCAAGGTATGAATGAAGACTCAAGAAATGACATACTAAGAAAACTTTACCTTTTTAGTATTAAGAATGGAAAGCCAAAACGAATAGAAGTTCCTCAAGCAGTTAGTAGAAGAAGAAGCCATTTGAATTCGATACTAGAAAAGGGATTTGTTTTAGACGGTTCTATAACTATGGTAAACTAAACGTCAAACAAATATATATAATCATGAAAAACTAACGTTTCAAATAAATTTTTTTAGATGGCCTCAATGTGTGTGGAATTTCAAAGACCAAGCACAACTTATTTTAAATATAAATATAAAATCTAACCTTTTGAACTGAATGTAATTAAATGGACTATAAGAAATGATATAATTTATGATACTTAAATCTAACTCGTACTTTTCTACTATATATACAATAACATACTCATTATAAGCTTTCATTAATTTGACAAGACATTATACCAAAAATTTGCAAGATAAAAATAAAAAAACAATTTCATTTTCGCGCCATTGCTATGTTTATAGAAAATGAACTTACTTCATCCATATATAAGTATAAAAAACCATTGAGAACAAATCTGGATTATCTACTATGAATGAGAAGCTTATTTACATGATGTTTGCAAGTTATTTTTTTTACATTTTAATGTAATAGTAAATCGAGAAATATAATATATTTTACTTGATTATTGACTTTATTGAGTTATGTTAACTAATTCTAACATGTATTTCATTCTTTTGTTATAACTACATTTACTTATATTAATTATGAAATATATAAATGATGAAAACATGTACTCCTGCATTTCTTTTGCAAATGCAAGATCAAAAAGAAAAAATGTTACTCAAACAAAAGAATATGAACAACAAAAATTTGGGACAATGCTCGTGCATAATCAACAATCAAGCTAAAAGAAGAATGTTTATCCCACTTTTATATGTCACAAGTCATTTTCTGAATGAAGAAACCATAAGAAATAATGGTTTACCTCTGCATGGTAGAGATAATAATCCAAATGCAGATATTTTCCAGTGGATAAAATCTATTGGACAAGTTTGATATGGCTGCTTCTATCTAGAGAAAAGAAAACCAGTTGTATTGTAATGGGCCAAGCAGTTCTCACCAATTTTCAATATCTTCTACTCCTTTTGGGATTGAAGAAATACCTCAAACAAATACTATGGTAATATCTGAATCTGTTAGTCAATGTATTCATTAAATAATTTCGAATATTGAATATTATAAATGTTTGTAAACGTAAATAGTTATGTAATATGTTTGAAATAATCACCCTAACGTGAATAATAAAGAATTTGATAATGATGTAGACGAACACACTTTGACATCTATTGGGACTCCAAATTCATCCAGCTCAAATGAAAGATACGAAATCTACTCCTTTTTTTAATAACCTTTTATAAATTGTATTTTTAAGAAATGCCTACTAATAGAATATTTGACCTTTCACTTTATATGTAGATAGTGGTGATCCAATTTTCATATGTAGAAATTGTAAATCCCAAATCTATTAATAATACAAATGAAGGTAGCACAAAATGCAAGTTTTTCCATCAACCACAAAAAGCATAAAACACACAAAATTAACTAAAAATAGAAAGTTTAAACACTACATTTTTGTGACAAGTGGCAACGTGTGGCTCTTACACGTGTCATCTCCTTTGCTAAAACCCCAATTCTTTCACTCTCAACTCTTCTCTCACTCTCTACCCCCTCACTCTCAACTTTTCTCTCACCATCTACTGCCTCACTTTTCTCTCACCTTCCGTTGCCTCACTTCTCTATCAACTTTTCGCATCCTACTCTCCATATTTATCACTGAAACCATACCATTCTCTTACTCCCCGATCATCAACATCTCTCAACTTTTCTCTCACCCTTTGCTGCCTGACTTTTCTCTCAACTTTTCGAATCCTACTCTCCATATTCATCACTGAAACCCTACCCTTCTGTTACTCCCCGATCATCAACGCAACCCTCTACAAAATGTGTACACTACATTTTCGGATTTCCATCATTTCACAATTTGTTATCACAATTTCTTTTCACCATTGGCTTATTCGACCACTACTTGGTAGGGTTTTGGTGTTTTTTGTGTAGATGATTATTTTTATGTTTTTTCTATCTTCGTTTTTGTTTATTTTCTGGTTATGCCTTCACTAATAAAGAAGAAGATCGAAGAAGTCTTCAAGTCCAAAGATTAGGTTTTGGTTATGCCTTCATCGTTTACTTCTCTTATGTTTTTTTTTTTAACTTTATTTGCTTTGTTCTTTTTGGGTATTTTCATGTCCATGGTATTTTATTTTTCATGATTTCACATTTTTTTACCTAATTTGTAGCTTTTGGAGATTCATATACAGGAGGCAAGGTCGAAGAAGATACCCTAATGTTTAGTGATGATTTTTTGGTTAATGTTTTTTATATTGTTTATCACAACGAGGAATGAGGAGTTCTAGTTTATGATGACAAGTAAGCCACCATTTCTTTCTTTTTCTATCTCAAACACATCACAAAAATATGCAGAAAATGACAATGATGAGTTTTGTCTCAAGTTGGAACTGATTGGACTTCAACTTTGAAGAAACGCCAAGATTTCAGGTTGAGTTATGTTTAAAGGCATATTCATAATTTTCATGAACTATTTTGGGGTGTAGGAAACTCATATTTTTAAATTATGTGACAGAGCTGCATTTTCAGGCAAGGAGTAGTTGATAATGGTAACCAAATTTTAGAAGTAAGAAAACTCAAAAGCAGAGTGCACAGGTGAATTAAATTGATAATGGAATACCTTCAATATGATTGAGTCCACATAATTGATCAAGCTATTAAATGCCTTAAACAGTTTCAGCTCCAAGTACATGTCTACATAATCTGATTTTTTTTTTCATCTTCTTCCATTATTGTTCTTTGATTTTCTGATAGTCGGTGTTGTATTCATTATTTTTATTGTTGTATTGTTGATTCAAAGATATCATTTTAAATTTTTTTCAATTCATTATGTTCATCTTTCATTGTGCTCAAATTAATTTCTTTTTCACATGCATGGGTGGTGGTTGTTGATTTCTTGGTTGTTGATGTTATTGTATTGGATGAGAAGTAACTGTATTAATTTTGAAGTAGTTTTAAAATGGTCTTACTTTTTGTGTTCTTAGTTTTTCTAAAAATGGAAACTAAAAAAGATTGCATAAAGCACACGAGAACGTAATTCACCTCTACATAAGTTAAAACATAAAATGCTTATTATCAAAGTAAACTATTTCTGATGTTTCTATTGCTATAAGACAAGTTATTTTGTTTTTCTTTAGCATATAAATCTTAAATTTACTCTTGATTGTTTCCTTTACAGTCACATTTTAATTGTTTTGATTATTCCCATGTTTTGATTAAACAATAATTGCATTGTTATGGAGTTTAGATTGTTGTTATTACTTTCCCTTGATTCCAAAGTTAACTTCCGATAAATAGAGGAAAAAAATGTTGTGATGACAATCATATTTATTTATTCATTTAAAGTATTTTAAAAGAAAAAAAAAACTTGATCCTTTGATAACAGAGAAATTATTTAATGTTATGCTAGATTGTTGTTATAGATTAAACAATAATTCCATTTACTCAATTTATTCTTTCAGGATTGTATCCAAACTGTCTTGATATTTGTTCAAAGCTACTACACTTAAATCCAAGTTATGCACTTAAATCCACATAATTTTTTTATATATGTTAGATTTGTGTATTGCTTCTGATTTTTTTTAATAGGACTTACTCAAATTTGTTGATTGGAACCCAAGGTCGATCTATTGTCTTAGGCAGTGTTGGAATTCAAGGCAAAGGAAGCAATGTTTGTTTATGCAAAAGAGAGAATGGTTGCTGCAATTTTATGCAAAAAAGATGGCCAACTACTATGCTCATGCTCATGCTTGAGCAACTCAAAGCAAGAACAAAAGTTGTTCTCTGTGGGATTGGATATGAGAACTAATAATGTAGAAGATTTGAAAAACATATATGAAATTAGTATGTATTTGCTTGAGATTGAATTAGACAAAATATGTCTATGCTATCATTTGCTTTCAGACTACACTTACATTTGCATCAAAACGTACTATCATTTGTGCATTCTACCCAACAATAACATTAATTGTCATATTTATTTAATTTTACTACAAATACATCAAACTCTATATGTACTGGACCTGGTCAACTTAACCATATAAATGACAACCCTTATGTATATGCCGGAAACAACCCAAGTACACAACTTGGGCCGGCATAGACTTAAACTCATAACTGAACGAAGTCTAAACTAACAACAAAACGGCCAACCTAGGACAGTGAACGGACAAGGACGACATCCGTCAAGTTGAGAAGTAACCAGATCAGACCGCTCCTAAAGACTTAGTAAAATGAAATCCTTCCTTCCTTCCTTCCTAACTTATCTTGTTTGTCCCTTCTGCAGGAACAATTGGCGCCCACCGTGGGGCCCGAGACGAACACCTTAGTACCCGTTTTTCTCCGAAGATGGTTTCCACCCGCAGTCGAGCTGGAGTGAACAAGCAGGCGGATGCTGGTCCCTCAGGACCCGCTGTCATCACCCCTGACCTAGCCGCCATCCTGGACGGCCAGGCAAAGATGCAACAAGAACTAGCAGATCTGAAGAAGCGCAGCGCTGATGAGATGGAGGTGCTGCGGCAAGAGAACTCTCGCCTAAGACGAAAGATCGAGGTTGATCCCACCTTAAAGGGCAAAGCCAAGGAGGCGTCTGAGGCTGCAAGGTCCCCGGCCTTCCAGCCTACAGAAGAGGAAAGCGAATACAACCCCACCCCTCACACCTTCACCACCACCCAACAAACACCCATTCCCTCCACCCATCCCACTCACTTCCCATCCACTCAACCAGGGCATACTACAGCCCCCACCCCTGCTGCTACCCTCCCCACCACCAAAATCCCCTACAACGTACCCACCACCCTACACACTACACACGTACCACCCTAGAACCCCCAATACCTGCCAATAACCCACACCCCCCCTCACAACCTTACCTCCACCTTCCCCGTTATGATCAACCATCCCATCCCACCTCATCTGCTCCCTCCCCACCAGCCCAGGCGTCGTCACCCCTTCACAGACTTTATCGCCAACACCCCTCTCCCTGCCCAGTAGGAACCCTTCACGCTGGACCACTACACCGGCGAAACCAACCCTAATGAACACCTCAAAGTATACATCACCCACGTCACCCTGTACACATCCCAAGACGCAGTCTTCTGCAAAGCCTTCCCCACACCCTTAAGGGTCCGGCTCTAGAGTGGTTCACAACCTTTCCACCTTACTCCATCGATAACTTCGACGTTCTATCCCATATGTTCTCCACCCATTTCGCTGGCAGCCGTCCACACCAAACTACCACAATCTCCCTTCTTGGCATTAGACAAGAACAAGGCGAACCACTCAGAGCGTTCATAGATCGCTTCAGTAAGGCAGCTCTTCGAACCCCACACCTCAACCAAGAGATGATCCTTTAGTGCATGGCACTTACCTTACAACCCGACCCCTTCGCCAACAACGTCTACCTCCACCCACCTGCCTCTATGCACGAACTCAAATTGCGTGTGGCTGACTATGTCCGCATGGAGGAAATGCAGACCCTCCATACCAAATTCTACAATGTCTAAAAAAAGTAAATATCACTTCTTCATATCTCTTAGTGATTTATGTTAGAAATATAATTTGTTTATTAAATACAATCTCAATAATTTATGTTAGAAATATAATTTTTTTATTAAATTAAAATAATTATTTTATTCAACCTTTTATTTTATTTCTAACCTTATGTTTCTTTTATTTTATGTAGGTTTTCCTATATTTTATATTGGACTCCTCAATTAACTAAAAGGGTAAAATATGTACATGACAACATCAGGTTACTTCTTTTCTTTTCTTCTTTCTATTCTCTTTACACTTTCCTTTTCTTCAAAAGTTCAAACCAGATCTTTATTTCCTTTTTCATCTTACGTTGGAACGATATCTAAATTTCCTTCAAATATGACAACTAAAAATAAATATGACATTTATGTTAATGTTTGGAAACATTTTTCAATTTATTTCTTATCTGATATAAAAAAGCTACATGACTGCATCAGGTCACTTCTTTCCTTTTTCGACTTTTTGTTCTCTTCATACTTTTTTTTTCTTCTTTCCTTTTTCTTCTTTGTTCTCTTCATAATTTCCTTTTCTTCAAATGTTCAAACAAGATCTTTATTTGAAATCAAAACTTTATTTCCTTTTTCATATTATGTTTCAACCTTTTGCAAGCATTTAAAGGTCGTGCAACTTTTATTTTTCTTCTACTCTCTGCCATATTTTCCTTTTCTTCCTCAGCATTGAGCCATGTGAAAAAGAGCTTTTAGTTTTTTATGTGCTCTTCATATGTTTGACCAGTTGCTTTTCCCAAATTTTACTCAATTTTGGGAAACCAAAACTAGAGTATGTGTATGGTTTTAATTTAAATGAATCTTTAGGCATGTGAAAAAAGGTGTTTTGCTTTCTTTTGTGCTCTTCATATGTTTGACAATCGCTTTTCCCAATTTTTACTAAATTTGTGAAACCAAAAATAGAGCATGCGTATGGTTTTAGTTTTGATGTATGATCTCCAAATTTAAATTCAAATTAAAATCAGACCATTCTTATGTTTTTATGTTTTGTACAAATACATCTATCCACACCTTCCCTTTTTCACTATTGTCTAATTTTCTGTTTTCCTTACACCATGTCTGCTTTGCAAAAACACACCCACTCATTTCAAGAACTGAACCGGGAGAAGGAAAGTTGGAATATCGTTGCAAGAGTGGTAAGGTTATGGTTTGTTGAAGATTACACAAAAGGAAAATCTCCATTTTCCATAGAGATTGTTCTTCAAGACAAAAAGGTACTACCCAATACTATAAACGCCCGTTATTTTCTTACTTTTTGTTATTCTTTTAGTTACAATATGATATTATTATGTGATATATGAAACTGTTTGTGCAGGGTGTCCTAATCCATGCATTTGTTTGACACACACTAATATACAAATTTCAAGCTGAAATAAAAAATGATAAGGTTTACGCCATTCAATCTTTTAGTGTTTCATGTAATGGTAGTTCTTATAGAACTACAAATCAATCCTATAAGATCAACTTCCAATTTGGAACCAAGGTCAATTTGGTCGAATGTACCTTAGTTTTGAAAAGTAGAACTGCAAACACCCCTTTTTCAACCATCAAAGCTCCTGGTTTTGACATAGATTACTTAGTTAGTAAGTCAATTTTTTTTATTTTTCTTCTTTGCGTTTAACTTTTCATTAATGTTTTCTTTTGTTATTGTTTTATTTTTCTGTAGATGTCACTGGAATGTTTACTGGTGTTGGAACAGAGAGAGAGTTAGAGAAAGGTGGTAAGAAGACCAAGATGAATGTGATCCTTATTGAATCTTATGGGTAAGAGGATTGTTCTTCTTTTTTATAATGTTTAACATGAGTCTTATCTAACAAATTTATACATCATGCAATAGTTTTCAACTGGAGTGTACTTTATTTGGTCAATATGTTGATATGTTAAATGCATTTCTTGCCTCTAGAGAGGAATAATATGTTGTGATTGCTTTACATTATTGCAAAGTAAGACCTTCCAAGGTAACTAACTTTTAAAACTGTATTTTATAGTTGTAGTAATTTTTTAAAAAGTTTTTGACATGTTCATGTATTTTGTAGATAAAGTTTCTATTCAAAACTGTATGAACTGTACGAAGATAATTTTTAATTATGATGGTGAAGATGCTACCAAGTTGAAAAAATGTAAGTACATTTTACATGCTATATATTTTTGTAGGATGTAGGATAGTACTGAATGTCCTTCTCAACCTCTTACCCAACTGTGTCAGTCTTCAAAAGTTAGCTTAGAAGAAGATTTCATTAAGCTGCATCTTAGAAGCTCAATTGAAGGTCTCAAAGATTTTAAACAGGTTGAATTCTTTTCCTCTATGTTGCAGTTAAATTATTTTGGTTGAATATCATGCATTTTTTTTATTCATATTGTTGCATTATTTATGTTCTAGGAAAGTACTTTTGTGGTGAAGACTACTATCAAACATGTTCTAGATCATGATGATTGGTGGTACACAACATGTATCTGCAACAAAGCGGTCTATCCTGATTCCAAAATTGATGTGATCCCACCAAGCATACATGATCCTTCAAGCCCAACATCCAGTGGAAGCCCATTGAGAGGTCCAACAACAAGGTCCATGATGAGAAAGATTCAAATGGGTATTCCTCTAAATGACCATCAAGACTAAAGCTTCCACACATTATTCACATGGGCTAAGAAAATCACCAAGATATGAAGGATTACATGTAATTGTAGTAGAATAGAATTTATTTTGGGCCAATGTTTAGGCCTTGCTTTCCAATAATACATAAGACATGAAAGGAACATAGGATGTGGTGCAAATTGGGCTCGACCCATTCCTTTCCATGCATGGCCGAGAATATCAAGGGTAGACAAGGAGGCTCATTTGCTTCATGGTTTGACTAAGGTTGGTCACCACATCCAAAGGCCAAGATCCCTTCTTATTCTTCAAGCCAAGATCCAAGGGGTGTGACATTGCCTCCTTCTCTAAGCCTTCATCAACGTCCAAGATCAAGGCCCACTCCATCTAAGGGCTTTCCTTTCTCATTTGTAAATGACTTCATACAAAAGCCAAAAATTCACTCATTTGTATCACTCTTGAATTTTTGTGCAATAGACACTTTGAGTTGAGAACACTCCTCACTATTGCTACTTGAGAGTCATCTTTTAGAGAGCTTACTCTCTTTACCTCTAGCCCCCTTCCTAGGCTAGAACCACCTCTAAATCATTCATCCTTTCACCTATCCATTGCAAGCAAGAGCCTACAAACTTGCCTTCCACTCTTCCATGCTTCCTCCATCATTTCCGCTGCACTTGGAGCTTCATGTCTCCACCAAGCTCCATCATAGTGGTATCTAGAGCCATCCAAACCGTGGAGTAGTCACTTGTCTTGGTTTGGTAAGGGTTTTATCCATAACTTGTTTAGTTTTCCTTGTTTCCTTGTTGTTTCATCTCTTCTCTTCTTCTTCTTTCATTATTCTTCATCTTTCACGGTTCATTTGTTGTGTTTATGTGTTTCTATTGTGTTTCTCCATTGAATCCATGCAACTATGAGACTACAAGAGTGTTATACACTCTATTTGTAGATTTCCTTGCTTGCTATTGTTCACATCATTTACTAGCTTTCCTTTAAAGTTTAGCACCATTTACTTCATTCTATTGAGTTTCTTGCATTTTAATCGGTGAATCTTGCTTGTTTTTCATTTTTCTACCATTTAAGTTTTGTCTATGGTTTTCTTCTTCACTTTTTCTTCATTTCCACCGTTTATTTCTTTCATTTTGCTGTTTTACTAAGCTTGAAACAGTGCCACCATCTCAAAACTACGCAAATGATGCTTACACTATCCGTGTGGATGGTTGGACAATTTTCTTGCAAAGATTAAACCATTTTCACCGTTGGTTGTGGTACCTTAGGGTTTTGAGATGTTCATCTTTTATTCATATATGATTTTAGTTCATAATCATGCTCCAATCCATTGGATTTTCGTTTGAACATCTCCAAAAATTTTCAGAGAGCAATCTGCTCTAGTTTCTCTATTTTCCAGAGCGCACACTTACTGTTTGTTAATTCTCTTGAGTGATACAGTTCCTTTTAATTTTAGTTGTTTGTTGTGCCTAAAAGATATGACATCAACGAAATTTTTGCAACAAGAATCACTCAAAACCATTGAGATATGAATTTGCAATAATTCATCAAAGTCTGGCTAACAATCAGTGTTTTCAGGCTTGCTGTACCCTTTTTTTCACTCTGTTTTCCAGACACACTGTTTTTGTTTGATTTAACTGGAACAATCCACTGCACCAATTCCCTTGCTAATTTTTGCCGACTTAAAGAACATCTGGACAAAAATTTTAAAAAAAATTGTTACAAAAAAATGTGCAATACAAAAAATATGATAAATCCTCAAAGTTGAGGCAGCTGTCAGCATTTTTACTGGTGCAATATTTTTTCCAGCTTTCTCTGTTTATGCGTTTTGGTGCGTTTTCAGCTCTAATTTCAGTGGTTTTTGTCCATCAATGTCTTGGCCTAAGTGTGTCTCCTTTATTGCTATCAAATACCTTGAATATGGAATGGTGTACACCCTCCCATTGGCATAAATTCATAACGGACTATAGGCCTTCTTACAAGCACTGCAGTTTCTGTTTTGTTTTTGTAGATCCATTCTAGTTCCCTTCTTGTGTGCCTTTATTTTTTTGCTTGTCCATTCTTGGAAATTTAATTCTGTCTTGTCACTATAATTCCATTTGGTTTAGCATTTTCTAATTCGCTTTTCTTATGTTTCTTCTTTCATTTGGCAAGTAATGTTGGTTCCAATGCTTATGGATATGAATTAAGTGTTTGATTTTGATTTGGTTGCTAGCATAGGTAGCATCTTAGGGGGTGGTTGAGGAGTAAATCTCTAAAGGTTGTGCCCATCTTTTTTTTTACCCCTCCTTTCACCAAATTGGGAGAGTTTGAGCATTAATTTTCTTGGCATGAGTGTTGTGTACTAATATTTGCCTTGGCATAGTTTTTGTGTATTGTTTTGTTGTATTTTTTTTTTGCAGCTATATTGTGGTCATTTGGTGCCAATTCAAAGCCATTTCAAGAGGTGTTTGCTGCCTCACAAAGTCTCCAATTGGTGCTTACCTTTGGCCATCAACTAAGGCCTCCAAATTCACAAAAATTGATGCTCTCGGTTGCTCTCTTGGAAGCAACAATTGGAGTTTATTCACAAAAATTGATGCACATTATTGCATGCAAATTGTTAAAACTTTATAGTTTATTCTTTGCTTTGTAATTTGGACTACTTAGGTGTCTTGGGGAACCACAAGGTGTTCAATCCCATCTCCTAAGTAGAACCTTCATCCTCCATTAGTGAAAATTTTTGTTATAAGTGTGTTGAAAGTCTTCCCGTTGTTTAGTGGCTTAAAATTTTGAGACCAAAGTCTCTTCATATTTTGGCCAATTAGGGGTCCGTCTTTAATGTTTTATAGCTTCCTTTTTCTTGTGCTTTGTGTGACCTAGTGTTTAGTGATTTTTCATAATTTAGAACTAAGCCTTTGTATGAATTGCTTTCCAACCTTTCACAAGTGCTCCTTGGCTAGGATTGCCTTGGTACTTAAGTAGTCTTCTTAGACTCACCTCGCCTACCTGGAGGTTCACTTGTGTGTTTCAAAAACTTTCCTTCACACTTTGTCTTAAGTCTTCAAATTGTGAACAATCATGAGCACTAGAAGAACAACTCGTGCAAGGGCGCAAGCTCACCACGATTCTCCACCACACACACACCATAATACAAGTGCGGATGTAGAAGACCGTCCTTCTTCTCCCAACCTTCAAAATCTCCATAGAGATGTCAGTGATATTAAGGCTCAAATGGCTGCCATGCAAGCCAATTTACACTTCCTAACTGAGAAATTGAGGAATCAACCACACACTCACTGTGATCCCCCTAGGTCTTCTCGCCCACCATCAAGACAAAATGGTCATGACCTTAGTGGCGAGGAGGAGGAATACCAACGCCCCTTTCAAAGGCAAGCTCCTCATGATAGGAGACAAAGGCGTGTACCTCCTCACCCAAGAGAAGTCAAGATAGAGTTGCCTCCTTTCTATGGGAAAGACAATGTGAAGGCCTATCTAGATTGGGTGGCAAAGGTTGAACAATTGTTTGACAACCACATGGTTGAGGAAGAGAGACGTGTCTCTCTTGCTGTCTTCAACTTCCAAGGGCTTTAAATTGGTGGGCAGCCCTTGTCCTCTAAAAGAGAAAGAAAGGCCTTCTTGAGATTGAATATTGGTTTGATCTCAAAGAGGCCCTCCATCCCATGTTCCTTCTTATTACAAAAGAGAGCTTATGGATAAACTCCAAAGGCTCCAACAAAGAAATATGACTGTGGAGGAATATAGGCAAAGAATGGAGCTCTAAATCTTAAGGGCTGGGATTGATGAAGTGGAAGACCTAACCGTTGCTAGGTTCTTGAGTGGCGTCAATTAAAACATCAGGGATAGGGTTGAGTTGTTGCCTTACCGGGATTTAAATGAACTTGTGCAAATGTCTATTAAGGTAGAGCAACAACTCTTGAGGAGACCTTTTCGCAAGGACTCTTCTCCGTCTTCTTCCAAATCTGATTTTCAAAATAAAGATTCTTTTCATGAAAAAGAGACCACTCCAAGACACCAAGCAAAAGGTCATGATAGAGGTGCTTCCTCCAAGAGAGGTCGTGAGATCAAATGTTTCAAATGTTTAGGTAAAGGTCACGTGGCTTCTCAATGCCCTACCAAGCGCACCATTGTGCTAAAGGGCCAAGACCTCTACTCCAGTCAGGATGAGTCTCCTGAGGAATCTCATTCCTCTAGTGACTCCCATAGTGACACATTTTCGAAAGACAAAACTCATGCATATGCCAAAGAAGGTTCTTTTTTTATGATTCAGAGGCTTCTCAATAGCCATCAAAACCTTCCTCTCAATGATCAAAGGAAAAATATTTTCCACACTCGTTGTGAAGTTTCTAAAAAGCTTTGTTCCTTGATCATTGATAATGGGTCTTGTTGTAATTGCTGTAGTACAACTATGGTTGAGAAGTTGAACTTGACCTTGATGCCCCATCCTAAACCTTACAAACTTCATTGGCTTGATGAAGATGGGGATCTCAAGGTCAAGCATCAAGTGATGGTAAAATTCTCCATTGGCAAATACAAGGACAAGGTTGTCTGTGATGTGATTCCAATGGATGCTTGCCACATTCTCTTAGGTAGGCCATGGAAATTTAACCGTAAAACCACCCACCATGGCCATACCATTGAGATCACTCTCCAACATCATTCAAAAACTTATGTTCTGCATCCCCTTACTCCTAGTCAAGTCGCCCATGACCAAGCTCAAATGCAAGCTAGGAGAGAGGAAGAAAAGTCTATTAAGTTATCCAAGGACTCAAAGCAAAAGGTAGAGGAAGCCTCTTCTTCTAAGGATGTACATCATGAAGTTCTTCTCACTCAAAAAGCTCTTCTTCAAACCCTTCATGATGAACATCCTTCCTACCTTTTACTTTGCCAATTAAATCACTCTTTAAGCACACAAATTCAATTAAATACCCAGAATTAAACACTGAATGAGGGCAAAAATACGCACTCATCATAACCACACACTTATCCTTTTTCACTCCTGGGCAAAATTGAGCATTTTCAAAACTTGTTCTGAGGTATTTTATTTCACATCAACACTGGATCAAAGGAATGAACATCACTGAAGACAAATCAATCTTCTAGAGATCAAATTATCATGTATATACAAACAGAAAGGTTTTATTTTTCACACATGAGCTAATCTTTTGAATTCACAAGACAAACAATTATGAAAGAAAGTACTCAAGTTAAATGTGTATTTTCTCACCAAAATTCTCTCAAGTGTTTCGGCTTGTATTTTCACTCAAAATACTCATGTAAGTAAACTCTCATAATACTTAACAAGACTCTAATATTTACAAACTTTCAGAAAAATATGCATTCAAAGATCATGAGGACTTTTCACATGTTATAATGGGGTCAAGGCAAAGGTAGGAAAAATTTTAGGATTTTTGGGTTTTTGAAATTAAAATATAGAAAGAATATTGGAGCATCATTTCAAAAACAACTCTTTTTCGTTTATTGCTTTGTTGCTCTCACGTTTTTTTTAGAAAGCAATTATTTTTTTCATTTCAGCATTTTTTCATCAACAATTTTTCCTTTTGCCATTTTTATTAATTTGTGGGTGAGGTACTCACTCACACACTTTATTCCTTAACCATTCCTGAACACAATCCATTAGCTCCTTCTTTCTTCCTAAGGTAGAATATGGTCTTTTTCTTTTCAAGGTTATGCAATAGGCTTAAAACAAGAAAAAGAGATTTACAACTCAAAGGGACTACCAATGGATTAATATCAAGATGGCTTATTTGGCCAAGTAGCTAAAAACAAGAAATGCCTCAATCATATCAAATCATGCATATTCACCTAAGATGCAAAACAAAAGTGTCAAGCTAAATATTTGAGTATAAACAAACATGAGCAAGTCACTCAAGGAAAAAAAAGGAATGACATATGGCAAGTCATCCTTTACATTAAGGCTCAAGACTCACAAGGTCAAATTCTTTCACAAAAGATTTAATCAAGAAATTCTCAATTCAACTCAATTAGCAAATCCTAGAAACAATTCACTCATATCAACATGACTTTTATTTTTCCAAAATTATGATCATCCCAATTACTGAATCAAATCCTAAAAATCCGATGTCAATATGTTTTATTGAAAGCAGGGAAATATTTTTGGTGGACTTCTTATGAGACATATTGTTTAAAAGTTTCACTTAGTAAAAAGTTAATACTTTCACAATTTTCTCAAAAAGAAATCACAACAATTTTTTTAATGAAAACAAAAATTGAAAAACATAAAAAAAGAAGAAAAATCCTACCTACAGTTTGTCTCCCCCAAACTTATTTAAAAAAAATGTCCTTGACGGACTTATTTTGGGGAGGAAATGAAAAATCTTATGACTTTTGGCTCAATCTGGCCATATGTCAAAATTTATTTTCTTTAATTATACAAAGTACAAATCAACTTGTACCATTTTTTTTTAATTTTTACATTTTTATTTTTAAAAACAAAAACACATATTTTTGAAATTTTTTAAAATTTTTCACTAAAATTAAAAACAGAAAACAAATATGCATGCAATTTAACTTTTCTATCCACACTGATTTCAAAAGAATTTGAATCTAAGCTTTTTACCTGTTGTAGCAACCTTTCTTCTTTTTCTGCAGCCATGTCAACAAAGATAACCACTAAAAACTTATTTGCATCATTCACATCAACAAACTTGATGTGTGGAGTGTGTGGCTTCAACTCAACTTGAGCATCATCAGGTGCATTCAAATTGTTAACAGGATCATCAGTAATCCTCATAATCTCACCTTGTGAGCAAAAATCTGCACTTGAAGTAGTTGAATTTGCTGCTTCATCATTAACCAAGTCAGTTGCAATAGTAGATGCTTCAGCTGCATCTTCGAATATTGTTGGCTCTTCAACTGCACTTGGTTCCTCCATTGTATT